>JAEEGL011802943.1_pt1 | contig 10363 bp, 10 predicted proteins | sample 9134231 | NCBI WGS metagenome assembly JAEEGL01 (sample SAMN16246548, study PRJNA631951) | gut metagenome | biome: gut microbiome; feature: rumen; material: fiber-attached | host: Bos | place: Iran: Karaj | collected 2018-10
AGTCCGAGATTCCTGGCTGCCGCGACACCGCCGTTGCGGCCGGCCCTGACTATGCGGCACGGGATGCCGCTGTTTTCAGAGAATTCTTTTATCATGGCCCCGGTCCCGTCAGAGCTGCAGTCGTCGGCGAATACGACTTCGAAGTCCCGGAATGTCTGTGCCTTTATGCTGTCCAGACTCCTCTGCAGCGTCTTCTCGGCATTATATACCGGCATTATTATGCTTACTTTCATCGTGATAGTCCTGCTATTCTTTCTATGAATTCCATGTCCCTGCCGTTGAATTTCCTGGCAAACAGGGCCGGAGAATCCTTGAGCCTGTCATAATCTTTCGCCGCCCAGTCGACAAGCTTCCCATCCTGCCACCCGATGGCCCTCATGCAGCCTTTCCCGTCGTCGTCTGTGCAGTATATGCTGCTCTTGAATGGAGACTGCCAGCAGAGGGTCTGCATGACCATCTCGTCGGAACAGAATGTATGGCGGAATACCTTCATCACCCAGTCTTTCCTGGAAATGAAATATCTGACCATGTCTTCCGTGATACTGCACCACTGGGAGCCTTTCTTGAAATCTACATTCTTGTTTCTCTGTATTCCGAGAATCTCCTGGGCGCGGATGAAAACCGCCCGGACTATCCGTTTGAGTCCTTTCTCTTTTCGGAAGTCCTTAGGGAACAGATGCCATCTGCGGGCTTTCCGGATTATCTCCGGAGTGATCTCCGTGAGGGTATAGGCGATGAACTGCCGGCCGGAGTTCTTTTCCAGGAAATCGTTGATGCAGGCCTGGCTCTTGATCGGGAGGTCGACTCCGGAAAGGAGGTGGTAATAGTCATAGCCTCCTTTCTTCAGGGCTTCCCCGAACAAGGCGTATTCGGCCTCGACCATGCTCAGGTCGCCCCATCTTACGTCAACCCTTTCCGTCAGTATCTTCAAGCCTGCCTTTTCCGTGGTGAGCTCCGGAATGTCACTGACCTTCTTGTCGAAATGTACATAGATGTCGTTGCCGGTCTCGTCAAGCCGGCTGACAAGAAGTCTCAGTATGTCCCATTCGTTATGGGCAAGTATGAGGTAGGCGTTCTTCATCTATATTCTGGTGCCGCAAAGCACTGAAAGGGTGCGCGGCATGAACTTCTTCATGAATGTATAGCATGCAAGGCAGATCAGGCAGACTGTCGGTGCAATCAGCGCATAGCTTATGCTGGTTCCGGACAGGCTGGTGCCGAGAACTCTTTGCAGGAAGCCCCTAACCCAGTCGGTGAGATATACGGTATGGAGTGCATATACGAAGAATGAAGCCCCTGCCAGCCAGGTAAGTATTTCCGACATCTTTTTCTTGTCGCAGACACTGTCGAATATGTTGAATACTGCGATGAACCATATGAAGCATGATATCCGCACGAAAATGTATCTGTACTCATAGTCCCCGGAAAACAGCGTCACCGTCAGCAAAACGACCGAAAGGATGAAGGATGGTATCCTGAATTTCCTGCAGAACGACAGCACGTCAACGTCCTTCAGGCTGAGGCAGGCGCCCGTCCCGAAGAATATCAGGGATACTGCGTCCGGACACTCGATGTCCCATGGCAGCAGGCACATTACGCCCAGGAAGACAAGGAATAGCGGCAGGGCCTTGCGGATGAGCCAATAATAGACCGGAGCCAGCAGCGACATTACCATCAAGTCCCTGACATACCACAGCGGGTAGTCGAGCGGTCCCATCCAGAACATATATCCGAAGCCTCTGGCAAGCACCAGGTCCTTGTCATCGTTTTCCAGTCCCAGCTGGGTGAAAATGACTCTCTTCACCAGGATTGCCGCGATGTACAGTACATTCCATATGATGTACGGAACCAGAAGCGTCCGGACTCTCTTCTTCCATTTTGTGACGAAATCGGAGAACTGGAGGTCCCTGTCTGCGCAGCCGGCAAAGAACAGGTAGCCTGATATCATGAAGAACATCGGGACGGCGACCGCTCCGATGTTGCGCGAGATCAGTTCGGAGATGTAATGATAAAGCTGCCATCCGAGAGGTTCTCCTCCCGTGAGCGGATCAGCCTGCGGCATTCCGTGTATGAACAGAACCAGAATGATCAGAGGAAACCGCACCAGCCTGATGATCTTGGAGACTCTTTCGTTCATTTCAGTTTTCTGTAGATTAGAAGCAATGTGTCGACAAGTATTCTCACCGGGGCTATCCGGTAGATTTTCCATATGTTGTGGACATGCCGGTCCGGCGTCCATTCGGCCTTGATATCTTCCGGCAGGGAATCATAAGTCTCCCACCATTTGCCGAACTTCACGGTGAACATGTTCCATGGCTTGCCTCCGGTGTAGTGGATGGTTCCGGATTTCTGGACGTCTCTCCAGAGCCTTTTCGGATACTGTTTCAGGAAGGCCTTCTTGTACTGTGGCAGGAAGAATGTCCTGATGCCGTTGTATATCGGACTCATCGGGAGGACCCTGTCTTTGCAGACCTGGTTGAGGGCGTCCTGGTCCGGGAACTCCAGATAATCCACTCGGCATGCATCCAGAAGTTTCTCCGTGATGTTGTCCTGGCGCATCTGCTCCAGGTTCATGACCAGGAATCCGGAGTTGAAATATTCGGAAGGATTGCAGCCCAGGGCCTCGAACCTCTGCGCCTGGCCCTCTACCGGAGCTTCGAATACGACTGCCATATAGTTGTCTCCGAGGTACAGTCCCTTGTATAGCCGGGCAATGTCCTGACGTACTATGATGTCGCAGTCGATGTATACGATGCTCTTGTATTCCGGAAGTATGTCCGGCATCAGAAGCCTGAACGAGGCCGCCTCTGTGTATTTTTCATCTGTATAGACATCCTTGAGCCGGCCGCCAAGGTTTATGTATTCGAATTCAAGGCGTCCGTTTCCGAGCCCGAGAAGTTTTTCTTTCATCCTTTCCGGGATGTCTTCGGTGACGAGGCATATTATCTTGAAAGTTTCTGCCTTGTCGGAGGCGTCGAGCATGGATTTCAGCATCGTCGCCGCAGGGACGAAATAGTTGGGTGTGAATGCTATTGCAACAGGTGTGCTCATAAGGTTATTGTAAAAGAGATTTTTCTTTGGTCTGACGACCTTCCACGGATATGATTCCGGCCAGGTCCATTATCGTATAAGGGAGGTCTTCCAGGCTATAGTGCCTTTCTGACGCATCTTTCAGTTCCTTTGCCTTTAGCGGGAACCTTTCGATGAACTTTCTCGTCGGGTATGCTATGAACGGGATCTCCTTGCCATATGCGACGGAGGCCGGGTTGTTGGTCCTTGCATGTCCGATATAGTCCGGGTCGGTGTTGAAGATATCAAGCGAATGGTCCGGAAAGAACAGAACGACGGCTTCTTCGTCGTCAAACTCATGCATTATGGATGAGACTATCCAGTCGCTGTACAGGACTGAGTTGTCATATTCGGAAAGCAGCTGTCTCTGCGACGGCCCGGCCTCCGGATAGTCGTCTGCCCCGAAACGGGAGAACGAAGACGGATATCTTGTCGAGAACCCGGCGTGGGAACCCATCAGATGGACAACCAGCATCCGTCTGTCCTCACCTTTCTCGCCGAGGTATGACTGGACATATGGTATTACGTCTTCGTCATGATTGCTTTTTCCGATGCCCATTCCCTTGGGCCCGACCCAGCGGACGTCGTCAGACAGTCCGGCTATCTTTGCGACCACGTTGTCCGTAATTCCGACGGAACTCTGGTTCGATATCCATGTGGTCTTGTATCCGGCGGCAGAGAGCGCGTCCTCGAGGAATATGTAATCGTACCATCTGGCCTCTGCTTCTTGGTGATTGTCATATTCCGTGAACATCCTCACGAAAGCTTCGACGGTGTTGGTGAAGGCGGCCTCGACGTCGGAATACCGTATGATTTCGGAATCCGAGAACATTCCGTCAAGCAGGGGAGTCGTCTCCTTGTCATATCCATACAGGGAGCAATGCCGCCTGGAAAGGCTTTCTCCGATGATGACCACTATGTTGGCAGGCTGTTCCCCGTCGGTGACCACTGAGACGTCCTGGCGATAGTTCTCGAGCTCTATCGGGGACTTGTAAGACAGGAACAGGTATATCTTGTTCAGGAATACCCCTTCCCAGTTGTTCGATTTCCTGACCGTGACTGCCGCCACTGACAGGATGAGTCCGACGGACATCAGTATCTTGATCCATTTCCGGTCAAGCGCGCTGATCTTCTTTTCAAGGAGAAGCAGTATGGCCAGGGCGGACAACACTGCGGCGACGAAGCCGATGACTTTCCCGTTGAGGTAGAGAGGAAGGAACTCGGAGGCCTCTGACATGTTGGAGCCCAGGATGATGGCGACCATGTCCCTGGTGAAGCTGAACCACATGATACGGTGGACGCAGGCATCGGCGACCATGCTGATGATTCCCAGTATGATCAGTATTATCTTTGCGATGCGCAGGGCCTTCCCTTTCAGGAAACCGCAGAGCAGCACGACGGCATATACCTGGATGAAGCCGTGGATGCCCATGTAGCATCCGAATACAGGGTTGCCGTGGATGGACCAGTAATATACGTCAGCCGAAGAGGCAAGCAGCCACAGGATCAGAAAGAATCCAAGGTTCTCGCCGAACGGCTTTAGCAGGAATTCTGAAATTCTTCTTGTAGTAGTTGGCCGGCTCATGGTCGTGATATGCTTACTTTGACGAGACTTCTTTTGCCGGAACGCCTGTGACCGTCACTCCCGGAGTGGTGATGTCCTTGACGACTACCGCGCCGGCTCCAATCCTGACGTTGTCAGCTATCTTGATGCCGCCGAGTATCTGGGCGAACTGTCCGATGTCCACGTTGTCACCGATGACGGGGGAGTCGTCGGGATAGCCGCCCTTGCTGCCGATGCAGCAGTTGCCGTGGATGGTGCAGTTCTTTCCGATCCTTGACTTGGGATTGACGATGACCGAGCCGAAATGCTCCAGCCTTAGTCCTTCGCCGAAACAGCCGGCGCTTATTATGAATCCGAGCCTGGCTCCCAGCCTGTTCTTGCGTGCTTTGTACCAATAGGCCAGCAGGCAGCACGGCTTGTCGAAGAGGTATTTCTCCTCTTTTCGCAAGAACTTCAGATAGCGTCTGATATAATATCCCTCAGGGCGTATCAGCCACTCGAGGAACTTCTCTTTAGGTGTCATATTCGTTCCGTGAATTTTCTTCCCCAGATGTATCCGGTCTTTCTCAGTTCTTCGTATCTGTCCAGACTTATCTCCAGGGGACTCTCATGGTCAAATTCTACATATAGCAGTTCCGGGCAGTTCTCGATGCGGAACAGCCCCGGGTATTTTGCAAGTTCGGATGCGGCATAGTATTCGTCTCCGCAGAGCGAGCGGCGGTACTTCCTAAGGATTTCCGCCTTGTTTTCCACCAGGTACTCGGCTGCTTTCTGGGTGATGCTCTTCCAGTTGTCGGTCTTGACGAATGTTTCTTTTTTCAGGTGCCTTATCCCGAACAGCTTCTGGATCTTGAGGATGATCCTCCATGCCAGGTCATGTCCGGATTTTATGTTTCCGTTGAACAGATGGTATCTGCGTATCTTGAAATCTGCATCCCCGGGGTCTTCCTCCCATACCCTCATGACTTCCCTGCGCTTGTGGGACTGGTAGAAGGAATCCATTTCCCCCATGCTTTTCAGTGGAAGATGGGTTCCGGAGACAAGGTGGTAGAAGTCGTATTCTCCGTTCTTGAGCGCAGCTTCGAACAAAGTAAGTTCGGCCGCAATCTGCGACACTGTGCCCCAGCGTACGTCTATCCTTTTCGGAACGATGAACAGCCGGCTTGCCTTTGTCGTGACGACGGGAAGTGTCCTGACCTTCAGGTCATAGTGGACATAGATGTCGTTCCCTTCGGAGTCCAGCATGGAAACAAGTCTCCGTAGCACCCCGAATTCGTTATGCGCGATTATCAGGAAGGCGTGTCTCATCTCTTGCGTATTTTTTCCCTGACCATGTCAGCGATTTTCTCGCGCTCAGTCTTTTTCAGGCCGACGAATATGGCGACGGATCCGGAGAACAGCGCCGTGGTCAGGAATGCCGGTATCTTCCAGATTCCGGCCGGCCCTGCCAGCCTGTACAGCACGAGGTATCCGGCAAGGATAGCCATGGTCATGAGCACCCGCGGATATGCTGACTTGAGATAATTTTTGACGTCAAAATTGATTATTGTCTTCATCATCACCAGCTGGAATATCCTCCATACGACGTCGACCAGGATGAACAGCAGTACTATCCAGTATGCAGGGAATCCGATCTTGAATAACAGGTATCCGACCGGGAGGCACAGTATGAAGAGCAGGCTGGTCACTATCCTGAACCATTTGATCTTTCCGCTGGCGTTGATCATAAGCGTCAGGCCGCAGGAGGTCGATGAGACCACCACGAGCAGCAGCATCAGCTGGCTGAATATCAAGGTGCCTTCTGGAACATCCTTGAGCCACAGCTCCAGGATGGCCGGCAGTTCGGTGAACAGTATGAACGAGGCTGCGGTCGCAATTACAATGCTGATCCTGCTTATGTTCTCCACGAGGGCGTTGCATCTGTTCATGTCTCCGGAACTGTAGCTCTGGGTGATCTGCGGACCGGATGCGGAGTCTATGTTCACGATAAGCGAATTGACGCTGGTCTGGATGGTCTTCGAAATCGAATAGACGCCGTTGACCGCCGTGCCGAAGAAGAAATTGATGAGAAGGTTGCTTCCGGTATCCCTCGCCATCATTGCGACGGTATGCAGCAGATTGTAGTTGTTGAACACCAGGATATCCTTGTACATCGGATTCCGGCGTATGAACCTGTGCCGTACTACATCCGGCCAGTATCGGTATGCCAGTACATGATAGACTATGAACGATACCAGGGTCACGGAGGCCATGAGCAGGGCATATGTCCTCAGCAAGTTGCCCCTGAATATGAAAAGCAGGTAGACGAGCCCGAGCTTCAGCAACATGTTGGTTATGTTGATTATGGCAATCAGGCCGAATTTTTCGAATGCCGTGAGCAGGCTCTGGTACGGGATGTTGACGAGTCCAATGCAGAATACGGCCAGTGTCACCTGGTAAATGAACATTGCATCGGCTTCCTTGCCCGGTTCGACGTTGAGGTAGTTGTCGATGTACCAGATACCGCCGACTTCGGCGATGATGATGAATCCTATTGCAAACAGGACATGCAGGGTCAGGCAGGTGTTGAAGACTTTGTTGAGGTCGCCGTCCGGTTTTCCCATCTCGAAGTTGATGAATCTGGTCGTCGCGGCGCTCAGCGATGAGGCAAAGAAGGTGAACATGCCGAGGACGCCTCCGACGATGCTGAACAGTCCGTAGTCGGACACTCCGAGAATCTGCAGTACTATCCTCGAAGTAATCAGCCCGATGATTATCGAAACCGGGAGCTGTATGTAGTTGAAGATGGTGTTCTTGACCAGTCTTCTGTTTCCTGCCGAGTAATCCATGTTATTGCATGTCTCCTCTCATCGAGAACCTTATCTTTAGCAGGTTGTCTATTGCCATGAAAGGCAGGTTGCTGCAGAACAGCTTGACGTTGCCGGTTTTCCTGACGTCGATTTCCGACATCTCCTGGCTGAGCTCTTTGCGGGTAGCGTAGTCATATCTGACGTAGGCCTTCCTGATAGCGTCGTCGAGCCTTTCCATGAACAGGTCTTCCAGTCTCCTGACGAGCTCGGAATTCTTGTTCTTGATGAGATGCATCTTGAGCTCATACTCTTTCCTGGAGGCGGACATGATCAGGAATGAATCTATCATGGAATTCACCAGCCCGTTCTTCCTCGCGATATAGCTGTAGACTACATCGGGAATCAGGGCCATTGATTTGCACCTTTCGAGACATTGCCATGTGAATATGTGGTCTTCCATCCATGAGATGCCCTCGTCGAAGGAGATGCCTTCTATTATTTCCCTGCGGATGGCCATGTTCCAGAGATAGCCCCTGTATTCGTATGTGTCCATGTTGTACAGCATCGCTTCAGTGTTTCCGTTCTCTACGATGATGGTCTTCGGAATGGAGACGATGTGGCTCTTGCCGTCGCGGATCTGCTCGTATCCGGCTTTTATGATGTCATAATTTCCCTCCTGGACCATTTTCCAATATGCGCTCAGGGCTCCCGGCATCAGCACGTCGTCCGCATCGGAGAATGTTATATATTCTCCCTTGGCATGGGTGAGGCCATAGTTTCTGGCCATGCTGACTCCACCCCAGGGACGGGAAAAATATCGGATCCTTTCGTCCTTCTTGGCGTATTCGTAACAAATTGTTTCCGTCTTGTCTGTGCTGCCGTCGTTTACGAGCAGCACCTCAAAGCTTTCGAAATCCTGGGCAAGTGCCGCCTCTATGCTGCTGGCGACCGTCTTGTCCGAATTGTGGATCGGGATGATGATGCTGAATTTCGGGTCCATCTCTTCATGGTTGTTTTTATGTGTTAGACTAATATGGGAAGACCGGACACGAGGCCCCTGAAGGTCCCGTATCCGGTCTTATCTGTTTCTGGACAATTTACTCTTATTCGTAGAAATACAGCTCCACGCGACGGTTCAGATGCCTTCCCGTCGGAGTGTTGTTGTCTGCAATAGGTCTCGACGAACCGTAGCCCTTGAACGAGAGCCTGTTCTCCTGCAGACCGGAGTCGAGGAAGAAGTCGAGGACAGCCTTGGCCCTTTTTACGGACAAGGTGATGTTGTAGTTCTCTCGACCTGTATTGTCGGTGTGTCCTTCGATGCGGACTTTGATTTCCGGATAACGTTTCATCCATTCGGCCACGTTGGCGAGGCTCTGCCTTGCCTCCCTGGTCAGCATGAACGAGTCGGACTGGAAGAGGGTGATGTTCCTGAGAAGGTCGTTGACTTCCTTGGTCATCTTCTCCAGGCTGCCTCTGCTGTTGTCCTTCACTACGACGGTGTCACGTACGATCCTGGTGACCTCCACTTCCTTGATGATGGTCTCGGTGCGTACCGCAGGCTGCCTTGGCTTTCCGAGCCTGAAGCTGACGCCGAACGTGACGCTGAGGTTGCCACCTATGTTCTGCCGGCCTTCCTTGAAGGCTTTATGGCTGAATGCGGCATATTTCACGTCGGTGACGATTGACAGCTTGTCGTTGATGTTGATAGGAATGCCTAATCCGGCTCCGACGGCAGGTACGGCGTTATCGATTTTCAGATAGCCTCCGAAGAAATAAGGATTGAGCCATTTTACCGGTCTCAGCATAATGTCTGCATGTACTGCGTTGAAATCTTTCTCTCCGAAATCTGTAAACTGGTCGCTGTTAGTGAGACCTTGCCAGCCAACACGGAATCCCGCGAAATCGGAGAACCATTTGCCAATGTAGAAATCGGAAGCCCAGCCGGCACCCATATGGGAGTTGTATCTTCCCTTTCCACGGGCGCTGCCGTCAAAACTTACGTTCAATCCGCCGCCAAGGCCGAAGAACCAGTGCGCTTCCAGATAAGGGCTTTGTGCCATGGAACTGAAGCATAAGATCAGTCCGGCAGCAGCCGCTGCAATTTTTTTAAGGTCCATGTTATTTAAAAGTGATATATAAATCCGAAAGAGGCGCTTAATTTCAAATCAAGAGGGAATCCGGCGTAGCCTTCTCCATAGTGGTCGAATTCTCCAGGCTCAAGGCCGTTGTAATTGTCCGCGAATCCGGTGCCGCCGAGTTCCAGGTACATTCCGGCTTCGCTTGTGAAATCATATTCCCAGATATATCCGACCCTTATTGCCAAGGCGAAATTATGGGTGTGGTATTTCTGCCATGGATGAGGATTGTCGGTGACATCCTCGAATCCGAACGTGTTTCCGAAACCTACTCCTGCGAACACCTTGTTGCAGCCGTGTCCGTAGTCATCTCCGAGTCCGTTTATGTTCAGAATGGCATCCAGGAAGACATCCAGGCTCCTGAACGAATAAGGCCTGAAGTCATGTCCCGTCGTGTTCTCGATGTTATATGCCGCGCTGTTGTTGCCATAGTTCAAGGAGGTCCTCAGTCCGAAACTGCTCGTAAAGTCGTATCCTATGTTGAGGGTCTTCTGGATATTGAACAGGTCACCTCCCTCGCGGTTGCGATGGTAGGCAAAATAATTCTCGTAGATCTGATAATTCGGGCCGGCCTGGAAAGAAATGTTCCAAGTCTTGGAGAAGTTGAAATCATCTGGGTCTCTTCCATCTCTTGCAAATGAAGATGCGACGCAGGTGAGAAACATCGTCAAAGTCAATAGTAACCTTTTCATTTTTCTTCAGTTAGGGACGATGAATCACAGCTTCGCTCTCGGATGTGTAATAAATACAACCCGAAAAACGCTGTCTCATAAGTTCGTTCCGTTTCAATTAATAGTAGAGCAAAT
>JAEEGL011892784.1_pt1 | contig 10363 bp, 4 predicted proteins | sample 9134231 | NCBI WGS metagenome assembly JAEEGL01 (sample SAMN16246548, study PRJNA631951) | gut metagenome | biome: gut microbiome; feature: rumen; material: fiber-attached | host: Bos | place: Iran: Karaj | collected 2018-10
ATTCTTGATACGGGAGCGATAGAAATCCCTCTGCTGGGGTATTTCCATAACACGCCCATATTGAGCCAGGTTGTCTGCTGCAGCAGTAGCCCAGTTCTGCCCCAGCTCTCCCAAAAACCAGTTTGCATAGAGACCTTCCACGTTATCAGCTACATGCTTGAATAGATCGTCAAGCAACGGATTGGAGGAATTGAGGCTTTTTGCAAAAGACAGATGAAACAATCTATAATAAGTATCCATCCTGTAATAATCACTGGTGTATTCCTTCCAAACCTTGTGAGCTTCAACTGTATGGAATCCGGCAGAATGGTTCAGGAAGAAGTCCTGCATATTTGCGACCTGCTGAATGCCTTCATAGAAATTCTGAACAAGATCATACCAAAGCAAGGTTCTTCTCTTCTGAACAACAGAGGTAATGGTATCCACATTGATAATATGGTTACAGATCTCTGTCATTAGGGAAGTTAGGATGCATTCATTAACACATGGGAAAATCTCTGTATCTGCCAGTTCCTCAACTGGAAGCTGGCTGAACCTGCCCGGCAGGCGTAATTCCTCTTCTGTGTAACGGGCTATTTCAAACAGTTCATCCGTCTCTCCGCTATGCATCCATTCGGAAACAAAATCATAGCAATATGACTGATGTGGCATTGAAATGAATCCATCAAGCCCTGCGAGATTATCCATGCGCATGGTTCTAGTAACAGCAGTCATCAATACATGACAGGAGAATCGTGCAAGGTCTGGTTCTTCTTCACGATATCCAGAAACCTGTGCCACCATAGCCCAGAAAATGTCTTTAGCTCCAAACCTCACAAAAGACTGATAGATTCCATTATTTTCCTGCTCGATTCCCGCACGAAGAACTGTTCGAATTATCAGATTCGGCTGCAAGTCCTTTACGCCGCAAAGTACGGCCATAACAGCTTTATGAAGCTGCACTGGTGTTATGATTTTCTGATTTAATCCCGCGACTTTAGTGCGGTGAGCTTTAGTTTTGAAGAAGTCTCTATAATCCTTAACAGTCTTTCGAATATTGGCTGTGTTCTCAATTTGCATCTCTTCAAGCCACATTGAAACCAGATCAGCCCGAAACTCTTCACTATATAGCTGCAATGGAAGAAGCCAGTTTTGCTCATCCGGATAAGTCACTGGACAGTAGACGCAGTAATTACTGTTTTTATCATCTACTGTCAGAAGTTTCTTCACTTCAAAATTGTTTGTCTCAGTAAGTTGAACAATCTTGGCATCAGAAATCTCCATTTGCGCAATCTTATCCTCAAATTCTTTTTCCTCGTCATACCAGAAAATAATACGCCGAGAATAAAACTCTGGAAGCGGCTGAGCAAATCTTCGATTCAACTCTTGTATTACTTTCTCTGAATCAGGCAAAGCCATAGAACTTTCTCCTTTTAGTTGATTTTTGCTAAAACATCCTTGAAGATATCGTAATTATTCTTTATGCCATCATTTAAGTCTATGGAAATCATCTGATCAGCAAGATGATGAATCTTCTCTTCATAAATACGTATCTCTTCTGCTTGATCTTTTAGAGTAGAAAGACGCTTATTCAGACGAACACGTTCGCTAGTTGGTGCTTCTGCAATTTGACGTTCAAGCCCTGCAATCGCCGTTCGATAACGTGACTGCTGTTCATGAACATAATCAGTGCGAATACGTGCAATGGTATCCGGCTTATAACGATGCATATAGACAAGGCACTTGAATCCGTTCTTTTTTCCAGAGTCAAAAAGCCAGTAGATAGGCAATTTTTGATACCTTTTGACATGATCTTCGAAAAAGCCGTTAATAAAATAGTTGCGAATGACTTCTCTTGATGAACCGTTTCCACCTAGATTATCACTAATGAATTTAAGGTTTTCTTCTAAGGACTCCTCTCCATAAACCACCTTAAGAAAATCAATAAATCTTCCAACTATATCATCCTCAAAATACTCGTCGTCAGTAATAGGAAGAATACCGTCTTCATCAGGAGAAAAAGTCACGTAAGCAGCTGAATTCCAATTTCCACCTGCAAAAATCAAACCTTCATTATCAAGAGAATATCGTCCCATAATACAGCCGATAGCATAAGATATAAAATCCTTAACAGTTTCCCTAATGTCGGGAAATGACAATGTGATTTCCTCGTCTGGCACTCCACAATTTAGATAGCCACCCAAATCATATGCATTAATATAAATGCTGTTGATTAATTCCTCATTCTTGCGCAAATTATTAATGTTTGTATTAAGCTTTTCTTCATAAGCTTTCCACGCATCTAACAAATTCCCGAATCCAGCATTTACAAGAGGATTACATTTAAAACCCCAAGAGATTTCCCTATTGTTCCAATCTTCTTCAGAGATATGTATATTTTCAATAGCGCATTTTCGTACTGTTTCATGCATTTCTTCATCGAGCCTTGCATAAGGAACAGAAACGACATCCCCTATCTGTATAGATACTGTCGGGTTAAGCATCTTTATAATCATATTTGCTACATTAGAGTTCATAAATCCCAGCAAGGTGAATATGTCCTCTTTTTTTTCAAATATCATCGGTCCTTTATTAGAATCAAAGATGTATCCTTTCGGACAATACCTAAATGTTCCAACTCCAGATGTAATACCGGTCCATGTTACACCTTCTCGGAAATAATATGAGGGATTACGAAAGACTGCTTTTCCATATTCCCGAACATAATTACCATCCTGACCCCATTTGACAACAGTGGTAATAACGCCAAACCACTTCCTGAAGCCGCCTCCCTTGTTGTAAGGAACCCAATCGCCGTTACTGGAGAAATATGTAAAATCATTTGCTGATATTTCATACCAGTTTCTTACAAAGATATTATTATCTCCAGTTGATAAGCCTGATTTAACATCAAATACATCGCCAACCAAAGTCCCTAAAAACTTGTCAAACAAAGATTCTGGACACCAATATGCCACAGGAGTACTTTTAATCTCCTTAAACTTTGATTGTCTTGAACTATAATAAATCCTCTGGGCGTTTTCAGTATTGCTCGAAGGCAATATTTTCTCATCTTTTTCATCAGTATTTACGTACTGAGTAAAGTCATACATAAAGTTATGTGATTCTTTGGCACTGAGAAAAATATTCCGTATATCATAAGGATTAATATACTGGAAATTTCTTTGGTGAAGTCGAAAATAAACTCCGTAATACTTGTCTAATGGCTTTTTTCTAAGTGTAAAAGCTACAGATCCAAAATCTATGCCAAAAATACCACGCCCCATATGCAACAAATTCTGAATAATTGTAGTATCTACAACCCTATTGCGCATTTTTTCAAAAGACACCAAAAATAGCCATGACGGCTGAGTGATCATGCCGATAAATCCATCTGATAAGGTCATATTTATAGATTTTTCTATAAACACTGAAAACATATCACTGCGACTCTCTTCGTAATTTGCTTTTAAATATTCAACTAAAGAATCATTCATTCCACCACTTCCCATATAAGGTGGATTCGTTACAACTGCATGATATTTCTTTGAAAGAGCATTGGCTTGTTTTGCAAGCGAGATGATGCTGTTTTCCACACGCATATACCAGCCAACCATCCGAACATCCTTCAGTGTCTGCTTAGATGCGAGTTTCCATGCCTTCAAGAAGCCTTCATAATCTCTTTCCTCTACATCGAGAATAGATCCATATTCCTTGGCATTCTTAAATTTGGTCAGGAGATATTTTAATGTATCCAAATGTTCGTCACCAAGTAGGAATTCACTATAGTCCCCCTCGTATTCTAGGCCATTGCTTTCCACGATGTCATAGATATGAGGTTGTGGGATGTCTGGATTTCCTTCCTCGTTCTTACGCACAAGGAACCTACTGTCATATTGACGAGCTTTCATCATGACAGAGAAGTAGGCCAGTTGTGCTGCACGATCATCGATATCCAGACCCCAGAGATTCTTCTCCACGATGTTCCTGACAGAATCTCGAGCAGAATAACCGAATGCTTCATATATGGACATAAGTGTGTCGAAAAGGACACAGAGAATATGTCCCGAGCCCTGGCAGGGATCGATGACGATAATGTCCTCAGGCTTAAGTTCTGCATATTCTTTTCGAACTTCAGATAACTTTAAATGCACCTCCGGTTCCTGTTCGGCTTCATCGAGATAGTACTTCCAACTAGACTTTAAGCCATCATTAGGATGGCCCTCGAGCCATAGACGACCAAGGCTGTTCTCCACCATGTAATGCACGATCCAATCTGGGGTGAAGAGCTGAGTGGCAGCGGGTATTTTTTCTTTGGTAATCTTGATGTTCTTCTTCAGGTCAGCAAAAACCTTGTCCTTGGGTTCAGAATTGTAATACTGATACAACCAGCCGATAATCTGCACCTGATCCGTCCAGTTATCTTCTGGAATTAAGATAATCATCTGCTCAATTACACTACCCACGCGCAGAAGATTGTCTGGAAATAGCAGTTCTGTATAATCAGCAATTTTCTGAAACATTCCAGGAAGAATCTTGGAAAGCGCATTGCACTGCGTAATAATGAGATACTTGAACAATTCATCATTATTGTTCTTTTCCTTTAAATCATAGACCTTTTCCATGTCCAGACCATCCAGTTCCATGTGAATGGCCTCAGTAAGAATCTGTGGCTTGAATGCATTGTTCTCGTCTGTGAAGACACGGATTCTGGTAGGCAAATAGTTATTCACCTCCATAAAGCGCAGAGCAGAAAAACGGTTAAACCAGGTATAAGCAACTTCCTCTACAACCTGGTCAATGCCTTTCTCTTTAACCTTCGCTATCGCTTTGGCTCTTTGAGACTTTTCATCCTTTGTAAGCAGCTTTCCTCTTATGATGTCTGCATTCGCATCTGCATCGGCTGTAATCTCATACTGATCTAGTTTTTTTGAGACACGATCACGCAGCTCGTTACGTGCCCAGACAGCATATGTTTTTATCGCATTCTTATCCATTTGCGTTCTCCTTTAGTTCAGCTTAATACCATCACAGTCTTTCAGAAGAGCTGTGAGGTATGTACGCATCCGCTCCACATATTCATCTATGTCAGCTTGACTCTCCAAAGTGTCTGCTTTGAAGATAGCCTGACGATATACATTCTTGATATGCTTCTTTGGCAATGGTTTATCTTCCGTCGGTGTTACCGGATCAACCGGCTTTGGTTTCTTGGCATTTTCGATTCTTGTAACAGTATCATCTTTATAAGACCACATCTGGGTAACAAGTGCATCCAGCAAAGCAAGACTCTTCTTGGAAGAAATCTCTTCCTTCATCTGTGTAAAATAGTTTTCTGCGCTGGCAATAATATTCTTGCATTCTCCACAATCATCACTTGCAGTATGGATTTCCGTAATACACTGACGAACAATCTCCATAAGATCTTCGCGCTTTGCATCCAGCAGTTTATTATGATCTGTTCTTACAGAATCCATCAAACCGTTAAGTTCTGGGATAAGCTTATACACCTGAGAATTTGATGCCTGAACTCCCGTGATTTGACGAATCCGGTTCAGAGCAGCATTGGCTTCCTCATCCTGCTGCAGATAGGAAAGGTCATTTTTCAGATCTTGTTCCATCTTTACAGCTGCATCGAACACTCCTACCTGATTTTTAAAGAAGCCCTCAACCGGCTGTAAATCTTCTTTACTATCAAAAAGTTTATCCTCGACAGCTACCAGACGATCTACCAAGGCGATATTATCCTTTTGTTGGGAAAGAACATCATCCATAAGTGCAATGGCAGATCTGACCTTGTCATGATCCGGATATTTGTGTCCTTCATATTTAGCATCCAACAGTTCATAATGTGTCTTCTGCTCGGTAAACTTCTTAATGATCAGCATTACAAGACCATCTTCATCCTCCGGGACATCCATGATGTCAAAGTACTCTCTCATAATCTCACGGGCAGATTTCATCTTCTGTGCGGACGGAGACTGTTTCTTTGATATCATGGTCTTTCCGCGCTCGCTCTTCTTTCGGAGCATGTCTGGAAGCTTCGGATTATCGGTTCTGATCGTAGCCCCACCATATTTGATGGTAACCTTTTGCTGATAAATAAGAAGCGCCACTACGGCTGCAATATCGATTTCTTTCCAGCCATAAGGAATTGCCTGATATCTGCTCTGGATATCATCCATCGAAGTCGGCAGTTTCTTCATGTACTGCACTTCCAGATATTCCTCGATCTTGGCCGCAGCGTCACGATTGTCTTCCGTTCCGGCCAGCTGCGGATTTGCTCCAGTCAGGATCTCAAGAACGTCTGCATCTGTCTCGGCATTCCTGGTGATCAGGTCAAGCTCGCTGTATACATGAGCAACCAGATACTGCAGTGCCTGCTCTATGCGAGATGTGGTAGTTCCACTGGTAATCTCAATATGTTCACCGTCCACATAGAAGTTAGCGTTTAATATAGCTTTCTCCAGCTCTTCCTTGGCTGCTATCTCATATTTTCCAGCTTCATCCTGCTGGTCACGGATGATGTCCTGTACGGACTTTGCAAGCTGATTAACATTACGCTGCTTTACATACTTACGAATCTTCATGGCATTTTCCAGAGACTCATAGTATGGCGTGTCAGCAAGAACAATCACAGCTGCACCCTTTGAATTAGTCATCAGGCGAAGCTCCTGCTTGTCATCCGCATCCGCTGCCACTGTCAGGAAGCGAAGAACCATTGCTCCTGTAGTAGATCCAACTGCGGTATTATCAACCATCTCATCAAATGGAAAGTCATACTTGCCATAACGATATTTCTTCATAGTATAGATATCGCCAAAGATAAGTGAGCCGATACGTTCTACAATCTTTGCGGTATCAACCGTTGTATTTGCAATCTCTCTTGCGATGTCCTGCTCCTCGTCAGTCAGGAATACATATGCATCACCACGGCGGTCAATGTAGTTCTGGTTCTTTAGGCGGTCAAGCGACTTCTGCACCTTGGCGCGGAGGTCAATCTTGTCAGTACGGATATCATCTGCCATAAGGATGACGATGTTATCAAGATTAGCCTTCACATCGTCAATATAACGGATGAGATAAAGAAGCTTCAGGACTTTAACATCGTAGTCTTCTATGCCATCCCCGTTATCTGCCGCCTTCTGGCAACGTTCAATAACTCTGCGGATAGAACCATCAAGGAAGGTATGAACACTATCATAGAAAGGATAAAGAGGTGCAATAGCGTTCTCATCTTTATCCTGTATTGCCTTGGCTACAATTTGGAAGCCGTCAAGCATAGAACGCTCTGCTCCAGAGTAGTGTTTACCGGCAGCACCGTGCTTACGGATTTCAGAGAAAATCTTCTGGATGAGGATGAACTGATACGGAACGAAAGGATAGTTAACCGTAAATTCCGACTCTCCGCCGTAGCCCTTGATGTCCAGAATTGAATCTGTAAAGCTAAACAGGTTCTTAAGAACATAATCGTTCTTCGCATATACTTCCTTCAGAGTCGCTTCCGCTTCCGGTGTTTTTGAAAGAAGTCTCTTCTGAATAACCTCATCTACCGCAGATGAAGAAAGAGAAAGTCTTGTCTTGAAACGAGCCTGGATTCGAGAGAACTCATCCATACGAACTTTAATGATCTCATCGATGGCTTCCTGCCCTGTACAGATAATCCACACCTTACTACCGCACTCACTTCCTACCTTCTCAACAAGAGATTGGAGATTCAGAAGAAGATTCGTATCAGTACCAACATACTGCCCAACTTCGTCAACCATGAAAAGTAAACGGAAGTTATCAGGCTTATTGTTTACATATTCCTTTATCTCAGACACAAGACCAGCGATGCTGATTTCGGCATCTTCTGTACCGTTAAACCAGTTCCGTGCAGCAGTCTCACTCATACCAAGGACTTCCATCAAAGTCTCTACAACATCATCCTCGAAAAAGCCGAAGGAAGTTCTAGTCTCAGTCCAGGGTTCACCGTTTTTTTCTTCGAAAACCCTGCGAAACTCTTCTGTCTTGCCTCGCTTTGCAATGAACTGTTCCAGTTTGGCACACTTCAGATCTTCACCGAGAAAACCAAGATGATTGTAAAACATCTTGGCGAAGACCCTTAATACAGCAGTATTGTCTTTATTGCTGAAGCCTTCAATATCGATATTGAACAGAATGGTCTCCGTATCACCCTTAGTGGCATTATCGATCAGCATAAAAGTGGCCGGATCATCTTCGAATTTTCTGCGGAACCGCTCAATGGTCTTTACTCCATTGATTGTTCTGTTTTCAAGAATATAAGAAAGCATCTTCAGGAAGTGAGACTTACCACTTCCAAAGAAACCGGAGATCCATACTCCGATATCGCTCGTAGGCTCGGAAAATGCATCGTCATAATAGTTAAAAAATGAAATGAAGTGCCTCTTCAATTCTCTTGTAATGACATACTCATTTAATTCTCTTTCGGTAGTCTCATCAATCTGGTCTACCTTGATAACGCCGTTGATCTTACGATTGATGTCATCCTGAAACATGTTTTGAATCTTCATGAATAGGCTCCTCCTTATATCATATTGAATGCCCTGTAATAGGGATTCGCTGGTAGTCTGTTAAACAGCTTTACATGCCGTCCGTCAAATTCTCCGGGGTACATAACCAGTATCGGAACTGCTCCGGTTCTTGGCTGCAATGCCTCAAGCAGCATATGTATGCGCATAAATGGAAAGACATCGCCCACTCCCGTCAAAAGAATTACATCACCTTTTTCTGGTGTTCTTGCACAGATCTTATCTACGTAGGTCTGCACGGAAACTGACTTTTCTATCTGTTTCTGCAAGGCATCCTTGCCCTTCTTCTGTTCCATATCTCCCATGCGGTTCAATATTCTTTTATCCTCGCAGCAAGAAAGGAAAATCTCGTAAAGATTGTTTTCCACCAGGTGACATGGAAGACTCTGATCAGCCATAATCTGTTTTACAAAATGCCTAACCCTCATCTCATCTGATGGATCATAACAGCAGATTCTTATATTTACTTCATTGGACAGACCATTTCCTTCGAGGAAATCAGGATCTTTCAGAAGATCTCTAACTCTGTCCAATCGCTCGTTAATGTTGCTCATGCAGTTCTCCTTAACCCAGACAGTTAAAAGCTGGTAAAGCTTCTGTCTTATTCTCTTCTCTTATTGCATTTTCCAACAAAGGACTGATTAATACAGGATTCAACTTGTTTGCCTTGGTACTATCCACATATTCGTTTTCAACAAGCAATTTCAAAATTACCTGTTTTAACTTTTTTATAGTTGAATCACTCCAACTGGCTACAACATCATCTTGTTCTTGAAGTTGCATAAAGAAAGAATTCAAATCAATTTTGCCAAACGAGGAATCCATTGACTGATACTTAGATCCAATAACAGTAATCATAAAATCCCATATCAGTCGATATTGCTTCATCATTGCATATAAACATATTTGTTTAGATACATCAGAAGGTTGACTGGCAACAGCTTGAACTAAATAGTTGTTATCAAGAATCTCAATTCTTCGTATACATGCAAGTGCTATTTTTCTTATTGATTTTTCTGTAGGATATTGAAACAAGTTTTCTTCAACAATTCTATCAACAACTTCGGCTTTATTGAGTCCTTCGCAAAACAGTTTCGCAGTAATACGCATTTCATAAAACAAGAACTGTTCTCTCGTGATAGCAGCACTGTATTCTTTGTAGTTCATCGAACACCTCGCGTATATTTCTCCGCCTGACACAGAATCACACTAAAATATTACACTCACAGATGTACTATTATTAGGACATTTCACTTCAAATCATCAAAGTTTTCGAAGTTAAGTCATACAAATAAGCCATCGATTCGCGTATTTTTAATTATAATATAAATTTATAAATATTAGGCATCGTTATCAGAACAGAAAAACACAAAACATGAAAAAAGCCGCAAAACCGCTGAATTATTCAGTCTTGAGGCTTTTTGTAAACTTTTTATGACCCAATTGTCAAAACGACAATAGTCAGGAACCATCTCTGATATTTAATTTGTTGGCATATTATTCATTTGATCGAATAGGTTGAAATTAAACGGAACTTTGATTGTCGAGAAAAAAATCGAGGCTTCTCATCCTACCTACCATAGGTTTGGTTGAATTTTGTGGTTTAGGCACCTTCGCTGGGGATTTCTTCGGGTTCCTGGAACGGGTCTTTGATGATTCTGTTCTGATAAAGGGCGTTCCACGGAAGACCTGCACGCATTTTCTTGTTGTAGAAAATCAGCATGGCTTCGGCATATCCTAAAGAGCCCGCTCTTCTGTCTTTGGCGGTTTTTGATATTTCCTTTATTGAGATTTCGCTGAGTTTTTCCTTAAAAACGTCTTCTTTAAGTTTA
>JAEEGL012229364.1_pt1 | contig 10363 bp, 12 predicted proteins | sample 9134231 | NCBI WGS metagenome assembly JAEEGL01 (sample SAMN16246548, study PRJNA631951) | gut metagenome | biome: gut microbiome; feature: rumen; material: fiber-attached | host: Bos | place: Iran: Karaj | collected 2018-10
ATATTATTGGAAATAACGATAATATATCAACAATAGTATTAGCACATAACCCTGACTCTTTCCCTGATATACCGAATTTTGTGTGTTTAACATTATCAGGGCATACACATGGCGGTGAGGTTTATATTCCTTTATTCGGCTCAATCACAGTACCTTCAAATTATGGTGATAAATACAGAAAAGGCTACATCGTAGAGAATTGCAAACATTTATATGTTAGTGGGGGTGTTGCCACATTGAGCCATTTTAGATTTTGTAATCCGCCTGAAATAACAATATTAACCATTCACCCGCAAACAGAAAAAACCAAAATTCAGAATACCGGATTAAAAAAATACATAAGGAAAAGTATTTTATAGTCTGCAAAATAAGGCTTACTAACCCGATGAAAATAATATTGTCAGTAAAACCAACCCGATTACTTCAACTTTTCGTTTAAAACCCTACCCGCCTCCAAACCACAAAGTCAGTAATGCGGTAATCAGAGATTACCACATCCTACAAACTATATTGTCACCGATAAAAACTATATGTTATAATTGGTATAAAAGCGGAAATACTTTAGAAAAAAATGCTTATAAAGCACAAGAAAAGGTAAAGGGTCAATATGCAAGAAAAAGCATACCAAATAGCGGAACAAATATCAAAAGAAATGGACAGGGAAATGGAAAAGTATTTCCAAAATCTGGGAACTCGCTCACCTCAACAACTGAAAAATACAAAGAAAATAAGAGAAGAAATTCATTCAAAATTCAGTCCCTTGGTGTTATTGAAGAAGATTGCAAGATACCCGAAAAACCTACAAACAGAAATAGCAATAGCATTTTGGGACTTGAGCAGACGGTCTTACAGACCCGTCAAGACGAAATAAAAATCGAAAAAGCAACTAGGGATAGTCTATACAAATGGTATGGAAATGTTGAAAAAGCACGTTTTGATGTTGATAAAGACTTGAACCATTTCAATCAAATAACAAAATCAACCGCAAAAGATTTTAGTTATGCGATGCGGTAATCAGAGATTACCACATCCTACCTGCTGCCTGCACTGACTTAAAAAAAATAAAACATTCATTACACCTGAATAATCTCTAAATCGTCAGGGATAAACAGATTTCCATTGTAATATTTTGAGCCTTCCTTTTTGTATAACTGTTTTCTGTTTTTGATATTCTTGTCTTCTGTATGATAAAGAATAAGGCTTTTTACTTTTAACCTTTCAGCAAGTTCGCAGGCATCTTTTACGGTTGAATGACGTTTTTCATACGGATGGAAAATATCCGCCTGTGAATGTAAACAAAATGCCTCATGCATCAGCCATTCACTCTCTGTTGCATACCGTTCAACACGACTCGTCAATGGTTCATCACCGCAACAAGTTAATCTCTTTCCGTTTACAATATCCATTACAAAACCAAACTGTTTTGTTTTTTCAGAATTAATATCATAAAACTCAAAATTATGACCAATTATATCTAATATCTGACCATCGGATATTTCGACCAAATGCAGTTTTTTATCAATAAAATCATAATCTTTTTCAAGCAATAAACTTTTTGCTATATAACGCAATAAATCTATAACCTCTTTATGAGAATAAATATAGGTTTCCCCTAAATATTTATTTCTCGACATATACTGACATATCATTCTGACCATCCATACAATACCAAGCAGGTGATCTGTATGCTTATGAGTCACAAAAATATGGTGAATATCTCTCCAGTCATAACCTGCATACTTTATCTGACGTAAAATAGTGTTTCCGCCACCGCCGTCAACCAACAAACTTTGCCCGTTATCCTCTAACAAAAAACAAGTGTTATAACACTCCGTCACAAGCGCATTTCCTGTCCCAAGCATCGTCAGTTTCATTTCTTACACCCCTATATTACCGGCATTAACGATAAATTTACCCATAATTTACCCCAAATTTACCCCTATTTTACCCCTGTTTCTTACCCGCCAAACCATATTGTCAGGGATAGAATCAGGGCAAAATATACCATAAGATTTCTTGCCTGATACATTCTGAACATAAAGGTTTGTGAGCGGTTTTCCGTAATATCCTGCCATTCTTCAAACGGGAAATGATACCATTTCTTTTCAGGTATAACAGATTTATCTTCAGAATACAGTTTTAACGAATTTAGTAAATCAGACGCAAGCGGAACTGTCAGGAACACAAAAAACACCTCCCAGTCTGATATATCAAAAATAGGTATAAGTAATACAGACAAATATGCAACAGTCAGCAAACCTTTTTGAAAATTCAAAACATTATCATCCGTTTTAAAAAGTGAAACAAGTGTTCTTTTCCCCTCTTTCTTATCAATATCTTTATCTAAAAAGGTATCCGTAAACAAAAGATTAACCGTAAAAAGCATTGGTGCAACAGAAAGTGCAAACACCTCAGGAGTCAGTTTGCCTGTCATAACATAATACACCCCGCCAAACATCAACGGCCCAAAAACAAGCCCAACAGCCAATTCTGACAGACATATATTTGATAGCAACGAATAAGACAAAACAATTAAGCCCCCGCCTGATATAAACCATAATACCGTTTTACCGACTGTAAAATAAAAAAACATACCTATCAGAAGAGAAATAAGACAATAAATTCCAACAGTCACCAAAACCTCTGACAATTTAACTTTTCCGTCAAGAATATACCTGCATTTACCCCTTTGGGTATTAGGTAAAATTATATTATTGTTGTGATCAATATTTTTTTGTAAAAAATTAAAATCGCAAAAATCATCAAAAAGGTTTGTTGCAAGATGAGCAAAACAAATTCCGAAAAGAGCAATAAGCCCGTAAAGAGCGTTCCCGTCATGCTGGAGAGCATAAGAAAACACAATAAACCAGGATAAAACACTCATTGGCAGAGCGTACCATCTTGAACATTCAAGCCAGAATTTAAATTTAGCAAACATCAAAGCAACCTTTCTATTGATTTAACAGACTCGTATTCTGCTCCCGCCTCAAGCAACTCTTCAGGTTTTAGCCCGAACAAAGTTATAATATCGTCAGCAGGCTCTTTTTTTGTTAATTTTTCAACAGCAATTTTAATTGCCTCACCTCTGGTCAAATTATCTAGTTGATTATATTTACCCCTTGCAATAATTCTGCTTTTAGACTTCCCCATAACTACTCCTCAAGACTTTCCAGCGCCAAAAGAGCAGTTCCGATCATGCCTGAATAATTCCCGGCAGTTCCTATTTTTACGCAGGTAGGAGAAGTTACTATTTCAGAGTTAACCTCCTCTTCAATTTTTTGGACATCGACAAATTGAGCCATAGAGCCTGATAAAACGAAACAGTCAGGGTCAAATATGTTTGCAAGTCCTATAATTCCCTGTATAATATGATTTTGCCAGGTTTTAAACACTTTTGTCATTTCGGGGCACCCAACCTTCAGCCCGTCAATAACGTCATAAGTGGTAATTTCTTTATTCCCCGTAATCTCTTCGGCAGTAATTTTCAGACCGGTTCCTGATGCATAGGCTTCAAAACAGTCATAAGCCCCACAGGTACATTTTCTGCGTTTATCGGGATACATTTTAAAGTGCATTTCGCCTGCCGAACCTGATTTCCCTTTATATAATTTATTATTAAGGATAATCCCACCGCCGACACCTGTTCCTAATGTCAGCATAACAGAGTTTGCACACCCCTTTGAAGAACCTGTTTTATATTCAGCCCAAGAGGCTGCGTTTGCATCGTTTTCCACAAAAACTTTTTTATCGGATAATTTCTGAAAATCTATATTTCTGTATCCGTCAGGCAAATTCCCTGTTGAACTTATAACTCTTGTGTTTTCATTATTGACAGCACCCGCTGTTGCTATTGCTATAACATCAACATCAGAATTTTCTGCTATACCTTTTTCAAGAATTGATTTTATTTCATCAATCGTTTTTGGGGTAGAGTTCTTTTTTATATCCCCAACTATTTCCCCCTGTTCATTAACGATAGTGTAATATATCTTTGTTCCGCCAATATCAAATGCTAACGCTTTTTTCATAAAACCTCTTTTATCCCAATTTGTTCAGTAAATTTCCTGTAGTTTCTGTCACAAAACCTTTATCATTAATTTTTTGTGACGATGAATGTTGAATTTGTCTTGTTCTTATAACAGAAGTGTCCTGCATAATTTTCATAATACTTTCTACTCTGTTCCAGGTTGATACAGGTGTAACTCCAAAAATTTTCATTATTTCACTCCTTCTATAAATCTTTTTGTAATAAGTTGCGGTCTTGTTATTGCAGAACCGATTACAACACAATGCGCACCTAATTCAAATGCTTTTTTCACCTGTTCCGGTTCCCAGATTCTGCCTTCCAGTATTACAGGTATTTTCACCGTTTTAACAATTTTTTGTAATAATTCATAATCAGGGGTAGTACTTTCAGACAAAGATTCCATTGTATAACCTGACAGAGTTGTAGATATAATATCTGCCCCCAGTTCAGAACAATTAATAGCCTCATCAATAGTTGCTATATCAGCCATAGCAAGCCTGCCTGCCTTGTGTATAGAGGTAATTATCTCTTCAAGAGTGCAATTATTAGGGCGTGGTCTTGATGTTCCGTCAAAAGCAATTATGTCTGCCCCCGCTTCAATAAGTTCATTAACCTCTTTTAAAGTAGGGGTTATATAAACAATTTCTTTCCAGTTATCAGGGAGTCCGTCAGGTTTAGTTAGCCCGATTACTTTAACCCCTAAACTCTTTGCATTTTTAACATCTCTTGCCCCTGCGACACGAAGAACTTCTGCGCCGCCATTAACAACAGATTTCATCATTGCAGTCATACATTCTTCTTTGTATAACGGCTCGTCAGGCATTGCCTGTGACGATACAATAACTTTATTTTTTAACTCCTCTAACATAATTCTTATTCTACTCCAAAAATAAAACAGGCTCAATATATTAAGAGCCTGTTTATTGTAGAAAGGAAAGGTCTGCTAATTAGCAGAACTAATTAGTTACGATTTAAGCCTGTGGCTTGTCTAAACTAGCCAAAGCATCTGCTGCTGCTGCTGAAACAGTTTCGTCAGCATCTGATTGAGCGATAGTATAGATTCTGCTTAAATCTTCTTTGTATTCAGGGCGTTGAATATATCTCAACGAATCAATAGCAGCGGTTCTGATTGCAGGATTTGGATTTTCCTTCAATTCGTTAACTACTTGTGCTGCTGCAGGTAAGTCAGTCAATGGAACTACGTTACCTGAACGTTTTTCGATTTCATCGCCGTAAGTTTTTTGTAAAATAGCCGTTGTGAACAGAGCATATTCTTTATTTCTTTCTGCCTGTTCTAACGGAGTAACTTTGTTAGCCAATGCTAAATCTGCTTCTGATAACTGGTGAGGAAGAGCAACTGTTGAAGGGTCTTTACCTTCTTTTTCTGCCTGAATTCTAACCATATCATTTTCAGCAGCCTTTGCTCTTAATTCTAATTGTTGGTCAGTAGGACCTTCTAATTTTGAAGAGTCAACATTGATAATATCAATCAGTTTGTTGAAAACATCTTCCTGAACATAAGGAACAGCATCTGCTTCATTTGTCATACCTTTTTTAGCAATTTCGTCCATTTGGAGTGCTTGCTTATCGAAATCCGGATCTGCTAAATTAGCAACAACCTTGTCGATGTCAGGATCGTTTGGTCCCGGTCCGTTAGGTCCTGCAGGAGCAGGAGCGGTAGCAGTTGGAGCCTCTACCGACGGAGCAGGAACTTCTGCTGCAGGTTGTTGAGGTGCCGGCTGCTGTGGAGCAGGTTGTTGAGGTGCCGGTTGCGGTTGTGTTTGAACCGGTGGGTAATATGGTTGTCCGTCTGCTTGCGGATAATCATAATAAAATCCTGGTTGTGGGGCATTTACCGTTGGGGTGTCCATGTTAATTTGAACTGCATTATAACTAGGTGAATAAACAGGATGTCTGTTTACCTGTGTTGCAGTTGGATTTTGAGGTGCATTAATACTCATTATAAAACCTTTCCTAACTAATTCTACAATTATTAAAAGAATTTTTTTTCTTCTAAATTGCTACATGTTTTTAACAAACTTTACAAATGTTTATATTTGTCTATGCTGTCCACTGATGTGTTGCTGTTTCAGGTAACGGTGCCATTGTTGGAGCGTTAACTGTTGGTGTATCCATGTTGATTTGTACTGCGTTATAACTAGGATTATAAACAGGAACATCACAAGATTGAATCGGTTGTTGAACATTTGCGTTTGGTGCAATTGGTGTTGTCATAATCATAAATCCTTTCACTACTAATCTGTTGATAGTCTGTTATCAATAATTGTAATACACCTCAACCCATTTATTTGCTAAAATGACTCTCTTTTGTTACAAAAATTAATAAAAAACTTAAAAAAGTCATACCCCCAAAACCATGATAAACAGACGGAAAACGACAATTACACACCACATGACGCATATACTTTTTATAGCATTATAAACTATATATTTTACAAAACTATTAAATAAGACTTTATTTAGTTGGAAGTTATGGTTTCTCTATACGGCTTTGTCCTCTAATAAATTTAAAATGGGAAATTAAACAGACCAATCACGTAAAAAACACGACATTCCGAACATGTTTCAGCATCCGCAATCGTCACAATAAACTTATTAGCGGAAAGTTACTATCATTTAATGAGGTTTAAATTTTTTAAATACTTATCAAAACCTGCACGAACATCTACCCACGACTGCAACGGAGGATTTGCGTTTGCCCTCTCATCCATCTTTTTGAAGAGTTCTTTTGTTTTATCATCAAGAGAATTAAATATCGCCTTATCATTCTCGCCTGTACCATCTTTATGAGAATATTGCCAGTATTGAAGCAGAAATTTTTGAGGAGATAATTCACCTAACATATCATTCAAATCATCTTCATAAATAAGTGAAATATATGAATTATATAAAGACTTATCCACTTTTGGACTAATTTTGAAACCTGATAATTCAATACGCTTTTCTGCCACATTAATGTTATTATTGCCTTTTCTTTCGACAGGGTTTGCAGAGTTTGAATTTTCAGCAATTTGTCTGTACTCTTCAAGCATCTTTTGAACGATAGGTTTAATCTTCGGATCATCACTTGTCATAACCTGATTTAAAAGATAATATCTTGAATTTGGACTAAAATGCGGAATATCTCCTCTCTTTTTCATATCTTCAATTTCTGCAAAATATCCTGTCAATTCCGCAAATGCTTCCTTTTGATTTTTTAGCCAGTATCCTTGCTCTAAATCATCTTTATGAGAAAAATATGCTTTTACACTGCCTGTTTTTAGGACTGCGGTCAGTTGACTGAACAGTTGTGCAAAATTAGTTTGACTTTGATACCCATCCCCGAGTTGATCCTTTGCATGACCTAACTCATGGGCAAGAGTATTTGTATTTATCCCGTCTTTTGAGATACTACCGTCATACAAGCGATTAAGTGTAAGTGTGCTATTGTCAGGGCTAAACGAACCTAACGGCGACATAAATCTTGCACCTCTTCCGTCATCAGCGTCTATTCTTGTATTTTCACTACCTATATAAAATTTATTGATTTCATTCATTAAATCAGACTTTAAATTAGCGGGTAGTCCGTCTATTGCTTTTTGCAAATCTTGAATGACTTTATCTACTGCCTGTTTCTTATTTGAACCGTACAAATGTTTAGCATCAATTTCTAACGGAATTGACATTACATTTCCGTCAGCATCAGTAAGAGAGATTGCCCCACTGATTATCTCCGAACCTTTTAATGACCCGTCAGGATTAAAATCACCGCTAACTTTGACTTCTGAAGGCTTGTCAGAGGCTACAAAGTTTCCTTCTGCTGACGAAGGAGTCATATCCATAGGGGTTTCAGAAGATTTTTCTGACCTGTCAAACCCGAATAATGCCTTATAAGTTTCGCCACTTAAATTATTGCCGATTGCAGATTCAAATAACGACACCTCTTTTCCTTCAAGTATTTTATTACCCTTTATACTGCCATCTGCACCTGCTTCATCTATCTCTCTTGCCTTTGCAACAGCAGTTTCATCTTTTGTTATTTTCTTGATTTGCTTAATTTCTATTCTCATAAAAATACCATAAAAAATACACTACTTTTTTCTAAACGGATAAATTAGCGAAAACTTTAGATTAAAGTAAAAATAGCGTTACAAAAATACATATTTTCAAATTGCTTTTTTGCTAATTTTTAGAATAGGAATTTAACTATAAAAACATGCTCATCTACTAAAATACATAATATGGTAAGGATAATCATGCAAAAGGTTTTAATTTTTGTATATAATTTGTTTTTGGTAAAATACTCGTGAAGGAACTATTGGAGTATATAAAATGGATAACAGAATAAACGTATGCGTTTCCTGTGATGATAATTATGCAAAATATGCCGGAGTCGTTATTGCATCAATACTTGCTAATGCTGATACACAGGATGACCTGCACTTTTACGTACTCGACGGCGGTATAACAGAAGAAAACAAAGAAAAAATCACATCCCTGAAATCTATTAAAAACTGCGAAATAAATTTTGTATCCATTGACGAAGCAATGTTTCAGGACTACAAAAATGTAAAAACACATCAATACATCTCTATCGCTACATATTACAGGCTAAAAGCCCCAACACTGCTTCCTGATGTTGATAAACTCATCTATCTCGACTGCGATATGGTTGTAAATACAAGTTTAAAAGAACTGTTTAACAAAGATACCTCAAATTATCTTTTAGCAGGGGTATCAGATAACAAAACCCGTATGGTTAAAGAAAACCCAACCTACGTTAATGCAGGCATGCTGGTTATGGACTTAAATAATATGAGAAAAGACGGAACAGAAGAAAAATTCTTTAACTATACGAAAGAAAATATAAACAAAATAACAAAAGGAGATCAGGAAATTATAAACGACGTTTGTATCGGTCGGATTAACGTAATCGAACCGGAGTGGAATGTTCAGACAAGTAACTTTGTTAACCGCTCAAACTATACTAATTTCCCTAAAATTATCCACTACCTCTCTAAAGAAAAACCATGGAAATTCGGCTCATACAGTTATTTCAAACCACTGTGGTTTAAATATCTTCAACTAACCCCCTGGGCTTTGAAAGAAAAAGAAAAATTCAAATGGGGCTTTTTAAATCAGGTCGTATCAATATTACTATACATAAAGCACAGACCGCTGTTTTTGTTCAGACCAAGATTCTACAAAGCACTCTTTTGTACCTATGTATTAAGAAACAAATAATTCTCACACAAAAAACTAATTAGAAATTTTTTCTTCAGTATGCGGAGTGTTACCAATATATCCTGTTTCATAATAAACAGTAAATGTATCCTTTGGCAAAATTTTTGCATGCCCGCCATGGATAGGAACAAACGCAAACCCTGCAACGTAAAACATCAAATTGCCAGCCTGATAAAGAGGATAGACCCATATTGAACGGTTAGCGCCGGTTTTTGATACATGTCCATACAACGAAATATCAGGATTATCTTTTACATAAAAATTATCAAGAACAATATTTGCAGGACAACCCATTTTATCTGAAGCAGATATTGTTTCCACTCTGCCTATAACATGAGTTCCTTTTGGTAAAAATGTACCATTCAAATCAACATCTTTTGTTGTCTTAAATAAAATAGAATCGCCCTCTGATATACTGTGTTTTGTCGATAATGTCTTAACTATCTTCAAATGAACAGGTATTTGGGTTTGGGTAAAATCGTATTTATTCTTGATTTTAACTTTTGCTATTTTATTTTTGTGAGCGTTATTTTTAGCAAAATTATCTTCTATCACAACCTGTTTATGATTTCTCAAAACAGATATTCCGCCTGCACCGGCAACAAAATCAGAATTAATGAGTTCATCATCAATAGTTACTTTATTTGCTTTTCCTGTCTTACCTGCCCATATTTTAAAGGTCATACCTCTTTTTTCATACGGTATAACTATATCGTCAACAATAGGCTCAGCCTGCTTTACAAAAACAGGCATGATTTTGGGAAAAGCATCAGATTTTATAAACTCATCCTCAATTGGCGCTGCTTTCTTTAAAAGAGCGACCTTTGACTGATTATTGTCAAATTTCTCTGCACAAAACCGCTTACCTGCAAACGCAGTTAACGGTGATAACATTACTATTAAAAATATTGCAAAAAGTTTTTTCATATTAATATTTGTAATTTAGTTTCTTTTTTGAACCCTGTTCCACTTTTTCCTGTAACATTAGTCTGTTTTTTCTTGATGTTAACAAGAAATTCTGGTAATAAATATTATCTTTATATTCGTTATCAGCAAGAATAGAAGGATATTTCTGATAAATATATTCGTATA
>JAEEGL012537553.1_pt1 | contig 10363 bp, 9 predicted proteins | sample 9134231 | NCBI WGS metagenome assembly JAEEGL01 (sample SAMN16246548, study PRJNA631951) | gut metagenome | biome: gut microbiome; feature: rumen; material: fiber-attached | host: Bos | place: Iran: Karaj | collected 2018-10
CGCGTCATCCAAAGACTCGAACTCACCCACAGCCAGTCTGCTTATCGAACGGTTAACGGCTATGATGGGACCGGTAAAGGAATTAGCCATCGTAACGGCGATCACGCCTCCGACTATCAGCATGATCACTCCCACAACTATGATGATCATGAGCATCCTGTTGGAGCTGGCAAGAGCCACGCCCTTATCACTGGCCACTACGGTAACCCACCCTGTGAGAGGCTCCCTCTCATAGGACATGATCCAGTCACCGCCGTTGAATTTCGAATCGTAGCTGCCCGTGGCTTCAGCATTGGACCTTGACTCAGTATACCACTTCTGGGTACTGAAATTAACGGGTTCTCCGCCGTTGAGCTCCATGGAAGTATGGGCAATGAGATCACCGTTGTTATCACCGATAAATATATCCTGCTTTTCGGACACTATCTCACTCTCTGCAAGCTGGGTAAAAGCATCCAGATCATAATTTCTCTGAACCGTACCGATAAAGGTACCGTCCAGGTCAAAAATAGGATGGATAAAAGTACAGATCCTCTTTCCCGAGGTTTTAGAAATGTTCTGATCGGAAACGAAGAATTTGCCCGTTTCCTTTGCCTTCTGAAAATATTCCCTGTCGGACACGTCCACGCAGTCGCCCTTTGCCCGGCAGATCTGCATGCCGTCAGCGTTGGCTATGACCGAGGTATTGCCGTCTCCCACTTCATCGTCGGTCCTGCCCAGCCACTCGGCCACGGATTCCACATCCAGTTCCCCCTTAAGAACCTTTCTTGCGGAGACCGAATTGGCTATGGTCTGAAGTATCTGCATATTCTGGTCCACCACAGACCTGAAATCATGCTCCACCAGATGAACCTGCGCAGTATTGACCTGCTTCATGTTTTCAATGGCCTCATTATGCGAGGTCACATAGCTGATCACTATGGCAATGATCAAAGGAACAGCCATCACCAGAAGTATGATGAGCATCAGCCTGTTCTTGACACTGTCAAAAAAACCCCTTTGTGTTTTAGTATTCCTTCCCATTATCTTTACCCCCTTTAAAAAGAATTAAAACACCTCTATTATTTTATAATGCCACAGCCGAAATGTAAAGCACTTTGATATCTCCCGGTCAATTCCTGTATTCCGATGCCTGCTCCAGCAATTCCCCTGCAGTCACGCCGGCCGAGGCCGTACCACCCAGAAGTCTTGTGAGTTCTTTTATCCTCTCATCCTCCCCCAGTATCTCCACTCTGGTGGTGGTCACATTATCCTTTGCACTCTTCTCTATGAAAAAATGATGATCCGCAAAGGCAGCGATCTGCGCCAGATGGGTGATGCAGATCACCTGTCTCTTTTTTGCCAGATCCGAAAGCTTCTTTGCCACCATCATGGCCGTGACACCGCTTATCCCCGAGTCGATCTCGTCAAAGATCAGCGTGTCGATCCCGTCATCTGCGGCACCTATCGTCCTTAAGGCCAGCATGATCCTGGAAAGCTCACCGCCTGAAGAGACCTGTGAAAGAGGCTTCAGGGGTTCCCCCGGATTCATGGAGATCATGAATTCCACGCTGTCCAGACCCAAAGGCGAATACTCATCTTTTTTCTCTATGGCCGCCTTGAAATCGGCACTCAGGAAATTGAGGGAGGACAACTCCTCCTTCATCCTTTTTTCCAGCGAAGCCGCTGCGGCACATCTGACTTCGGAGGCTTTTTCACAAAGCTTTTTCAGCCGTTCTTCACTTGATGCAAGCTCAGCCTCAAGCCCCTTTATAAATTCGTCATAATCTTCGTATTCACTGCATTTTTTCCGCAGGCCGTCCGCGTAGTCGTTTATTTCTTCGATGGTGGAACCGTATCTTTTCTTGAGGGTATTGATAAGATCAAGCCTTTTTGAACACTCATCCAGCGCCCCCTCGTCAAAATCAAAAGAGGCCATCCGTTCCGAAAGATCATGGCAGGCGTCCGACAGAATGCTTTCCGCATCCTTAAGCTGATCTGCCAGGGAAACAAGTTTTTCATCGTAGGAAACGATGGAGCTGATCTCGGCGATGGCGCTGCCCACGCGGTCAAGGGCCGGCATTTCCCTGCCTCCGGCATTCCCGGCGCCCAAAAGCTCACCCGCCCTTGCCAGCGACTGGGTTATCCTTTTGGAATTGGAGATCAGGTCATACCTCTCCTGCAGCTCGTCATCCTCCCCTGTTTTGAGCGAAGCGGACTCGATCTGGGAAAGCTCATGCCTGATATAGGCCAGTTCCCGCTCCCTTTGGGCTTCGTCACAGAAACGCTCTTCGTATGAGGCCTTCAGATCCCTGTATTCCCTGTAGGCCTCCCTGAGCTGCGCAAAAACGGTCCTGTCCCCGGCAGGCACGAACTCATCCAGTATTTTTATGTGATTGGATTTACTGAGCAGCGACTGATGCTCATGCTGACCGTGAATATCGATCAGAAGATCTGCAGCGGCCTTCAGTTTTGAAACCGTTATGGTCTCACCGTTGATACGGCAGCTGCTTTTTTTTGCCCCGGAGATCTTTCTGGAAAGGATCAGCGTCCCTTCCTCATCGGGGGCTATCTCAAGGGCCTTCAGTTTCTCAACGGTCTGCTCATTCTCCGACAGATCAAAGACCAGCTCGGCAAAAGCTTCCTCCTGCCCCTGACGTATCATATCCGAAGACGCCCTGCCGCCCAGAGCCATATCCATAGCTCCCAGCAGCATACTCTTTCCGGCTCCCGTCTCTCCCGTCAGCACGTGCAGGCCCCGGGAAAAAGACAGATCAGCCCTGCTGATGAGAGCCAGATTCTTAATATTTAATTCATTTAACATACAACACACCTCATCGTAATTTCTGACTTAACAAAGTAACGAAACTCTCAGAGGACATACGGACAAATTTGGTGGTCCTGGGGGCCACCTTTATCGTCACTGCATCCCCTATGTTCAACGGTGTGTGATTTTCTCCGTCATAACTCACGTCTGCGGCTCCGCCCACTCTGTCCCATATCACTTCGACCCTGACCACGTCACGTTTTCCCAGGACTATGGATCTGGAATTAAGGGTATGGGCACAGATCGGCGTGATCACCATAACCTGCGAATTGGGCTTAACTATGGGACCGCCGGCAGAAAGATTATATCCGGTGGATCCTGTGGGAGTGCTTACTATCACTCCGTCGGCTCTGTAGGAAGTAAGGAAATTATCGTTTACATACACTCTGTATTCAAGAACAGACAAAGGACCGCTTCTGGCCATGGTGATATCATTCAGCGCCAGCCTTTCCTCACCGTCATTCACGCTGCCGGTGATCATCATGCGCTCCTCCACGTCATATCTGCCGTCCATGAGTCTCTGAAGGGACGATTCCAGGGATGAGGTCTCCACATCGGTCAAAAAGCCGATGGTCCCCAGATTGATCCCCACAAACTGTACATCCCGGTCAGCCAGTTCCCTGACCGCCTTTATCATGGTACCGTCTCCCCCGATGGATATGACACAGTCTATATCCTCCGGTGCCGGCACATGGGAACCGTCCAGCGCCGTATCCGGAAAAACAAATTTCTTATATCGGCGCAAAAATCCCACCACCCGTCTGGTCACCTCCAGATTTTTATCCTTCATGGGATTTGACACGATATAAAAACTGTCCATGTTCTGCATTTTTTAATCCTCTGTTTCCTGCAAAAATCACTCACCCAGGGCTGTCCGGGCCCTGTCGGCAATACTGACCGCATCCGGCTCAAAAACAGAGCCGTCATCACATTTCTTTAAATACAATAAATATTCTATATTTCCCTCCGGTCCTTTAACCGGTGAAAAATCCAGTCCTTTGATAAAAAAGCCAACGTCCGTGGCATAACCGATCACATCGTTTATCACCTGAACGTGTACCTCTTTATCCCTGACCACGCCTTTCTTCCCCACCTTGTCCCTGCCTGCTTCAAACTGGGGTTTTATCAGACAGACCATGGCACCCTCATCCCCCAGCAGGGAAAACGCGGGCGCAAGCATGTGCTTCAGCGAAATGAAGGACACGTCGCATGAGGCAAAATCAATGACCTCGCTTATGTCCTCTCTGGTCACATATCTGAAATTGGTGCGTTCCATGCACACCACTCTCTTGTCATTTCTCAGCTTCCAGTCCAGCTGTCCGTTTCCCACATCCACGGAATACACCCTTGCCGCTCCGTTCTGCAGCATACAGTCCGTAAAACCGCCGGTGGAAGCACCTATGTCAAGGCACACCCGATCCTTAAGATCCGGTCCAAAACACTCCATGGCCTTTTCAAGCTTCAGGCCCCCGCGGCTCACATACCTGAGTGTCCGGCCTTTTATCTCTATCGAAACGTCCTCGCCGAAAACGGCTCCGGCCTTATCTTCTCTCTGACCGTCCACAAAAACCGCTCCGGCCATGATAAGCGCCTTCGCCTTTTCCCTGGACGGGGCAAGCTTCCTGCTCACCAGCAGTATATCAAGCCTCTCCTTCAATGGTCTTCAATATCCTTTCCGTGATCGTTCTGTCATCTATTCCCACTTCCTGCTTCAGTATCTCCACATTTCCATGCTCCACATAAGCATCGGGAAGAGCCACCTGCAGATAGTCCACGTCAAGATGAGCTTCATCTATCACAGCCCTGACCTTCTCTCCCATACCTCCGTCGGCTATATTCTCCTCCATGGAAACGATGAGCCTGTGTTTTTCGGGAAGGGATCTGATCATCTCCTCATCGATGGGTTTTGCGAAACGCGCGTTTATCAGGGTACAGGAATGACCCTTTTCCTTAAGCGCATCCCTGACGCTCTCCGCCGTCTTCACCATGCTTCCGATGGCAAAAAGGGCTATCTCCTCTTCATCGTAGATGACCTCAGACTTGCCCAGCTCCACGGGGCTTCTGAATTCCGACAGGCCGTCATACGCCAGTCCCCTGGGATAACGCACGGCCACGGGATGGTCGAAGGCCACGGCGAACTTCATCATATCCGAAAGCTCCCACTTGTTCTTGGGCGCCATTATATGCATGTTGGGGATCGTGGACAAAAAGGACATATCGAAAATGCCCTGGTGGGTCTCACCGTCTGAGCCTACGATACCGGCCCTGTCTATGGCAAATACCACGTGAAGATCCTGAATGCACACATCGTGGATCACCTGGTCATAAGCTCTCTGCAGAAAACTGGAATACACTGCCACCACAGGTATCATTCCGCCTGCTGCCAGACCTGCGGCAAAGGTCACCGCATGTTCCTCGGCTATGCCCACATCGAAAAATCTGTCGGGATAAAGGTTCCTGAAGCGCTTCAGGCCCGTACCGTCCGGCATGGCAGCCGTCACGGCCACCACCTTTTCATTCCTTGCGGCCAGCTTGTTGATCACGGATGCGAACACATCGGTATAATTAGCCTTGGTCTTCTGTTTTTTGGGAAGACCCGTCTCTATCTCAAAGGGCTCAGTACCGTGGAATCTGGCCGGATGACGCTCCGCCGGAGCATAACCCTTTCCTTTCTTGGTGATCACATGCACCAGCACGGCGTGATCTATCTTTTTAGCCTCCTTGAACAGCCTGACCATCTGCTGGATATCATGTCCGTCCACAGGTCCCAGATAGGTCACTCCCATATCCTCAAAAAGCATGCCCGGCACAAAGATCTGCTTGAAGGAACTCTTATATCTCTTGAGGGTGTCGATTATATTAACGCCCTTGGGAATCTTTTTCAGGGCTTTTTCCATTCCCTTTTTCATCTCGATGTATGTATCCGCAGTCCTTATGCTCTGCAGGTACCTGGGTACTCCGCCCACGTTTTCCGAGATGGACATATCATTGTCATTGAGAACAATGATGAAATTTGACTTTAAACGGCCCGCATTGTTCAGTGCCTCATAAGCCATGCCCCCCGTCAGCGCCCCGTCGCCAATGACGGAAACCACACTGTGCTTAAGTCCCTGGATATCCCTGGCCTTCACCAGGCCCATACCCGCAGAGATGGAGGTGGAGCTGTGACCCGTATCAAAAGCATCACAGTCAGACTCTGCCCGCTTGGGGAACCCTGCCATGCCCCCGTGTTTTCTCAGGGTGTCAAACCCCGCCTGACGGCCTGTCAGCAGCTTATGTGTGTAGCTCTGATGGCCTACATCCCAGATTATCTTGTCTTCCGGAAGTTTCAGCGTCAGATGAAGCGCCATAGTCAGTTCCACGGCTCCCAGGTTGGAGCCCAGATGACCTCCGGTCACCGAGATCTTGTTTATCAGAAATTCCCTGATCTCCTGAGCCAGCTGATCATACTTTTCCGGGGATATCTTCTTTATATCATTTTCTTTTTTTATAAGATCAAGTATCATATCAGTATTTTCTCTCTGTAAGGTACTCCACCAGACTTACCAGAAACGAAGTGTCACAGTTTAATCTTTTTATGCTCTCCAATGCCTTCTGACTGTAGGCTGTGGCATCCTTCTTTGCGTTTTCCAATCCGAAAAGCGAAACATAGGTGCTCTTTCCCGACTCCTCATCGGAGCCGATATTTTTCCCGAGGATCTGTTCATCCCCCTCCACATCCAGGATATCATCCCTGATCTGGAAAGCGATCCCCGTATTCAATGCCGCATCAGAGAGCAACGCCAGTTCCTCATCGTCCGCCCCGGCAAGTATGCCCCCGATCACAAAAGATGCCTGAAGCAGGGCACCGGTCTTGTTTTCATGGACATACAAAAGAGCGTCCTTATCCAGAGGGATCTGTTTTTTCTCGGATTCCACATCCACGCACTGTCCCCCTACCATACCGTAGATCCCGCTCTTTGAGCCCAGATACTTAAGCGCTTTTGCGATCAGCTGATAATGGAGCGCATCGTCGACCATATCAAATGAACCTGCCGCCGTTTCATATGCATAGTTCAAAAGAGCGTCCCCCGCCAGTACCGCCATGGCTTCACCGTATTTCACCCACACGGTGGGATTATTCCTCCGGAGGGTATCATTGTCCATGGCAGGAAGATCATCATGCACCAGCGAATAGCTGTGTATCATTTCCAGCGCAGCGGCAAAACACTCCGCACACTTTCGTCCTGTGGCTCCCGCATATGCTGCCGAAAGCACATCATACACATGAAGCAGGATCAAAGGGCGCAGACGCTTGCCTCCCGATCCGACGGAATAATTCATCGCCGAAGTAAGTGTACCGCACAGCTTCACATCATCCGGCAGGTAAGATAAAACTATCTTTTCCGCCTCTTTGGCTTTACCGGCCAGTTCTTCTTCAAACTTCATCTTCATTAAAATCCTCTATATCTCCGTTGGTGACATTTATGGCCCTGACCTTTTTCTCCACTGCGTCGATCTTCTCGGAGCACTGTTTCAAAAGGTCCATGCCCTCCTTGTACAGCTCATAAGATCTCTCCAGCGAAACCTCGGAGTCCTCCAGTGCCTGTGCAGCGGCATCGATCCTTTCAAAAAGCTCGTCTATGGTCAGTTCTTCACCCTTTTTGTTTTCTTTTGCTTCAGCCATTTTCTACCCTTTCGGATATCTCCTCTACCACGGCGTCCAGATATCCGTCCTTAACATTTACCCTGATGGCATCTCCCTTTTTTACCCTGTGTACCGAGGATATCACGTGTCCCCCGGCATCTTCGGTAAGTGAATAACCCTGTGACAGCTTAAGAAGCGGGGACAGTCCCTCCATCCTGGCTGCCCTTAATGACAGTCCGTGCCTGCCCGCCGAAAGCTTTTTATCCATAAGCATGGGGAGAGCATCATATGAAGACAGACGGTGGTGCGCACGCTCCAGATTCTGCTCCATGGCATTACACAGTCTCTTCTGAACCTGTGTCAGATGCAGCTTCTTATTGTCCAGCATCACCGCCGGATTCCTGGAAGCTATCACTCTCTTTAGATTATCACAATACTCCCTGAAATAATACAGTTTTCTTTTCATTCCGCCGGAAAGCCTGTCCCTGCTCCGGTCAAGCTGCGTGATCAGAGCGCAATGATCAAAGACAGCGGCCACCGCAGCAGCCGTAGGCGTAGCCGCACGCAGGTCGGCCACCCAGTCGGTAATGGTGGTGTCACTCTCATGACCCACCCCCGAAATAACAGGAGTAGCACAGTCGAAAACCGCCTGTGCCACTATTCTCTCGTTAAAGGCCCACAGATCCTCCAGAGAGCCTCCTCCCCTGCCCACGATGATGCAGTCGAGCCCCATCCCGTCCAGGGTCTTTATTCCCTTTACTATGCTGGCTGCAGCCATATCTCCCTGAACCAGAGCGGGATAAAGCACTATCTCTATACCGGGAAATCTGTTTCTGGCAGTCCTTATTATATCTCTTATGGCCGCTCCCGTGGGAGCCGTCACCACCCCCAGCCTCCTCACATATTCCGGGACAGGCTGTTTGTAGCATTCATCAAACATGCCCATTTCCTGGAGCTCTGCGCGAAGCTGCTCATATTTCTCATTCAGGGCGCCCTTTCCGCTGTGGGTTATGAAGTCCGCAACGATCTGTCCGGATCCATACCTTTTGTAGAACTGAACCCTGCCCTTTACCACGATCTCATCTCCCGTTTTCAGGGAAAGCTCCGGGGCAAAACGCCTCTGATCATACATCACCGCACCTATGGAAGCGTCACTGTCCTTTAGGGTAAAATACAGATGTCCGCTTTTATGGAAGGTGATATTTGAAGCCTCACCCCTGACCTCTATCCCGGAAAGTCTGGGATTGGAAGTCAGGGTAGTGTTTATGTAATTATTCAGCTGTGTCACGGATACAACCGGCATATCAGATAACCTTTGCCAAAACTCCGTTAACGAATGATCCGGAGGATTCCTGTCCGTATTTCTTGGCCAGTTCCACTGCTTCATCTATGGCCACTTTTTCGGGTATGTCCTCATCAAACAGGATCTCATAGACTGCCAGTCTCAAAACTGCCAGCTCCACTTTACCCATACGGTCGCTCTTCCACTTGTCAGCCTTTTCGTCGATGACTTCATCGATCCGGTCAAGCTTCGAAAAGATATCAGAGCTCTTCTTTATGATGTAATCGCTGTCAGCCTCATCGGCAGGTTCTTCCATATCTTCGATATACATCTGCACCTGTCCGGGCATATCCTCATAGGAATAAAACTCCAGCCTGAAAACAAGCAGAAAAATATGTTCTCTCAGTTCGTGTCTGGTCATTTTGTATCATTTCCTCCGACAAGCGCGACCCTGACATTAACATCGGAAACCTTTAATGAGGTCATGCTCTCCACTGTGGTCTTGACCCTGTCCTGAACCTTTGAAGAAACAGAGGGGATGGTATATCCGTATCTGACTATGATAGCCACGTCTATCCTGACGCTGTCATTGGATTCGGACAAAAATACCCTCACGCCCTTCGAGTTCTTCTTTACTCCGGCCCTTCCCATAATGGAATCGGTCATATTGCCCGCCATGGCTTCCACCCCGTCCACCTCGGTGGCGGCGATACCGGCGATGACATTGAGTACATCCTCGGCTATCTTTACACTGCCCTCGGGTCCTCTGCTGATCAGAATGTATTTTGAATCTGCTTCCTTAGCCATACTCATATCCTCAACATAGCTCACTTATTTATCTTGCGTCCTTGATGGAAAAACTGATGCGGTCCATGCGGTCCCTACCCAGGCACTTAACCTTTACATGATCGCCGAGAGTCAGCACATCCTCAACCCTGTCTATCCTCTTGGGAGAGATCTTTGAGATGTGGACCATTCCCTCTTTGCCGGGTGCGAACTCAATGAAGGCACCGAAGTCCTTGATGGAAACCACCTTGCCCTCATACATCTTGCCCTCTTCGAACTCGGACACGATCATATTCACATAGTAAAGTGCCTTGTTCATCATCTCTGTATCCGTACCGCAGATAGATACTGCGCCGTCATCGGTGATATCAAGCTTGACACTGCACTCATCCTGAATAGCCTTGATGGTCTTGCCGCTCTTTCCGATAACCTCACCGATCTTCTCGGGATCGATAACAGTCTGAATGATCTTGGGAGCATATTCCGAAAGCTCCTTGCGGGGCTCTGCGATGGCTGTCTTCATGCAGGTATCCATGATAAAGAGCCTTGCCTTACGGCAACGGTCGATGGCGCCCTCTACCATAGCCCTTGTCAGACCATGGATCTTTATATCCATCTGGATGGCGGTGATACCCTCGGTGGTACCTGTAACCTTGAAGTCCATATCTCCGAAGAAGTCCTCAAGTCCCTGGATATCCGTAAGGAGTACGAAATCATCATCCGTATCCCCTGTTACCAGTCCGCAGGAGATACCTGCGACCATCTTTTTAATGGGCACGCCGGCTGCCATAAGTGCCATACATGAAGCACAGGTGGAAGCCATGGATGTGGAGCCGTTGGACTCAAAGGTCTCGGATACGGC
>JAEEGL012851838.1_pt1 | contig 10363 bp, 6 predicted proteins | sample 9134231 | NCBI WGS metagenome assembly JAEEGL01 (sample SAMN16246548, study PRJNA631951) | gut metagenome | biome: gut microbiome; feature: rumen; material: fiber-attached | host: Bos | place: Iran: Karaj | collected 2018-10
GAGGTGCCTAATCCCAGCAAGACCGTTGAAAAACACGTGGGTACACCATCTGTTTGTGAGGCTGCCGCCATCCTTGGGTCAAACAATGGCAAACTGATTGTTCCTAAAGTGAAAGGCAGGAACTGGACGGCCGCCCTCGCCATCGACCACAAATATCTGCGAGAGCAGAAGGGACACATAGAAATTGTTGGTGCAGGGCCTGGTGATCCTGACTTGGTATCTGTACGAGGGCGCAAGATGCTCGAAAGGGCAGATCTGATTCTCTACGCTGGCTCATTGGTGCCCAAGGCCTTGACGGAATGTCACAAGCCAGGGGCTGTGGTCCGTTCTTCAGCCGACATGAATCTTGAGGAACAATGCAAACTGATGAAGCAGTTTTATGACGAGGGGAAGTACATCGTCCGTCTGCATACCGGCGACCCCTGCATCTTTGGTGCCATTCAGGAACAGATGGCCTTTTTCGATGACAACAACATGTCGTACCACATCACCCCAGGTATTTCATCGTTCCTTGCTGCTGCCGCAGAGTTGCGTAGCCAGTTTACGATTCCCGAGCGTTGCCAGACCATCATCCTGACGCGTGGTGAAGGCCGTACGCCGATGCCCGAAAAGGAACAGCTGCACTTGCTGGCTCGCAGCCAAAGCACGATGTGCATCTTCCTTTCAGCATCCATCGTCGACGACGTACAGCGCGAACTGCTCCAGGAGTACCCCGAGGACACCCCCGTTGCCGCCTGCTACCACCTAACCTGGCCCGACCAGCGCATCTATCGAGGCCAGCTGAAAGACCTTGCCAAGATTGTCCACGACAACCAGCTGACGCTTACCACGATGCTGGTAGTTGGTGAGGCCATCGATAATCGCCAAGGCTTGTCGGAACTATACTCCAAATACTTTACCCACCTCTTCCGCCAGAGTGACCTATCGTAACGGGAATGATTTTAGTATTCGGAGGAACTACTGAGGGCCGTAAGGCTGTAGAGGTGCTGGAAGAGGGCGGTTCACCTTATTTCTATAGCACGAAGACAGGTGAGCAGGACATTACGCTTCATCATGGGCAACGTATCGACGGGGCTCTTGACGCAGAAGCGATGCTGGCGTTCTGTCGTGAGCATGACATCCAGCTCATTGTCGATGCTGCCCATCCGTTTGCATCGCATCTGCATCAGACGATTGTTGAAGTTTCCGAAGAGTTGAACATTCATGTTGTACGCTACGAGCGCATCTACCCACCTCGTGATCCAAACTTCACGTGGATAGACGATTATTCGCAGATTCCCACAGATATTCATTCTCTGTTAGCCACAACGGGCGTGCAGAGCATCAGCAAGCTGAAACCGTTAGAGGCGCAAGGGGTGAAAATTGTCTATCGCATCCTGAACCGAGAATCGTCTATTGACCTGGCCCGTCAGCAGGGAGCTGCTGATGACCAGCTGTGTTTCTATCCGCAGATGGTAGAGGCAGAGGCTATGCTGATGAAGGAAAGCGGGGAGTCTGGTGGCTTCAGCGAGAAAATAGCGGAAGCGAAAGAAAGGGGCATGCGTATCATCGTGCTGAAGCGGCCTGAATTGTCTTTCAAACATTGCGTCAATGGTCCCTACGGCCTACGCAGGGCCATTGAAAAGCTGTTGCCGGAGTTCTATCCCTTGCATAGTGGACTGACAACGGGCACTTGTGCTACGGCTGCTGCTGTGGCAGCAACTACGAGGCTGACGAAAGGCGAGACACCCGCAGAGGCGCCTGTGGTGTTACCTGATGGCGAGACAATCCGAGTGGCCGTTGGTTATGCCAACGGCTATGCCTACTGTATCAAGGAGGCGGGCGACGACCCCGACGTGACGAACGGCATCGAGGTGAGGGCGAGTGTAGAACCCTCCTACAGACCCGCCCCCGGCCCCTCCCTGTATGGAGGGGAGTGGTTAGTTATTGAGGGCGGCGAGGGCATCGGCCGCTTCACCCTACCCGGCTTCGATTTTCCTCCCGGTGAACCGGCCATCAACAAGGGCCCGCGCGAGATGATTAGAAAGAATCTGGAAAATCTAATTACTCCCCTCCATACAGAGAGGGGTCGGGGGTGGGTCTGTAGGCTTTCCGTTCCTAAGGGTGCGGAGATAGCCAACCGTACGTTTAATCCCCGTCTCGGCATCGAAGGAGGCATCTCGATAATAGGTGTCTCAGGCATCGTGAAGCCCTTCTCGGAAGAGGCATTTATCGAAAGCATCCGCAAGTGCATGAAGGTGGCGCAAGCTTCTGGTTCCGAACGCGTGGTAATCAATAGCGGAGGCAAGAGCGAACGCTTCGTCAAGGCACTTTATCCTGACCTACCCCTGCAGGCTTTTGTGCAGTACGGCAACTCTATTGGCGAGACACTCAAGATAGCCCATGAGCTTGGCTTTAAGCATGTCACCCTTGGCGTGATGCTTGGTAAAGCCGTAAAACTGGCAGAAGGACAGCTCGACACCCATAGTCGCCGAGGCACCATGAACAAGACGTTCATCCGAGAGATGCTGGCTAAGGCTGGCTGCGATTTTGACATCAGCCAGATAACCTTGGCTCGTGAACTCTGGAAGATGATTCCATCAGGGAAACTTGACGACTTCGCTCAAACTATTATCCGCCATTGTGAATGCCATTGCAAGCCTCTGTTGCCTGATGGTTGCCTCACCATTCTGCTCATTGACGACGATGGCAACATCATAGGAACATCTAATAAAACCCAATAACCATCATTAATTATGAAAAAGATTTTTCTCATGGTCTTGCTGGCACTATTTGCCACAATGACAGTTAACGCTGAAACGAAACAAGATCCCAAAGGGTTGTATCGTCTCAAATATTTCGTCTACGAGAATGGCACCACCAGACCTCCTGGTTTCAGCCAAAGCCAATACAAATATGCTGCAGATTCCGTGGGATTGCTCATTTCCTACAGGCAATCACCTAATTTGACACAATGGGGCAATCTTCAGGTGGAAATACGTGAGCCGTACCCCCTGAAATATACTGGTGAAAAGCCACAGGGGCCCGACGGACATGGTACGCAGGTTTTCAATGTTGACGATGACCAGTTCTGTTTCAAATGGTATAACGACAAGTGGCCAGGAATGAGTAATCTCAACGAGTTTATCATTGAGGTCTACAGGAAGAGCAATATAGAAGCAGAGGTGGCGCAGGCCTTTAACATGTTTGAGAATAAGATTGACACGAAGGCCAACAAGTTCTATGGCTGGTGGTACCGCATAGGTGCTTCTGCTCAACCTGACGGCAGCGGCAAGCGTTTCTCCGTACCAGCTCTCTGGAAGGCCTATAGCCCTCAGCTGTCGCTCGTGGTCAGTCTACTCAACAATGGCAATGTACTGGGATGCAACCCGACGAGCTCCGTGAAGTATGAAAACGATACTACCATCTATGAGATAGGCCACAGATGTGACATCCATTGGCTGAACGACGACTGCCATACGCTGACCTTCGTTCAGGAAAACGGCACGCCCCTGACCGAGATTTGGGTAAGAGGCGGACTGCCCAGGAATTGGCAGAAGGTGTTTAATACAGATATCGAGACCTTCAGAGACGGCGTGGAGTGCATACGCATGGCTGTTGATAGTGAAGTGGCCGGAGATCTCCAGAAGGCAGAAACACTCATTGCCGAAGCCATCGACAAGAACGTGGACATTCAGATCCTTAACATGGGAGTGGCGGGAATTGCGGCCGACCTGTTCAATAACAAGAAGCAATACAAGGATTGCATGGAGTTCTGTGAACGCCAGTTGAAGAACATCAATGCTTACGTCGATGCTGGTCATGAGCATTCCGGCTCCTCAAGAGTTTTCGTCCATCAGACTGAAATATTCAGGGCAGTTGCCACTCATCGTAGCGGTGATACGGAGAAGGGAAAGAGACTCATGGAGGAACGTCTCTCCATCATTGAAAATGAGATAGAGCAATACAGAACCTTAAAAGTGGCAGAGTCTTACGTTAATACCCTATACTATTGTAATCTTATGATGTATGACCTTGGGTATGACGTGTTTGGTGCAGAGCGCACCCTACTGTATCTGGATGCTCTAAACATCATGGCGCCCTCCATGACGGCAGCAAACAAGCCGATGATGCTTAGGTGTCGCGCCAATTGCTATCTATTGGCGGGTGACAAAGAAAAAGCTGATAAACTGTTCCAGCAGATAAAGGATTTGGAAAAGAAATAACACTCCCGGCTATTCTCCTACATCATCCTTGCGTCTGCCGAAGAGAACGGCGGCAATCACAGGAGCACCCACAAGCGCTGTTACGCTGTTGACAGGTAAGGCACCCTCAAAGCCCGGCATACGGGCAATGAGGTTGCACAGGAGTGCCAATATGGCGCCGAAAAGGGCTGTTCCTGGCATCAGAACGCGATGGTCTGAGGTACGGAAAAGGGCACGGGCCAGATGAGGTACAGCCAAGCCGATGAACATGATTGGCCCGCAATAGGCCGTAACGATAGCCACCAGCACGCCCGAGCTGACAATCACCAGCATTCGGGCCTGCTTCACGTTGAGGCCGAGGTTGGCGGCATAGCGGTCGCCTAACAGCAGGATATTCATTGGCTTGACCAACAAACAGGCCAACGGCAGCAGGATGCACATCAGTACCACGAAGAGGATTATCTCATCGCCAGAAACCCGCGAGAACGAGCCAAGTCCCCACACCACGAAGGCCTTCACGTCCTCTTCTGGGCTGAGGAACTTCAGTACGCCGATGATTGCATTGGCCAGATAGCCAATCATCACACCTATGATTAACAGGGTAACGTTACCTTTCACTTTTTGCGAAATCCATACAATTAGTAGCATCACGGCCAAAGCTCCAAGAATGGCGGCTACACTCATGGCGGCATCGCCCAGATAGCCGAGACGACTCAGAGCCACGCCCCCAATCCTGCCTGAGAGCAATACCACGAAGGCCACGCCCAATGCTGAGCCATTGGAGATGCCCAGCACGGAGGGGCCTGCCAACGGATTACGGAAAACGGTCTGCATCTGCAGGCCGCTGACTGCCAAACCAGCTCCAGCCACAATGGCCGTCAGAGCCTGCGGCAGGCGTGACTTCCAAATGATATTCTGCCAAATCTCCGACTCTGACGTGTCGCCAAGTAGGATTTGACAGACATTCTTCAAAGGAATATGGACGGAGCCAATGAGCAAGTTGACAATAGCCAAAGCAACTATTGCGACTATCAGAATCAGGATCATTGACAACGTCCGCCTCATCACTTTAGCAGATAATAGAAGGTTGGCTGATAATCCTCCTCAACCAACTCCGGATGAAAGATTGCCACGAAATCCTTCAACAACAGATCGGGCTCTACTGGCGATATCTCGTAATAGGGTGTCTGCTTCATGTTGCAGTAGATGACCTTCCGCTCCTTGAAGGCCTTGAACAATTCGTTACGAGGCTCCGAGGCTTTCAATGCTTCGTAAGAGAACTCGCCGGGGAAGCTGTTCAGAATGCGCCAGTAGTCAGCATTGACAGCAAGCGAATACATCTTTTCGAACTCCAGATCTTCACCGGCGGTCTCCTCGTCATTAATTACATACTCGGCACCTGCGTCACGGAATATCTGTGCCAAGTAGTTCTTGCCACCCACGGCGTGCCAGTTGCCATAGTGCATCTCTCCACTAAAAACCGTCGGCTTTTGGCCGTTGGCTGTCAGCTGTTGACATTTGGCCTTTAGTTCATTGTACCGGTTCTCGATACCAGCAAACACCTCGTAGGCTTCTTTCTCCTTACCAATGAACATGCCTACAAACTTAATCCATTCCGCCTGTCCTAACGGATCAAGTTCCTGATAACCCAGATGGGGTACCAATGTAATACCCGTCTCACGGATAGCATCGTAGCCACCGCGTTTCGAGGGTGAGATAAAGATGACATCGGGATTGGCCGCCAGCACCATCTCAGTATCGAAGTTGCCCTCCATGCCTATCTTCACGATGCGACCGTCGTTGACCCGTTGCAGAATGTCTTTGTTAAACAAGTTCTTCGTTCCTGTCAACCCCTTCACCACGTCGTGTGCACCCAACACCGTGAAGTTCGACAACTGCAGGGACGTCATGCAGATCGTACTCTTGATGGGTATGCGTACCTTCGTATAGCCATCTGGAACGGCAGTCTCTTCAGTAGCTACCAGCGCAAAGTGATAGCCTTTGCCTACGTCCACCAGTCTCACGCCAGCACTATCCTTCACGGTGTAGCCCGTAGCATATTTGGGCATCAACACAGAATCAGCATCTGCCGAACCTGCGGCAGTTGTCTTCGTCTTATCACTACACGAATAGCCCAGAATGATGCACGAGGCTATCATGCAAAAAGCCAACACCTTTTTCATCATTCTCCTGCGAACATATCCTGAGAACCGTGGTCGATGTGGGTTACGCGATCGTTGAGCTCGGCCAGCTTACCTGAATTCCAGCGGTCGGTGGTGCCCACGAGGTAGCCTGTGATGCGCTGCAGCTTGTCGATGTTCGTAGAGCCGCACTTCGGGCACTTGGTCAGGTGGTCGTCGGCGTTCTCGTAGCCACAGTCCATACAACGGTTGCGGTTGTGGTTAACGGAGCCGTAACCCATGTCGAGGCGGTCCATCATGTCGACAACGCTCATGATGACTTGCGGATTATGGGTGGCATCGCCGTCAATTTCGACATAGAAAATGTGACCGCCACGCGTCAGGTTGTGGTAGGGAGCCTCAACCTCGGCCTTGTGGCGTGCCGAGCACTTGTAGTAAACGGGCACGTGGTTGGAATTGGTATAGTAGTCGCGGTCGGTAACGCCGGGAATGACGCCAAACTCCTTGCGATCCTTCTTGGTGAACTTACCAGCAAGGCCTTCGGCTGGCGTTGCCAGCACGCTGTAGTTGTGGTGGTAACGGTCGCAGAAGTCGTTGATGCGGTCGCGCATGTAAGTGATGATCTTCAGACCCAGTTCCTGTGCCTCCTCACTCTCGCCATGATGCTTGCCGATGAGGGCCACCAGACACTCGGCCAGTCCGATGAAGCCAATGCCGAGGGTTCCCTGATTGATGACCTGCTCAACGGTATCGGTAGGCTTCAGCTTATCGGCGCCAATCCACAGGCTCTTCATGAGCAAGGGGAATTGCTTGGCGAAGGCGGTCTTCTGGAACTGGAAGCGGTCGTCGAGTTGCTTGGCTGTGACCTCGAGCATGTTGTCGAGCTTGGCAAAGAACTGTCCGATGCGTTGCTGTTTGTCCTCGATGCTCATGCACTCGATGGCCAAGCGCACAATGTTGATGGTTGAAAAACTGAGGTTGCCGCGACCAATAGAGGTCTTCGGGCCAAAGCGGTTCTCGAAGACACGGGTTCGACAGCCCATGGTTGCCACCTCATGGATATAGCGCTTGGGGTCGTCTGCACGCCATTCGCTGTCCTGATTGAACGAGGCATCGAGGTTCAGGAAGTTAGGGAAGAACCGGCGGGCCGTCACCTTACAGGCCAGCTGGTAGAGGTCGAAGTTACGATCTTCGGGCAGGTAGTTGACGCCGCGTTTCTTCTTCCAAATCTGGATGGGGAAGATGGCCGTTTCGCCGCCTCCCACACCTTCGAAGGTGGAAAGCAGAATCTCGCGCATGATGCAGCGGCCCTCGGCACTCGTATCCTTACCATAATTAATAGAGGAGAACACCACTTGGTTGCCACCACGCGAGTGGATGGTGTTCATGTTGTGGATAAAGGCCTCCATCGACTGGTGGACGCGACCCACAGTCTTGTTGATGGCATGCTGCTGGGCGCGCTCGCGGCCTGTCAGTCCGTCGAGTGGCTTCTTGATGTAGTCCATCAGCGGCTCGTCATACAGGTCGCTGTAGTCCTCGCCGTTGAGGTCTTCGAGCGCTTTCAGCTCCTCGATGTAGCTCATGCGGACGTATGGAGCCAGATAGAAGTCAAAGGCGGGAATGGCCTGACCACCGTGCATCTCGTTCTGGGCGCATTCCATCGAGATGCAAGCCAAGACCGAAGCGGTCTCTATGCGCTTGGCGGGGCGGCTGGCTCCATGTCCTGCTATGAAGCCACAGGTCAGTATATTGTCCAACGGGTGCTGCACACAAGTGAGCGACTTTGTAGGATAGTAGTCTTTGTCGTGGATGTGCAGATAGTTGTGTTCCACGGCATCGCGGCTCTCCTCAGAGAGCAGATAGTCGTCAACGAAAGGCTTGGTGGTTTCCGACGCGAATTTCATCATCATGCCTGCCGGCGTGTCGGCGTTCATGTTGGCGTTCTCGCGGGTCACGTCGTTGTTCTTGATGTTGACAATATCAAGGAATACATCACGTGTCTTGGCCTTACGGGCAATGGAGCGCTGGTTGCGGTAGGCAATATATTTCTGTGCCACATCCTTACGGCTCGACTTCATCAGTTCGACCTCAACCAGGTCCTGAATCTGCTCCACCGTCATCTGGTCTTCGCCCCGCTGGGCAATGCGGTCGGTAATCTGGTACAGCAACCTTTCGTCCTCACCCTTATCGGTATGTAACATGGCCTTACGAATGGCAGCCATGATCTTCTGTTCGTTAAATCCCACTATGCGCCCGTCGCGCTTTACTACTGTTTGTATCATAAGTTCTCTATAGCTTGATTATGGTTTCAGATTTGCCCTGCAAAGGTACTACAAATATCTGAAAGTTTATCATTTTGGAAAACTTTTCTCGTGTTAATTAATGTCAATTCACTAACTTACAACTACTTACAAAAACAAAGCGGAAACTTTTGGTAAAGTTCCCGCTTGACAAGTTGTCCATTTCGGAAAAGTTCACTTCAGTACTTCAGCGATATGGTATAACGGTCTGCGTTTCACCTCAGTATAGATATTGCCGATGTAAACGCCTGTAATTCCGATGGATATGAGTATGAAGCCACCTACTATCCAGATGCTCAGAATGAGCGAAGCCCAGCCAGGCACAGCCGTGCCGGTAATCAAGGCGTGAACCACATAGACGCCAATGCCCAAGGCAACGAACAGGAACAGCCAGCCCAGATAGAAGATGGCATACATGGGTTTCACGGAAAAGGCCGTGATACCGTCGAGGGCTAGATGGAGCATCTTCTTTAGGGTGTATTTCGACTGCCCGGCATACCGTTCGCTGATGACGTCATCGACAGTAGTCGACTGAAGACCCACCTGCGGAATAAGTCCCCTCAGATAGAGGTTGTGTTCGCGATAGTCGGCCAACATGTCGAGTGCCCGGCGACTCATCAGGCGGAAGTCTGCATGATTGTAGACGCTCTCGACGCCCATCTTGCTCTGTAGCTTATAAAACATCTGTGCTGACAGACGCTTCATCATGGGGTCAGCCTGTCTCGACACTTTCACGCCATAGACAATATCGTTGCCCTGCTCCAATTCGCGCACCATCTGAGGAATGCATTCGATATCATCCTGCAAGTCAGCATCGATGGTAACTACAGCATCGGCCCATGCGCGAGCCGTCATCATACCAGCCATGATGGCATTCTGATGCCCCACATTACGAGAGAGGTTAATGCCTCGCACGTACTTATTTTTATGATGCAGTTCCGTGATGAGCTGCCAAGTATGGTCACGACTTCCGTCGTTGACAAACACCATCATGGAATCAGGGCTGATAAGCCCCTCGGCTATCATCCGTTCGAAGAGTGCCGTCAGCCTTTCTACAGAATGGTTCAAAACCTCTTCCTCATTATAACAAGGCGATACAGTTGCTAATCTAATCATTACACTCACGATTTACAAAGTCAATATACGTGGTAAACTCATGTCCTCGGGTAAGCAGCATCTTGACAAGACGGTCGAGCCGCTCTGCCATCTGTCGGCCACTATGGTTGCGAATTATGAATGGCATCTTCAGCTCAGGATGCTCGCGCAATTCGTAGAACTCCCATGGATGGAAATAGGTGACGAAATAGCCATCATGACCCAGGGTGCGGCGAACCAGCAGATGATAGAGCCACTGGGGCAGGTTATGAAGAGCCAGCCAGAACAGCGGAAAGCGCACCCAGGGAGTGACGGAAGCGGGAATCTGAACCACGCCATCCTTCACGAACCAAGTACGCGGTTCCGTCAGATGCATGTAGCGTCCTGGAATGAAAGCAGGGTTCAGCGACGAGTTGTAGCGATAGCCCACCCGCTTGATCTCCGACTCCACGACAGGGAACATGCGGGGTTGACGATAGCCGAAGACGGTACGGCCTGTCACCCGCTCCACGATGTTCTTCGAGCGTTCAAAATCTGTCTCTGCCGGCTGCCAATGGTCTACACCGTGACAGGCCACCTCGTGCCCCTCGTCCATGATGCGCTGCATCACCTCTGGGGCATGTTCGGCAAAATTGCCAGTACA
>JAEEGL013977738.1_pt1 | contig 10363 bp, 8 predicted proteins | sample 9134231 | NCBI WGS metagenome assembly JAEEGL01 (sample SAMN16246548, study PRJNA631951) | gut metagenome | biome: gut microbiome; feature: rumen; material: fiber-attached | host: Bos | place: Iran: Karaj | collected 2018-10
GGGCTCCTTCTTCGGCTGCTCGGCTTCCTTCTTCGGTTCGGGTTCCTTCTTCGGCTCGGGCTCCTTCTTCGGTTCGGGCTCCTTCTTCGGTTCGGGTTCCTTCTTCGGCTCGGGCTCCTTTTTCGGCTCGGGGACCCTCTTCGGTGTCTCGGGAGCCTTCTCCGCCGCAGCCTCCGCCGGCGCAGGCTCGGTCATGAAGGCGCCGCGCTGGGGGATGTCCGTCTTGGGATACTCGATGCGCTCGTGGAAGACCCCGTTGAGCACCTTGGCAAAGGCCTCGCAGATGCCGTCAATGTCCTTCAGGCTCAGGGGGGAGTCGCTGAGCTGCCCGTCCTCCAGCTTGCCCCGGACCAGGCGCTCGATGTTCTCCTGGATGGACTGGGGGGTGGGGTTGGGCAGAGCGCGCACCGCGGCCTCGATGGTGTCCGCCAGCATCACGATGGCCGCCTCCTTGTTGGAGGGGCGGGGGCCCGCATAGCGGAAGTCGCTGATGTCCACGGGCTTGCCGTCGGACATCTGCAGGGCCTTGTGGTAGAAGAACATGGTGGGGGTGTCCCCGTGGTGCTGGGCGATGATCTGCTGGATCTCCGGGGGCAGGCGGTAAGTCTGGGCCAGCTGGACGCCGTCCCGGGTGTGGGAGGTGATGATGGAGGACGCCACATAGGGGTCCGGCACATCCAGGGGGTTCTCCCCCACCTGGTTCTCCTTGAAATACTGGGGCCGCTTCAGCTTGCCCACGTCGTGGAAGTAGGCGCCGGTCCGGGCCAGGATGGGGTTGGCCCCGATGGCCTCCGCCGCGGCCTCCGCCAGGTTCGCCACGATGATGGAGTGGTGATAGGTCCCCGGGGCCTCCAGCAGCAGCTTGCGCAGCAGGGGGTTGTTGGGGTTGCCCAGCTCCAGCAGCTTGCTGGGCGTGGCCAGGTTGAAGATGGCCTCGAACACCGGCTGCACGCCCACGGCGACGAGGCCGGCCGCAAAGCCGCCCGCCGCTGCCCAGAGGCAGGACTTCCAGATGCCGCTCAGGTCCAGGGAGGTCATCAGGGACATGACCACCAGGATGCCCGCGCTGAGGATACCGCAGAACAGGCCGCACAGGATGGTCCGGATCCTCTGGGGGCGCTTGTTCAGGAAACAGATGGCGAAGACCCCGCCGGAGACCTCCATGAGCAGGATGGCGGTGATCTCGGCGTAGCTGATGGCGCTGTCCCCGGCGGTCAGGCCCGCCAGCAGCACCGTGGCGCTGGCCAGGGCGGGCACGGCCGTCCGCCAGCCCAGCAGGGACGTGCACAGCATGGCCGCCAGCACCATGGGGGATGCGTAAGGCTTCAGCTTCATGGCCACGGCGCACAGGGCCACGGTGAGGACCATCACCGCGATCTGCACCGCCGTCTTCCGCGGGTCGTGGAGCAGGGCGGGCATGGCCAGGAGGTCCAGGAAAACCAGGATGCCCATGCCCAGCAGGGTCAGGAACACCGCCCCGGCATACACCGCCAGGTCATACTTTTCGTCCTGGAGCAGGCCCAGGGAGCGCACCATCTCATACTGATTGGGGCGGACCACCTCGCCCTCCCGGATGATGTTCTGCCCCTGGAGATACACCACCGGCTCCACGGTGTCCATGGCCCGCTGCCGGGCCTGCTCCGTGGTGTCCTGGTCGATGACCACGTTGGGCTTCAGGGCCGTGTTGAGCACGGTGGGCAGGATGTTCTGGGTCAGGGAGATGTCCACCCGGTAGCCCACGATCTGGCGGATGGTGGTGCTGGCGTCGCTGACCCGCCCCTCCCGGATGCCGGTGTTGAGGGAGTTCTCCACCGCGGTGGTCACCGTGGAGACCATCACGTCGAAGTCCGCCGTGCCGGTGCGCATCAGGGTGGTGATCTGGTAGCGGCTGAGGTTCACCAGGCTGACGAACTGATAGGCGTAGCTGATCTCGTCGTCCGTGAAGTTGCGGGTCCGGTAGGTTTCCGCCGCGTCCTCGTCCGTGCGCAGGGTCAGGCCGTACTGCTGCACCAGGCGCAGCTCGGCGAAGATCGCCGCCAGGTCGGACATCACCGTGTCGGAGACGCCCTCCTGCAGATGGTAGGCGGGCTCCACCGCGCCGGCGGCCACCCGCCTCGCGTCCTGGGTGGCGATCTCATCCACCACGTCCTTGGAGGCCACGATGGTCTGCCGGGAGATGGTGCCCACCGTCAGGCTGTAGCGCTCCGGCGCGCTGGCCAGGCAAAGGGTCAGCCCGATCACGGCCGTGCCCAGGAGCACGATCCAGAAACACCGGGCCGTGGCCGTCTTCATCCAGGCCCGGAAGCGGGTCCACAGCGGGACCTGCTTTTTCTTCTCCGGCTTCCCGTTCTTCTCGTCCCGGGGTAACTTGGCATCGCTCACGGTGATCCCTCCTCGCTGCGCGGACGGTCGCCGCGTCCAAAGGCATCATAGGCTTCCACGATCTGCTGGACCAGCTCATGGCGCACCACGTCCTTGCCCGTGAGCTGCACCACGCCGATGTCCGGGATATTCCGGAGGATCTCCACCGCCTCCGCCAGCCCCGAGCGCTTTCCCGGGGGCAGGTCGGTCTGGGTGATGTCCCCCGTCACCACCACCCGGGAGCCGAAGCCGATGCGGGTCAGGAACATCTTCATCTGCTCCGAGGTGGTGTTCTGGGCCTCGTCCAGGATGATGAAGGAGTCGGAGAGGGTGCGGCCCCGCATGTAGGCCAGGGGGGCCACCTCCACCGTGCCCCGCTCCATCAGCCTCTGGTAAGAGTCCACCCCCATGAAGTCATAGAGGGCGTCATAAAGGGGGCGCAGGTAGGGGTCCACCTTCTGGGTCAGGTCCCCGGGGAGGAAGCCCAGCCGCTCCCCCGCCTCCACCGCGGGCCGGGTGAGGACGATCCGTTCCACTTCCTTGTTCTTCAGGGCCACCACCGCCAGGGCCATGGCCAAATAGGTTTTGCCCGTGCCCGCCGGGCCGATGGCGAAGGTCAGCACGTGATTGCGGATGGCCTGGACATAGGCCTGCTGCCCCAGGGTCTTGCAGCGGATCTGCTTCCCCCGGTGGGTGATGGCCACCACCTGCCGCAGGATCTCGTCCATCATGTCCGCCTTGCCCTCCCGGGCCAGGGCGATGGCATAGCGCAGCCGGGTGCGGTCCATGGGATCCCCCCGCTTCAGGGAGCGGGTCATCTGTTCGATCACCGCCTCCGCCACGGCCAGGTTCTCCTCCTCCCCCTGCATGTGGAGCTCATTTCCCCGCAGGGAGAGGGTCACCCCGCACTCCTGCTCCAGCAAGGCCGCGTTCTGGTCATTCATGCCAAAGAGGGAGCGGGCTGTCTCCCCCAGTTCCAAAGGTATCCTGACTGTCCTTGTTTCGGACAATGCATCCGCCTCCCGGCTTGTTGATGGGGTCGGCAAAAAAGCCGACAGGAAACCGTTTATATCATACCATGAATCAACAAAAAGTCAATTTTCCCGCCCCGGTTCTTCCTTTTTTCCGGTCTGTTTTCCCTTATTTTTCCAGAAAATCCCCGATCTCCCCCAGCATGCGCCCGATGCTGTGGTACCGCCCGGAGTAGACCACCGGGTCCAGCACCGTCAGGTCCACGTCGAAGATGTCCCGGCAGATGAGCCGCTCGTCCATCTGGATGTTGCGGATCCGGCAGAAGAAGGTGGTGGAATCCCCGGTCTCCAGGGTCCTGGCCACCTCGCACTCGTAGACCCACCGGCTCTCGTCCAGCACCGGCACGTCCAGGACCTCCCCCCGGCCGACGCCGCAGGGGATGCCGTCCTTTTTCCCGTCCCGGGCGTGCCGGGAGCCGAAGTAGTCCATCAGGGGCAGCATGTCCGTGCTCACCAGGTTGGCGCTGAACAGCCCCGTGCGCAGCACATTCCGCTTCGTCATCTTGGTGCCGGCCATGCTGATGACCAGCAGATAGCCGTCCCCCGCCTCATGGGTGGCGCTGACCCAGGTGATGGGGGCGAAGTTGGCGGAGCCGTCCTCATTGCGGGTCCCGATGAGGAAGGCCGGCTGCACGCACATCGAAAACACAGGGTCCACGGATCTTCTCCTCGGCTTGTCCATCTGCGTCTCCTCCTTGTCCGGACGGCACGAAAAGCACTTTTCTTCCCCTGCAGTATACCACATTCCTCCTGTCCGCGCCACCGCCGGGAGCGGTTCCGTTCCCTGCTCCCGCCCGCGGAAAAACCGCCCTCCGTTTCGGGAAGGCGGCTTCTCTGTCCGCTGCCTGGTCTACTTGGTGAACTTCACCGTGTGGCGGAACTTGCTGTAGAGGGTATCCTTGTAGGTCTCCCGGTACTCGTAGGGGGCGGTGATGGTCAGCACCACCAGCGTCTTGTTCACGGTGATGGCGTGGACGCGGCCCCAGACCTTGACGTCGGTGTCCTTCAGCACGCCGGAGAAGTCCGCGTAGACGCCCGTCTTGTCAAAGAGGGTCCGGGTGGCGGTGTTGGTGGGCGAGAAACCGGTGTAGTCGGCCTTGAGGGTGTTCAGCTGGGTCTTGACTTCCTTCTTCAGGTCGTTCTGGGTGTACTCGGCCGCCACCGCCTTGGTCGTCACCGTCAGCTGCGCCGGATAGGAGGCCCGGCTGTCGGGGTTGGTGATGGTGTAGCTGTCGGTGCGGGTATCGTCGATGGTCCAGCCCACGGGGCCCTCAAAGGAGAGGCGCAGCCGGGTGGCGTCGTAGACCTGGTACTCCGTGATGGAGATGGCCGGGGCCGGGGTGGGAGTGGGCTTGTCGATGGGGTCCAGCACCACCGGGGTAGCGCCGGGGTAGGCGCTGGCCGCCTCGGGAGCCTGGTTGGTCTCCGGCGCCTGCTCGTAGACGGTCACCGGGCTGGACGCCTCGTCCCAGTTCTCCTCCGAGGCAGGGTCATAGTCCCCGGTGTCAAAGTCGTAGCCGGGATCCCCCACCACGGTCTGCGCCTGGGCGGCGGGGCGCTGGGTCGCCAGCTGATCCTTGCTGGTCACCACGTCAAAACGCTCCTGTTCGCCGCCCTGGCATGCGCACAGTGCCACGAGGCAGAGCACCATCAGCACCGTCAGGATGATCTTTTTCATCGTGCATACCTCCATGCTTGTCCTAGGGTCTGACTCAATCGATGCAGAAGAGGGACTCCCCGCTCAGAAGGGCAGGAGGCCCTGAAGGCGCTCCTCCTCCACCCGGACCATGCCCTCCAGGGCAGCCCGGACGTCCTGTCCCGCCGGGGCAGCCGGCGCTTCGGCCTCCGCCGTCCCGTCCTTTTCCTCCGCCCGCTCCGTGAAGAAGGGGTGGTAGATCCGCCGGTCGTCCAGGCTGTGGATCCGCTCGGAGAAGGCGCCCCGGGGGATGCGGCTCTGGATGCCCTGGAGCTCGTTCATCTTGGCGTCCAGGGTGTCGATCCAGTGCAGGGCCTCTGCCTCCGGGAACATGGGCAGCCGGGGGCTGCCGTACTCCGGCACGCCGTGGTGGCTGATGATCATATGCTCCAGCAGGGCCAGCATCTCGCTGTCCGGGGGGATGCCCACCCGGGTCGCGGCCTGGTCCAGATCCGAGACGCCCCGGACCAGGTGCCCCACCAGCAGCCCGTCCCGGCTGTAGTCGTTCACGTTGCCCAGGCGGTCGCTGACCATCTCCTTGATCTTCGCCAGGTCATGGATGATCACCCCCGCCAGGAGCAGCTCCCGGCACAGGAAGGGGTAGGCGTCGCAGATCATGGAGGCGGTGCGCAGCATGCTGGTGGTGTGGTGCAGCAGGCCGGCGCGCTCCGCGTGGTGCATGCGCTGGGCGGCGGGATACCAGTCCAGGGCCTCCCCGGCCATGTTCAGCATCTCCGTCACCAGCTGCCGCAGTTCCTCCGTGGGGAAGGCCGCCACCGCGTCCAGGATCTGCGCCCGCATGGCCTCCGGGGTCTCTGGGGCGCAGGGGATCAGCTCCCGCAGGTCCGGGTTCTCCACCCGCTTGATGGCGTTGATCCGCATCTGGATCCGGCCGTTGAACTCCTCCACGTCCCCGTTGAACCAGGCGGCTTCCCCGGCCTGGGGCACGTAGGTGGTGGCGGTCAGGTTCCAGAGCTTGCAGTTGATCTCCCCGCTCTTGTCCCCCAGGTTCAGGTCCAGGTATTCCTTGTTGAATTTATTCATCCGGCGCTCCAGGCTCCGGACCATCAGCAGCCCCTCGAACTTCATGGGGGGCCGCAGCTCCGCGACTTTCAATCTCTGTCTCTCCCTGCAGTCATCTGTCATGGGTCATCGTCAGTAGGGGCTGTCCCCGCCGCCGGTGGGCTGGGCCAGGTTGGCATAGGAGGCGTACTCGCTCAGCCAGGCCAGGGGGATGTTGGCCAGGGGGCCGTTGCGCTGCTTGGCGATGATGACCTCCCCCAGGTTCTTCTCCGTGGAATCCCGGTTGTAGTAGGCCTCCCGGTGCAGGAAGAGCACCACGTCGGCGTCCTGCTCGATGGAGCCGGAGTCCCGCAGGTCGCTGAGGACGGGGCGCTTGTCCTGGCGGTTGGTGGGCGCGCGGGAGAGCTGGGCGCAGGCGATGAGAGGCACCTTCAGCTCCAGGGCGATGGCCTTCAGGGAGCGGCTCAGCTCGCTGACCTCCTGCTGCCGGTTCTCCACCCGGCCGTCCGTCCGCATCAGGCCCAGGTAATCCACCACGATCAGGTCCAGCCCATGGTCCATCATGAGCCGGCGGCACCGGGACCGCAGCTGGGTGGGGGTCAGGCCGGCGGTATCGTCGATATAGATGGGGGCGTTGGCCAGGGGGTTGATGGCGTTGGCCAGCTTCATCCAGTCGTCGCTGGAAAGGTTCCCCTGCCGCACCCGCTGCATGTCCACCCGGGCCTGGCCGCAGAGCATCCTCATGGCGATCTGCTCCCGGGGCATCTCCAGGCTGAACACCGCCACCCGGCTCCCGGCCGAGAGCGCCGCGTAGGCGGCCACGTTGATGGCGAAGGACGTTTTGCCCATGGAGGGGCGGGCCCCCACCAGGATCAGTTCGCCGGCGTGCATGCCGGTGGTGCACTCGTCCAGTTTGGTGAAGCCCGTGGGCACGCCGGGGAGCTTGCCCTGGAGGCGGGTCAGGTCCTCGATCACCGCGAAGGTGGAGAACAGCACCTCCCGGATGGGCTTCAGGGCGTCTCCCTGCCCCCGTTTCATCACGATGTCGAAGATGGCCTTCTCGGCGTGCTCCAGGGTCTGGGGCACGGGATACTGCTGGCTGAAGCACTCCCGGCTGATGCCCTGGGCGGCCTCGATGAGCCGCCGGAGGGTGCTCTTCTCGGACACCATGGTGATGTAGGCCGGGGCGTTCACCGTGGTGGGCACATACTGGCTCAGTTCGATGAGGTAGGCGGTGCCGCCGACCCCCTCCAGGGTCCCCCGGCGGGCCAGCTCCCCGTCCACCGTCACCAGGTCGATGGGCCGCTGCTGCCGGAACAGCTCCGTCATGGCGGAGAAGATCTCCCGGTGCTGGGGCTGATAGAAATCCTCCTGCACCAGCTCCTCCACCGCCTTGAGCACGGCGTTGCCGTCCTGGAGCATGGCGCCCAGCACGGACCGCTCTGCCTCCAGGCTGTTGGGCAGGGTCACGCCCTGCATCTCGCTCATGCTCCCGCCTCCCGTCCCGGCTGTCCTTCCGGTTCTCTCTTATTTCTCCATGGGCACCACGTGAAGCACCATGGTGGTGGTGATGCCGCTGTAGAGCCAGACGCTCACCTTCACGTCCCCCACCTGCTTCACCGGCTCCGCCAGTTCGATCTTCTTCTTGTCCACGGTCACGCCGTGCTGCTTTTCCAGCTCCTCCGCGATCTCCGCGGTGGTGACGGCGCCGTAGAGCCGGCCCTTCTCCCCGCATTTCACCCGGAGCTCGATCACCTTGTTCTTCAGCTGGTCCGCCTTGGCCAGGGCCGCGGTCCTGCGCTCCGTCTCCCGGGCTTCCTCGGCCGCCCGCTTGCGCTGCACCTCCCGGGTTGCGCCGCCTGTGGCCTCCATGGCCAGCTTCTGCGGGAACAGGAAATTGCGCGCATAACCGTCGGACACCGTGATGATATCGTCCCGCTTGCCCTGTCCCTTGACATCCTTGAGCAGAATGACCTTCATGTCCACGCCTCCTCATATCTGCTGATGATACAGCGCATCAGGGTGAATTATAGCACAAGAAAACACTTTTGTCATCTGTTTGACATCATTTTGTTGCATTTATTTGATTTTTCCTGTCCGGACCCGCTTTCTCCGGCCGGTTTCACACCAGCAGCCCCATCCGGGACATGGTGAAGATGAAGCCGAAGATGGTGAGCAGGGAGGCGATGGTGCTGGCAAAGACCAGCTGCCCCGCCAGCTGCCCGTCGCCCCCCATGTTCACCGCCATGGGATAGGAGGACACGGCCACGGGGGTGGCAAAGATCATCAGCGCCAGGAAGAGCTCCACCCCGCGCAGGCCGATGGCATAGGCCAGCAGGGCGAAGAGCACCGGCAGCACCACCAGCTTCAGCCCCAGCACGGCGGAGATCGCCGCCCGGTTCCGGCGGAAGGCGCCGAACTCCATGGTGCCCCCCAGGGTGATGAGGGCCAGGGGCGTGGCGGCGCCACCCAGGGCGGACACCGGCTTGGCCAGGAAGTCCGGGAGCCGCAGCCCCAGCAGGAAGAACAGGATGCCCAGGGCACAGCCCTGAAGCAGGGGGTTCTTCGCCATCTTCAGCAGCAGCTCACCCACCTTCACCTTCCTGTTCCCGTTGTAGGTCTCCAGCACCAGCACCGCCGCGATGTTGAAGACGGTCACCATCAGCGCCAGGATGATCCCCGCCACCCCGGCCCGCTCCTCCCCGAAGACATACACCGTCATGGGCACGCCGTAGAGCAGGAAGTTGGAGCGGAAGATGGCCTGGACGATCACGCCCCGGCGGGGGTTCTCCTTCACCAGCCGCGGCACGATCACCATGGACGCCGCGATCAGGGCGATGACGCTCAGGGGCCCGAAGAGCAGCAGCTGCCAGGAGGGAAAGCCCTCCGGCGTGATGCTGTAGACATTCTGGAACATCATGAAGGGAAAGAGCACCTTGAACACCAGGTTGTTCAGCTTCTCCAGAAAAGGCTTGTCCGCCCAGCCAAGCCGGACCACGCCGAAGCCGATGGCCAGGTAGATGAGGAACGGCACCACCGCGCCCACCGCCAGCATAAAACTGCCCCACATGCCCGGACTCCTCCTTTCGTTTCGGTCCCATCATACAGGATGGGAGGGCGTCCGTCAATCCTGTTCCCCCGCTTCTGCGCCATGCGCTTCCTTTTTTCTTTCCCTTCCGCCGGGCGCCGTCCGCCCCGGACCGGGCCTTCACGGCGCAGCCCCGTCTGCGGACATCCCGGCCGCCATGTTCATCGCGTCCCTGTTTCGTCATAAATTCTTCATATTTTTGAAAATATTTTGAAAAAACATTTGCATTCCCGGTGAGAATGTGTATAATAGGTCTGAGGAGGGATGACCATGACCAACCGTACCGTGCCGATGCAGCCCATCCATGACTCCAACAAGGCGCATGCCATCCTGATGTACGTCTATGACGCGCTGCGGGAGAAGGGCTATGACCCCGTCACCCAGCTGGTCGGCTACATGATCTCCGGCGACCCCACCTACATCACGAGCTATCAGGGCGCCCGCAGCCTCATCTGCCAGCTGGAGCGGGACGAGATCATGGACGAGCTGGTGCACTACTATATCGCCGGCCACACCCAGCAGCCCCAGGGCTGAGCGGGCTGTTTTCCGCGTCCCTCATCCGCCGTCTTTTTTCGCCTCCCCGCCGGGGAGGTTTTCTCATGCCCGTTTCCACGCGCTCCCTTCCCACGCGCTCCGCCCCTCGTTGACAGCGGCAGGGCAAAGGATTACAATAGCCGTGAAGTGACGCGGAGAGGAGAGGGCTGCCATGGTCTGGCTGCTGGTTTGCGCGGGGGTGCTGAGCCTCTGCATCGTGCTGCGTCTGGTGCTCCGGTCCCACCAGGAGCGCCAGGCGGCGGGGGCGGAGCAGTTCCGTCGCACCCGCCTCTACGCCCGGGTCTATCCCCTGATGCAGGACCTGGCCGACAAGCCCGTGGAGCAGGTGGCGGTGCTGGAGGACCGGCTGGTCATCCGGCTGCTGCGCCCCACCCGGGAGGTGCAGTTCCACTATGAGACCCAGGGCTTCGATCCCCCCGGCCCGGCCGCCCGGCTGGCCATGGCCCAGGCCCTCGGGCTGGACTTCCCCTTCCTCAACGACCCCGACCGCTACGTCTTCCGCAGCCACCGGCACCGCCTCCTCAACGGGGAGCGGAGCCGCTGGTACGAATACCTGCTCACCGCCCGGGAGAAGGAGCGGATGCTGAACCGCCCCGGCCGGCGCAGCCA
>JAEEGL014258984.1_pt1 | contig 10363 bp, 10 predicted proteins | sample 9134231 | NCBI WGS metagenome assembly JAEEGL01 (sample SAMN16246548, study PRJNA631951) | gut metagenome | biome: gut microbiome; feature: rumen; material: fiber-attached | host: Bos | place: Iran: Karaj | collected 2018-10
CGGGTATCCGGATTTTTAGATGTATATTAGCCGGTCGCTAACTAACGGCATGGAGGTTAAGTTATGATCACCTGGGACGAACATGTCAGATATACGCCGAAGGCCAAGAAGAACCTCGGAAAAGTCAAGCGCAGACTCAGATGGCACAGACTGTCAACGGCACTCAATTATTGTGTGGCATTTCCGACCAATCCCGAGAACAAGCTTGATATTTACAATATGGGTGAGTTGTTGTTCAAACGTTATGAAGACTATGATGAGGAGATACACATCATTGGTCTTGCGGAAAGCAGGGAAGCGGCGATAGGGCTTGCGGCGGATATCATTTCCGAGGTGTACGAAAGAACCGACGGATTTGATGTCAGGAGATATTTTAACGAGTTTCTGAAGGATGATCAAAGGGGAAGGAATATGCTGCATGTATTATTATTGATCCTTAAGATCATTGGAATCACGCTGCTTGTGATCCTCGGACTGATCCTTCTGATCGTCGGGTTGCTGCTGTTCGTTCCTGTCAGGTATTCGGGTGAAGGCAGATTTAAAAAGACGGACGATGATATCCCGGATGACGGCGGTTTAAAAAAGACAGACGATGATCTTCCGGATGACGGCGGTTTAAAAAAGACAGACGATGATCTTCCGGATAAAGGCGGTTTAAAAAAGACAGACGATGATGTTACGGATGACGTTTCGAAAGATGGAGACGGTCAGGATCCGAAAAATAAGAGCTTTGAGATACAGGCTCTGGCAAAAGTAACATGGTTACTGCATTTTATCAGCTTATCGTTTAACTATAACGAAGATATCGGATACAGGCTGAAAGTTCTGGGCATAAGCGTTTTGCGGGGCGGAAACGAGGCAAAGACAGCATCGGATAAAAAAAGCAAAAAAGATAAAAGAGCTAAAAAATCCGGTAAAAGCGAAGTTCCGACAGTGACAGAACCGAAGGAAAGCGAACCGGAGAAGGATAAGGAAGGGAAAGAGACCGAGGCCAAGGCGCAGGAAGCTGAAGCGGGAGAGGCTAAAACACAAGAGCTTAAAGCAAAAGAGTCCCAAGCGGAAGAAGCTGAGGCAGAAGAGGTTAAGGCGGAAGAAGCAAAAAAAGAAGAAAACAATACAGAAGAAGCTAAAGCAGAAGAGGTCAAAAAAGAAGAAAATCAATATACCAAGCCGGAAGGTTCCCCGAAGGAAGAGCCTGAAATAAATAAAGACCGGCAAAAGAACAAAGAAGAAAAAGGAAAAGCAGGCCGGGAGGAAGAGACGGACTCAAAACAAAGTATTGTAGAAAAGGTAAAAAACATATATAATGGTTTCGTTGAACTGCGGGACGATAAAAGGATACAGCGGGCTTATGAGACGGTGAAGGTTCTGCTTGTCAGGGCGCTTAAGGCCGTTTGTCCGAGAAAGCTCGGCGGATATGCGAAATACGGATTTGAAGATCCGGCTGTAACAGGTTATATCACCGCATTTCTTGCGGCGGAATACAGCATGACAAGAGATCTTGATATCGAGCCGCATTTCGAAGATGAGATACTTGAAGGTGAGCTAAAGTTCAAAGGCAGGATATTTTTGATCACGATCGTCAGAATAGGATTAAAGTTCCTACTGAACAGGGATATCAAGTACTCGATGAAGAAATTTGATCAGTTTAAGGATACGGTACGGAATGTGAAAAAACCGGAAGTTGATTGATTTTAAGCAGATATGGAGGCAATAATGGCGGAGACTAATTTCAATGAGACCGTAAATGCTCTTTTTAAGGGTATGGATGGATTTATTTCGACAAAAACAGTTGTCGGGGACGTTGTAAAGATCGATGAGGATACATATATCCTTCCTCTTGTGGACGTCAGCTTCGGAATGGGTGCGGGCGCGTTCGGAGGAAACGGTAAACAGCGTGCCGGCGGAGGCATGGGCGGCAAGATCACTCCGAATGCGGTGCTGGTGATACAGAACGGGAAGACCAGGCTTGTCAGTGTCAAAAATCAGGATAATGTTACAAGGATACTTGATGCGGTGCCCGATATCCTCGACAGGTTCAAAAAGTCTCCGGAAGAGCGTGCTGCCGCTAAAAACGCCGAGGCCGAAATGGACAAAAAGGGCAGAAAATACATTGAAAAAGAGATGAAATGATCAAGCGTATAAAAAAGCTTGCATTTATTAAAATGATATGATAAAATCATTTCGTTTGAGGCATTACAGAGCCTAATATTATTTTAAGGAGGTGTGTTAGGTGGCTAAGTGTGCTATTTGCGAGAAAGAGAACATGTACGGACATCATCTGAGCTATTCGAGAAGTCATGTTTCCAAGCGTGCCAACAGAGTTTGGAAGACCAACGTAAAGTCTGTCAGGATCAAGACCGAGAACGGTACTAAGAAGACATATGTTTGCACAGCATGTTTAAGAGCAGGCAAGGTTGAGCGTGCTTAATTTACATTTTTCAATGCGGGGCTGTCTTGCGCAGTCCCGTTTCGTTTAGTTAAGAAACTTCACTTGCGAAAAGGAGGTTGAATATATATGGATGGTTCATTTGTTACAGGCCTTGGCGAGGTGCTTGTGGACGAGGATGTTATCGCAAAATGTGCCGGTGCTGCAGCATGTGAGTGCTTCGGTATCGTAGGCATGTCAGCCATAAGCGTAAGAGACGGTCTGGCCAAGCTTCTTAAAAAAGAAAATCTTTCAAACGGTGTCAATGTTGAAATTGAAAATAATAAGCTTCTTATCGATCTGCATATCATAGTATCATATGGTATAAATATTCCTTCGGTATGCCAGAATCTTGTCGAAAATGTTAAGTACAGGGTTGAAGACACTACCGGTCTTGAAGTGAAGTGCATCAACATTTTCGTTGAGGGCGTCAGAGTAATCGATTGAGTACGGGAGGATATCTGAAGTGGGTTTAAAAAGTGTGGATGCCGGTCTGCTGAAGAAGATGTTTATCGCTTCGGCAAAGGCAATAGACTCCAAGAAGGAGATCATAAACGAACTGAATGTATTTCCTGTTCCCGACGGTGATACAGGTACAAATATGACCATGACGATAATGTCGGCCGCACGCGAAGTCAACGCTCTTACCGATCCGGATATGGCAAGTCTTGCAAAAGCGATTTCATCCGGTTCTCTTCGCGGAGCAAGAGGCAATTCAGGAGTTATCCTGTCTCAGCTTCTTCGCGGATTTACAAAGGTTATCAAGGAACATGATGAAATAACGGTCGAAATTGCGGCAAATGCATTTTCAAAGGCTGTTGAAACCGCATATAAAGCTGTCATGAAGCCCAAGGAGGGTACTATCCTCACGGTTGCGAAGGGCGGCGCCGAAAAAGCCATGGAGCTTGTCGGCGAAACAGATGATCTTGTTATATTTACCGAAAAAGTGATCAGACATATGGAAGTTGTTCTTGATTATACACCTGAACTGCTTCCGGTCCTTAAAGAAGCCGGTGTTGTGGATTCCGGCGGACGTGGCCTCGTTGAGGTCATGAAGGGCGGATTTGACGCGATGTGCGGTAAGGAGATCGATCTTGATCTTGAAAGCGGCGCAAGCGATGCTCCCGCAGCCGAAACATCCGGGAAGCGCCCTGTCAATACAGAGAATATTTCCACATCGGATATTAAATTCGGGTACTGTACCGAATTTATCATCCTGCTTGAAAAAGAGTTTACCGGAAAAGACGAAGATGAACTTAAGAGTTATCTTGAATCTATCGGTGATTCGATAGTATGTGTTGCCGATGATGAGGTTGTTAAGATACATGTTCATACGAACGATCCGGGTCTTGCGATCCAGAAGGCTCTTACCTACGGCCAGCTCACCAAAATGAAGATCGATAACATGCGTGAAGAGCATAATGAGAAGCTTGGTCTTGAGCAGGCGGCCGCAGCGGCAGCCACCCCCGCAGGCACTTCAAACGTGGGCGGCAATACCGCATCGAAAGCGGCTGAAGATAAAGCCGTTAAGGAACAGCCAAAGAATACGGTACGAAAAAAATTCGGATTTATCTCTGTTTCGATAGGTGAAGGTATCAATGAGATATTTAAGGGCCTCGGCGTTGATTATCTGATCGAAGGCGGTCAGACAATGAATCCCAGCACCGAAGACATGCTGAATGCGATCGATGCAGTCAATGCCGAAACGATATTTATTCTTCCGAACAATAAGAACATCATCCTTGCTGCCGATCAGGCGAAAGCAATGACGGAGGACAAGAATATCATCGTTATCGCATCCAAGACCATTCCTCAGGGAATTGCAGCCCTCATCGGTTTCGTTGAAGGCAAGAGCGCAGAAGAGAATGAGAGCATGATGCGTGAGGCTATGAAGAATGTCAGGACGGGTCAGGTAACTTATTCCGTAAGAGATACGAAGATCGACGGCAAAGAGATCAGACAGGGCGATTATATGGGAATCGACGATCATTCAATACAGAGCGTCGGAACCGATATGATCGAATGCTCGGTTGAACTGATCGAAACAATGCTTGACGAGGACAGCGAACTCGTAAGTATTTACTACGGTTCCGATACTACAGAGGAGGAAGCGCAGAAGATCGCCGACCGTATATCCGCCAATCACAAATTTACCGATGTTGAGATCCATGAAGGCGGACAGCCTGTATACTATTTTGTAATATCTGTTGAGTAAAGATCCTGAAGGGGAGCGTCGCAGTTGATTGTTGCGACAGCTCCCTTTTTTGAATGCTTGCATTATTAACAGGATTTAGTATAATTGATGTAAGGGGGTTGATCATATGGCCAAAAAAGGATCCCGTAAGAGTATCGCAGGCGGAATTATCGTAGTGATAGTTTTTGCATTACTCGTAGCCGGCGGTTTTACATACAATTATCTGAATAAAAGAATAATAACCAGTCCGCGGGGTATGATCGGAAATACTGCCGGAAACCTTTACAATATGGGGCTTTTTTGTGAAAGCGACGGCATGATCTATTTTTCCAATTACCTTGATGACGGAACCCTGTATTCGATGAAATCGGATCTGACCGGATTTAAGCGGATCAATGACGATTATCCGAGATATCTGAATGCGGACAAGAATTACCTTGTTTATTCGAGAATGAACAATCTGAAGGAGCAGGGCGCTGAATCGATATTTACATTTTATGCCAACGGTGTGTTCAGGTGCAAAAAGAACGGCAAGGGACTAACAATGCTGCATAATAAACCGGTTGGCTCCGTCCTTTTATACGACAATAAGATCTTTTATCAGAATTATGTAAAGGACGGCAAGATTTCGATCAAAAAGGTATACATAGACGGAACCGACGAAGCCGAGGTGATAGATGACGAGGTCATCACGTGCGCGGTTTATGACGGGAGGGTATATTATACCGGATTTAAGAACGATCATAACCTGCACTCGTTCAATCCCGACAGCGGCGGGTCCAGGGTTGAATTTGAAGGCAATTATTACAATGCGATAGTCAGGAGCGAGGGGATATACTACATCGACCCGCTCGATCATTACAGGCTGAAGCTGCAGAGCTCATCCTCGCCTGCAGAAACTAAAACTCTTGTAAATAAAAAGATTTCGGCATATAATATTAGCGAAGACGGCCGATATATATATTATCAGGTTGACGGAACCGACGCCGACGGACTGTATGTTTATGATACACGTGCAGAGGCTTCGGGACTGGTCCGTGAGGGCAGTCACAAATGGATCAATATAGCCGGCGGCTTCTGTTTCTTTTACGACAGCGATGCTGCGAATGTTTATGCATATAAACCGGGAAGCGGACTTAGTTACTTTAACCCTCCGGTTTTATCCAAATAGAGATCTGAGGTTGAACAGATGGAAAAATGGTTCAGAAAGAATTACAGGATATTTGCTGTAGTTTTTCTTTTGGTGGTTTTGGCAGGATGGACGGTGTTCCTGCAGAAGAATGAGAATGTTCCGGGAAGGATCGAACCGATACACAAAGTTACGGATGAAAACGGCGATAATTCGCCGGCACAGGACAAAACTGAGGGTACTAAGAGCAGTTCCGAAGGTTCTGCCGATGCGATAACACAGATTACTGCGGATCCGACACCCGTACAGGCCGTTTCGTCTCCAGAGCCTTCGAAGGATGAAGTTAAGCCTGACGAAGCAAAAGTCACAGATACCGTATCCGCCACATCAACACCGGTACCCGCGACTCCCACACAGGCGCCCGCAACACCGACCCCGGTTCCCGCAACACCTACACCCGTGCCTGTAACACCGACACCTGTAGCGGCAACACCGACTCCTGTTGTATACGCCAAATTCCCTTATGCTATCACCAATATCGATTCAAGACTTAACATAAGGAGCGGACCCGGCCAGAATTACGGCGTCGTAGCCAAGTTCACGCCCAATTCCTACGGAGTTATCATCGAACGCGGCGAAGAATGGACCAAAATACGTTCCGGGGATTACGAAGGCTATTCTGTCAATGAATATCTGCTGTTTGACCGGGATGCGATCGATAAATTAAGATTAAAGGATGCTCTGTATGTCCGTGTCACCGGCGATACACTGAATATACGCAAGGGAATGGGAACCGACACAGATGTCCTCGGAAAAGCTTATGCCGGAGACAGATTACCCTATGTTCCCGAAAGATCCACCGATGAATGGATCTGTATTGAATACAACGGCGGTGAAGCATATGTTTCCAAACAGTATGTCACAGAGTCCTTCAATCTGAATAAGGCTGTTGAACCATAAGGTTTTATAGGAGGTTTATCTGATTTGAGTTCTCAGTCAAAAAGCAATCGCAATTCAGTCCTACTGGTGATTGCGGTATTCAGCATATTGATCCTTCTGATCTGCATTTTCCTGCTGATAACATATTCGGTCTCGTCTTACAAGGAGTCGCTCCTACATTCTTCACTCAAGGAGTTGGTGGGCGAATCACAGCTTGAACTGACGACCGATCTTGAATCGGGGAAGGCGGTTACTTCCAATAACTCTTCCGGATCATCCGGTACGGAGAATGCAGGGAGGATTTTGAAAAAGTATAAAACGCTCTATGAATTGAATAATGATGTTGTCGGCTGGCTGACCATAGACGGTCTGAAGGTTGATTATCCGGTGATGCAGACGATATATGACGAAGAGTATTATCTGCACAGGAATTATTACCGTGAAGAGGCCAAAGAAGGTCTTCCGTTTATGGACAGCAGATGTATGATCGGAAAGCCGAGTACGAACCTCATCATTTTCGGACATAACATGAAGAACGGAAGTATGTTTCATGACCTGCTGAAATATGAGTCAAAGGATTTTTACAAGCAGCATAAATATATCAGGTTCGATACGATCTACGAAGAAGCGATTTATGAGATAATCGCGGTATTCAGGTCGAGAGTCGCTTTTAAGGATGAGCAGACTTTCAGGTTCTATAATTTTATAGAAGCCGATTATGACGGCGAATTTTACGATTATTACGATACCATCAGAAAGATGTCTCTGTATGAGATCGATGCGGAGGCATATGCAAGTGATTATCTGCTGACATTGTGTACCTGCGAATATACCGTGGAAGACGGAAGATTCGTGATAGTCGCACGCAAGGTTGCGGATAAAAATGAGATCGGAGGCTAAGTATGAACAGACGGGTACGTTTTTTGGCAGTGATGCTTATAGGAGCGCTGCTCATGACCTTTGGCACAGGCAGAGTAAATGCCAAAGCGGCAACCAGTATCAGCATTAACGAGGATGTATACAATCTGTATGCCGATGATGTTCCTGCAGAGATCGGAGATGACGTATATTCGAAATTTAACAGCAATGTGAGCAATGCTGACGATTATTCGATGGTCTTTGATTCGGATGCGGCTTATGACAGCTTTACGACCGCTCTTTCCAAGAACAGGATAGAATACAACGAGGACTTTATCTGCTGCTTCAAAGCTTCATTATATGACTGGTCCGGTGATGATGAGAAGGTGATAACGAGCCTTAAGGTTGAATCCTATTTCCCGCTTCCTACGGATGCCCAGGAATATTCCGATTCATGTACCTTCTACAAGCTGTCCACCGGTACTTTAAGCCAGGTTTATCCGCTTGAACTGTATGATATCGATGAAGTCCTTTATGTTAAGCTCGATTTTAATTCAGCTACGGATTTCAATGCTGTTTACGGTTTTGTATTCAGCGATCCGGCTGAATTTGAAGACGAAGAAGAGGATGACGATGATGAGGAAGAAGAGGAAGATGAGGATGAGGACGATCCCACCTCAACTCCTTCGCCCACACCCCGTCCTACAGCCGCACCGACGCAGATCCCCGACAACAGTTCCGATGACGGGGACGAGCCTGAGACAAAAGCAACCTCAACACCTTCGCCCACTCCTAAGCAGAGTTCATCTCAAGGCAGCTCCGGCTCAAGCAGCGGTAAAAAAGACAATATTCCAAAGACCGGAGACGATTTCCCGCTTGGCGGGATAGTTGCCGCGGGCATCGGTTCTGCGGCCGTTCTTACCGGCGTTATAGTGATCCTTAAGAAAAAGAAATAGTGTAGCATAAATTGAATAAAATAAGCTAAAAAATGCGTTGACTCCAAGGTCGGCGCATTTTATGCTGTAAAAGGAGAAGTTTTGGGTCAACGGTTAAAAACTGTCGGCTTTTATTTCAAAGAAGGGAGATTTTTATGGAGATCAAAAGTTGTTTTGACAAAAGCTTTAAACGCTACGGTAAGGTAGTTGAGGGGATCGAGCTTGAAGGACTGATCAAGGTTCTTTCAACAAAGGAGAAGCCTTCGGACAGTGTTGTTTATGTTGCAAGTGATGCCGATCTTGAGGCTACGGAAGCTGCAAAAGCTTTTGAAGTAAGCTATTACGGCGGACTTCCGATCCAGGTCGGATATTGCAACGGATGGAACAGGAAGCTGAACGCAGTCGAGTATCATCGCGCAAGTGAGATCAATGTTGCTCAGACCGATGCTGTACTGCTTCTCGGTGATGAGAGGGATATTGAGGATGACTTTACATATGATACCTCGAAGATCGAAGCATTTAAGATACCTGCCGGAACCGCTGTGGAAGTATATGGTACAACCCTGCATTACGCTCCCTGCAACGGCAACGACGATGGTTTCAGAGTAGGTATCATCCTTCCCCGCGGAACCAATGCGGATCTTACTTCAAAGAACTCGCTTATTCCCGAGGATAAGCTCCTTACTGCCGAGAATAAATGGCTGATCGCACACAAGGACGGCGGATGCGGCGAAGATGCCTTTATCGGTCTTAAGGGAGAAAACGTGGAGATCTGAGAAAAGACCGGCTTAAAATGAATCAAAAAGGCAGTTTTCAGTCCGTACAGGTCTGGATATTGCCTCAAAATTAGATCATCGGAGGTAAGATCATGTTATATATCGGAGTAGATCTCGGAACATCTGCCGTAAAGCTTCTGCTTATGGAAGGCAACGGTGAGATAAAGAAGATCGTATCTAAAGAGTATCCGTTGTATTTCCCGAATCCGGGATGGTCGGAGCAGAAGCCCGAGGACTGGTGGGAACAGGTAGTCGCAGGGATAAGGGAACTTACCGCGGAATGCGACAGATCCAAGGTCGCAGGCATAAGCTTCGGAGGCCAGATGCACGGACTTGTCATCCTTGACAAGGATGATAACGTTATACGTCCTGCTATCCTCTGGAATGACGGACGTACACAGAAACAGACCGATTACCTGAACAATGTGATCGGTAAGGACAAACTTGTTGAACTTACTGCCAATATTGCATTTGCCGGATTTACGGCACCCAAGATCCTCTGGGTAAAGGAAAACGAGCCCGAGAATTTTGCAAAGATCTGCAAGATCATGTTACCCAAGGATTACATTGCCTACAAGCTTACCGGATCGTTCTGTACCGATGTTTCGGATGCATCGGGAATGCTCCTGCTTGACGTAAAGACCCGTTCATGGTCCCGGGAAATGCTTGATATCTGCGGTATTAGCGTAGACAAGATGCCGAAACTGTATGAAAGCTATGAAACCGTAGGAACCTTAAAGCCTGAGATCGCGGCTGAATTCGGCTTTAATCCCGGTGTAAAGGTTGCAGCCGGAGGAGGAGACAATGCCGCAGCTGCGGTAGGTACAGGAACTGTCGGTGACGGAATGTGCAATATCAGTCTCGGAACATCCGGAACGGTATTCATCTCAAGCAAGGAATTCAGCAAAAACGATAATCCCGCGATCCACCTGTTCTGCCATGCCGACGGAAGCTATCATCTTATGGGATGCATGCTCAGTGCCGCATCATGCAATAAGTGGTGGATGGATGAGATCATCGGAACAAAAGATTACGGTGCCCAGCAGAAGGATATCACCGATGACAAGCTCGGAAGGAATCATATCTACTTTATGCCGTATCTGA
>JAEEGL014860001.1_pt1 | contig 10363 bp, 15 predicted proteins | sample 9134231 | NCBI WGS metagenome assembly JAEEGL01 (sample SAMN16246548, study PRJNA631951) | gut metagenome | biome: gut microbiome; feature: rumen; material: fiber-attached | host: Bos | place: Iran: Karaj | collected 2018-10
GAAAAGCACTACCTTTGCACTCGCTTTCGAAAAGGAAGCATACATGGTGGATGTAGTTCAGTTGGTTAGAGCGTCAGATTGTGGTTCTGAATGTCGTGGGTTCGAGTCCCACCCTCCACCCGTTTTGCAAGTGCCTGACTTTCAGGCACTTTTTTTTTATTTTCCAAAAGTCAAAGGTTAAATTTCTGTACTACTTTTGTACTATTTTGTTGGTGTTTGCGTTGATTTGCTGTGCCTGCGTGTTTTTGTTAGCAAACCAATTTTAATTTACTTCATTAAGGACAAAATAAAAAGGGTTGCACCCCTTCGGATAGATGCACCCCTCAACAGCAACCCAGCGAGTAAACCCGTTCCGATTGAATGGCTGCTGTGTATTGTTCACGAACGAATCAAATTGTATTTGATTTTGTTCAGGATAACCAAAACACTTTCAGAGTTTAGCGTTTTTCCCTCTTTGATGCAAAACGATGTTGTTTGTATCAGGTTCAAAACGTGACTCATTGCGTTTTCTTTGAATTCACTCGGTTTGTAATGTCTTTTCGTCGTTCCCATATTTGCCGATGATTCCGTATGAGAGAAGTATTGCAAATTGTTCTGTAGTGAACGTGAAAACATCTTTGTTATCAGCCAACAAACGTGTACAGAATCCCTTATAATATAGCATTCCATCAGATGTGGTGTCGGCTGTGTCAATACCTACGAAAGGCAAAAATCCGTGTTCCCGTTCCCATTGTCTTGCATCGTTTAATGATTTCGCCACCTTTCCGATGATGTGGAAATACTCCGTTTCTATTGGAGAGAAACGATATGTTGCACAATCGTTACACCGCGTTTCTATATCATCATTGTTAAAGTGGCAAATGTTGCCCTCGGTCTTTTCGATACGTACTGATTCGTATTTCATCAACAAATTGCAAATTCTGTCTGCAATGGGTACATACTTTTGAATCGTCTTTGCAAATTCTTTGTTGTGGTATTCCCTAACAGATGGCGGCATATACTGCCTATTGAAATTGTCCTTTGCCTGATTTACGACGTTTCGCACCAAATCACCCGAAATGAAACGCACTCCATCGAAAGGGATCTGTGACGTTTGGAAATCAGACAATAGAACATTTAGTTCTTTTTCATCTGCCTGAATCTCCGCCCGTTTCTTGTCGTGCCATCTTTGAATCGTTACAGACAATTCTTTTTGAATCATGTCGGTTGCTTGCACCTTGTCCGTTTTGGTGGCTGCTTTCGCTTTTGTTGCTTTCGAAATCCTTGCCATAGTTTATTCTGTTTTGTCACGTTGTGAAACTGCATCAGCATACAATTTGCATTGTCTGCAATCACTATCAAATGGAAGGTAAATTTTTACTTTCAGTTCGTCTGGCTTGCCTTGCCCCACCCTTGACTTCATGTCTGCAAGTCGTACAAGAATTTGAGATTTGCGGCTCTGGTCTGCTTCGTTCATAGCTGCACGGGTAAGTTCTGCAATAATCTGCTCGTCACTCATCGTTTCGCTCTCTATGCTATCAGTGGAGTGTATGCCCAAATTGCTTGCAACCTCACTACGGAATTTTTTCGCCTGGGGAGTGTTAAACCATCGGCTCGACTGTGAGTAAATGGTTTTATCCTTATATTCTTTTGCTTGTGCTTTGGGGTGAGTCATAAGGTACGCATCAACGACAAAGGATTTTCCCATTGTCATCAATCCTGCAATAGCAAGTTTCTCCTGAACGCTTAATGTAGTCATTTTCTCCTTCGCTTTTTTTGTTCAAACATCTTGTCAAGAAACGTTTTTTCTTTCGGCTTCATCGATTTTAGAGTTTCTTTGATTTCTGCAATGTCAGATGATACGCTCCCACCTTCAAGCCGTTTCAGTTGGGATTCTATTTCATCAATTCTGCTTTGCATTTCATTTAAATTCATCTGTTCCATATACTAATAAATATTTAGAATAATCTTCTACAAATTTCCTTTTACAAAGATAATATTTTATCAACAAACTGCAAAGGAATGTCGTTGATTTTTTTTGCTTTTCAACAATGATTTGTTGTTTAATATGTTGAGGTTCCCGAAATGGAACACCTTACCCAAATCAAAATGAAATCCCCTACCATATTGTGTATGAAGTAGGGGATTTCTCAAACCGCTTTAAGAACTATATCCATCGGGTATCTCTCACAACTAAATCTGAAATGTAGCCTGATAAATTCTCCACGTTTATTTTCTCAAGTGCTTGCAAAGCATCGTATGAAAAATAAATCAGTTTCTTTTTGCCAGCTTTGCCCGTTGGCTTGGGCCCTGGTTTTTGTTTAATTTTCTTTTCCATAATAAATTTGTTTTATAAGTTCATTCTTTTCTTTGTCAGTCGAAAACATATAATAAAGGGATATTAACGGGTTAAGTTTGATTGTAGAAGAAGATGATGTTATTTTGAGAAATTACAGGATTCTTGCAACATCCCCAAACACATGACTATATAAGCCCATTCTTTCCCAATTTGATGAAAGTGTTGCAAGAAGTTCACAGCATTCTCCCAGTTCATCCTTTGTTCGCTCTGGTGTGCCTTCTTCGCTGATTACCTTGCAAAGATAACTCACGAGCCTTGGCACATTGCCCAAAGCGGAGCAATCAAGGATAGCAGATAACATACACTCCATATCTTCACACATTCTTCTTATTAATCCCGAATCCGTTTGCATTTCGCCTGTGCCATAACTTTTGAATGATTCACGGATAAAACTAAAAAGTTCGCTTGTTTCCATAACTTTAATATTTGAGTTTGACAATAGTTTAACGGCTGCAAAGATAGTGCTTTTCTAAATAGAAACAAAATGTAACCATCTGATACACAAATAAATAGATATATAGTTATATACTTTAGGTGTATTGTTATATACTTTCTATATCACACTGCTTGATGGTTTAACAGCTATCAAAAAATGAATGGTATATAGTTATATTACTAAATGCCGAAAACCTTAAAAGCTAAGAATATAGTTGCCGATTTTTTGGTTAAACTTTGTTAAATGTAAATACAAAGTTTCTACTGCGTTTAATGTACTGAATCATAATTGGGGGAAATCCCCCTATTTTTGGGGATTTTAAAAACCCTCAATAATGGAAAACAGAAAAAAATAAAAATTTTCGAGCGTGAACGATTGGCGGCAAACTATGCCAGTCGGGGGGTCCCCTGCTTGGTTTTGTTATCCCCTCATTCAAGACGCAAAGCAAACAACAAAAAAACACCATTCTCCTAAATTGAAAATGGTGTTTTTGTCGGTGGTGTTGGTTATTCGTTCATCAACTTAACCAATCTTTGAACTTGGACTGCTTGCCATTTCCCACCCTTTGCAGTAATAAATCCGTGTTTGTTCAACTTTCTTGCTATCTCGGAATAATTAACAGCATTGTTATTTTCGATACACTCCGAAATATAACCCCATGCACGAAGATTGTTTTCATTGCTTTTGCTTGCTTCTCTATGGCTCTTGTGACTCGCTTCGCGCTCTTCATTGGTTATAGTTCGCCCAACAGATTCCCCACGTTCTTTCTTTGCTTTGAGTGCTGCCTTCGTTCTTATGCTCGTTTGCTCTCTCTCAAATTGTGCCATCGTTGCAAGAATGCCGATTGTCATTGTGTTAAATGTAGGAACATTCAACGCGCACACATCCAACTTTCCTTTTTGCACTTGCTCATTGATAGCCATAAGGAAAGCAAAGTTTCTGCTTAACCTATCCAGTTTGGCAACGCACAAAGTTAAATCATTCTTACTCGCATAGGATACGGCTTTCATCAATTCAGGACGTTTGTCGTGGCTTCCGCTTTCAATGTCGGTGTATTCAGCAACAATACTCACTCCGTTTTGCTTTGCGTATCTTTCAACGTCTGCACGCTGTGCCTCCAAACCTAAACCGCTTGCACCTTGCTTTCTTGTGCTAACTCTGTAATATGCTACTAAATTCTTCAAAATGATTTATTGATGTTTTGATTTTCTACTGCAAAGATAATCATTTTACATTTGTTGAGGAACGTTTGCAAACGTAATATTAAATAATGACACTAAAAAACCACCCAATCAATATGAATGAGTGGTGTTTTGCAAAGTGGAGTTATCAATCTTTGAGCGTGCAAATAATTTTCCTTATTCTATCCGCAACAATGGCTAAACCGCTTTTCTCACATTCGGCTGCAAGTTCCTCCAGTTGCAGAATAGCTGTTTTAATTTTTTCTTTCATCATACAATCCTTTTTTGTGTTTGGCAAATATAGTGAAATAAAAATAAAGTTGTACCTTTGCATTGGGATTAATCATTTTTCCCAAGAGTTCACGAAGGAGAGTGTAGCAAGCGTGTTGCACCCTCCTTCACTCTTTGTTATGCTTCGGCAATTTGTCCGACAATAGGCATAGTGTCGTTACTTGGAACATCCTGAACTGGCACAATCATGCCATTTTCAAAACATCGCACCCATTTAGGAACATCCCCAAATATAGCCTTCATTTGCTGTTTCTCGTCGTCGGTGTAAGTTTGGTTAATCAAATCATTTAGGGACTCATAACCATTGCTTATTGCAAAATTATCGTCAAACTGAATATCAACTTCGCCCGTGTCCAGGTTTTGGCGAAATGAAATATTTCTACCTTCATAGACTCTTGTAAAATACTTGAAATTCTCCATTGTCTTATTGTTTTAATTAAATTTCAAAATTAGACTTTAATAAATCTTCAACGATACTCAAAGATTCGCTTAATTTATCTTTCATTTCATTTAGTGAGGTTTTTGTTGTGTTGTCGTCTGCTTGTATTGCGCAAACGCTTTTCATTGTTACTGCAAGATTCTTCGTCAGTTGTGCAAATCTTATCAAATTGCTCCAACCATTAACAATGTCTTTTCTTTCTTGTTCATTCATAATCAGTACGGACAATCAAAATTATATGTTTTAGTTTCCTCTCGCTCTGGCATTCCATCCAATTCGTAAAACGACGTTGTTTCAGGTGAAAAGCCAACAATGAAAGAGCCAGTTCCAATATTACGACCTTTAACAACATCAATCATTGCCGTTTCGTGTGTAGATACGTTTTCATGTGGTGAAGGATATTTGAGAGTTGTATTGTAATATTCTGGTCTATATACCATCATCACAACGTCGCTTGCTTCGGCAATTTGTCCGCTATCACGGATTCGGTCAAGTGTCGGGCGTGGATTCTCTTTGTCTCGGTTTAGTTGTGATAATGCCAAAATCCATATATCCAACTCTTTTGCTAAATTCTTCAACCGTCGTGCTATATCTCCCATTGCCTGCTCCTTGTTGGCATTCTTCATGTTCACATTAAGAATCTGAAGATAGTCAATAACTACACCTTTGACACTATACTTTAAAACCATTGTACGAATGGAGTTGAGGATGGTATCAGCATTTGATGTGCTGCGGTCATCGAAGAATAGGTTTTGCGCGTATCTATCGACTTCACCAATAGACTTGTTTACACTCTGCCAATCAAAATCGGAGAGCCTGGAATTTAGAATTTTGTTACTACTAACTTTTGACATACTCGCTAATAATCGAGAAACTAATTGGGCGCGTGTCATTTCCATTGAATAGAAAGCAACTTTTTCACCTTCTGCAATAACATTATTTGTGACTGAAAGAGCAAAAGCCGTTTTTCCCATGCTACTTGCACCACAAATTAGAATTAAGTCGGATTTCTGAAAACCTCCTTTCTCATCCAACCATCTAAAGCCAGTTAGGGAGCCTCGTTGCACAATGCCCGAAAGATTTTCATTGATTCGTTGATGTACTTCCGTTAGAACTTCGTGCATAGTTATAGTGTTAGTTGCTCCATTTGCAAAGAGTGATTTCAAAGCCTCATCTGCACGCTCTACGGCTCTTTCTATGTCGCTACCCTCACTTGTACCACAATGGACTAAATCGCTGCCTATGCGTTGAATTTCTCGCTTTTGTGCCAACTCTCGCAATAGTTGGGCATAATATGGTAACTGAAAATCGGCAATCGGTGGCAAAGCATAAAGATTGCATAGTTCCGCCATCGTTGGTGCATTGGGTTTTGTTGAAACTTTTTGAGTGAGGAATGGAACAGAAAGTTCCTTACCTTCGTCGGACAATTCGCAAAGTGACTCATAAATGATTCTATTTTTAGAGTCATAGAAAGAATTGCTATTGAATAGGTCGCGCACATCGGCAAACTGCGCTAACGATGAGTGCATAAGTTCACACAAAACCGCCTTTTCCGCTTCTGTGTTATGTAATGGAGTTATGGTTGGTGTGTTCATTGTTTTTCTCGGTTAAGCCAGTTGCACAATGTAAAATAAATGCTCCTATTTTTCTTTAGAAGTGTTTTTGAGTTCTCCATTGCAAGCAATTTGGTTTTAACTGCTTCCTCTCCGTGCTTGTCAACGAGACGTTGATATTGCTCGGATGTAATACCTTGCTCCATTTGTGAAACATGGGGATAATAGGCAGTAATCCACTCCATCAACTTTGCATCACCTGGAGAGAGAGAGTTTTTTTCTTCTTTTATATTTTCTTCTTTTATATTGTTATTATAATTTACATTTACATTATGGGTTGTTTTGGGGTTGTTTTGGGGTTGTTTTGGGGTTGTTTTGGGGTTGTTATCTTCTTTCTTGCATTTTGATTTCCAGTAGGTGCACCACCCAAACTACCATATTCACCACCTTTGCAACCATTTCGAAAACGCTTCCAGTTAGCATCTAATTGCGGCCTGACTAAAGTCCACACCAAATCCAACACGCCTTCAAGATGTGGCTCAGTACCATCTAAAGCATAGTCCACGATTGCACGATAGATGGTCAGTTGACAGTCAGTCGGGCACTTGTCAATAGCATCGCGGAACGAGCGATAAAAGATGAAAGATTCTCTATTATTTTCCATTTTGCAAATATCTTTGAATTTCAGTTTCTGCAAACAAGACTCTTCTTCCGTTGGTGGTAGGTGTAATCTTGCCCTCGTTCACTCTGCGCCACAATGTAGGTAATGTGATATGAGCCAATTCACACACTTCTTTTCGTGTGTAATATTTCATCGGCTTTTTCCTTTCCTGCTCTTCTTCTAATACACTTTGAACTTCTTCGCGAATGATACCACGAAATGCATTTAGAATCGTTGCAAAAGAGATGTTTTCTAACTCATTCATGTGTTTATTTTTTTGTGTTTTAATTGTGTCAGTCAGTAATAGCGGTTACTTCTGACTTCATCCGCAAAAATGGCACTCCGCTAAAATGGCATTTCATTGAATGACAGTGCAAAGTTACAATGAAAGAAAGTGTGTTTTTCAATTTGTTTGTTGTGAAAATCAAAAAAAATTCAAGCCGTTAAAATGCTATGTTTCAACGGCTTGAATGTTGTGAATTGTTGTGAAAATGTTGTGAATTGTTGTGAAAGCAATTAAAAAAAGATAAATCTAAATAAAATTAGCGCGTTTTTATTTCCCTAAATTTTGTAAGAAATACTTTATATTTTTCCCTTTGTCCTGAATAGAATATATATGAATCTTTTAACTCCATACTCTTTGCAGATTCTAATAAAAAATTTCTTCTATCGTTCTCATTAAAGTGTTTACTTATCTCATTTACTATCAATCTAAATATAACACCTTTCCTATTCTCTTTCGCGTACTGGTACAACTCCCCAAATTGTGCGTATCTGCAACAATTTAAAAAATACCTATCAGGCAACGTGTTCGGAATAATTCGATTTTCAGCAAGAAACGACTCCCATTTATTAGAAAAGGAACTACTTGGAGTGAAACACTCTCCGTTTGTGTCACATATCCATTTGTAAGTTTTTTGTTTGCTTGGAGTCGTATTTCTTTTCTTTGATTCACTACTAACACAACCAGGCATTAAAATAATATCTTCATCAAATATCGCTTTCAAATCCTTTTGCAAGTATATCCAGGCCTCAAACGCTGCGCCCCTCACTTGCTCCACTAAATCCACATAATCAGAAGGCTCGTTTTCTATCCGTTCCCAATAGTTGATAAAAACCCCATCACAAAAAACTCCACCAACATCCAAAAATGACACATTATTTAATATTTTGAAAATCTTTTTATAAACATTTATCTGGCTTTTGAAGTTGTCAGAACGAACAATGTCTGTAATTACATCTGCACTATGTATATTCAAAACGCGTTTAAGGAGTTCATGAAGTTGTTCTTCTGAAGGTAGGGGATAATTGGGGATTCTTCCCAACATTGCAGCCACATCTACAAGTGTGTCTCGATATTCTAAACTACTCTTTATTTCCATAACTCTCTACTTCTTATTTGCCAATAATTTTTCAGCAACCCTCATTGCTTGCTCTTCCTTGCTCCTCAGAATATATAACTCAAAGTTTTTCATCGAAGAATGTCCGCTTATACTCATCAGGTCGCGAGTGTCAAGAATATTTGTATTATATAAACTTGTTACTCCGCTACGTCTGGCGGTGTGACTTCCCACCAATTCATAGCGATGCCTTAATACATTGCCTTTACTATCTCTAAAATACAATAGACTACCATCTCCATGACTCAAAGCATACTCTTTCAATTTCTTGTAATACTTTGTCTTTTCAATATCTTCTAATTCTCCCTTCTCGGCTTTTTCTTTCAGCTGAAGGTATGTGTTTTCTTTCTTCTTCTCGTGGATGGTTAAAACAGTAGGACACCAATCTTTCAGGCTTGGCACATCATCCGAAAGTTTCTCTAACACTATCTTAATCACTCGGTTTAATTGGTATGTGTCCACACTAGGAAAAATGAAATCGTACTTCTCACATAGTTCCAAAACTCGTTCATCCACAACTGGAATGATAACTTCGTTATCAGTCTTTTGCTGATAGAATTTGATAACCTTCAATCCGTTTTCCAGTTCCACAAAGTTTTCACGGCTGAAATGCGAGTAATCACTAACTCTTTGAGCTGTTAAAAATCCCAACATCCAAACATCACGAACTTTCTCATAAAGTCCTTGCAACTCCATATTGTAGAGCGCATCTATTTCCGCATCAGAAAGTGCTATTTCCGCGCGTTTTTCGTTTTCCTTAACTGGTAACTCATTCCACACTTCAAACGCTCTGTGATTCTCCGTTTTCTCGTCATTGTATGCAGAATGGCAGAGCCTACGAAAGCAAAGTATTTGCTTGTTGATAGTCTTTGCCATTATACCCTCATTTTCAAGAAAGTATGTAAATTTGTCCGAGTAAGTTTGGTTTATATCGTCGAAAGTGTCTGTTCGTTTGCAATATCGTTTCAGGTACTTACCAAAGTTTTTCCACATTCTCAATGTTTCGGTACGGTACACTTTGCCCTTGTGCCTAATAGAGCCTTCGGAAATGCCATTGAAGAAGTAATCAAAATATGTTAGTATCTTGCACATCTCGCTTTCCTCGTTGGCTTTCTTCTGCTCATTCGCTTTTTCGACTGCACTAATTACATCACCATTAACAAGGAGAGATATTTGTGATTCAAGAATGGACTTTTCATCATCGGCTCTTTTCTCCTTGAAAAAGTCCTTCGTCAAAGCATTAACTTTGGCTGTTAGTTCTGCTACTCGCTGCCCTTCTTCAGTTGTGTTATACTTTTGCAGAGCCTTTACACTTGTTTGTGCTTTGCTCCATGACTGAATATCGACTATGATACCAGTATTAACCCACCAATTTATTTTTTGGTTTGGTTTTTGAATGCGAAGATAAAGATTAGCATTACCTTCTTTTGCACTTGTGCGTAAATAATACTTCGCCATATTACCATTTTATTTAAGAGTTCACGGCAAAGTTACGAATTAGGAGTGAATAAGCAAAATATTTTGTACTATTTTTGTACTACTTTTTGAAATAGTTTGAAATCTTATTAAATTTTGAATTTTCGTAAATAATTGGTTTTCAGTATAGTTATAATTAAATTTCAAAAAGTGAAAATTCAAAAAATTAGTGCGAGTTCCACCCTCCACCCCATCATTAAGCCTTGTAAATCGATGATTTGCAAGGTTTTTTCTTTTTCTTGGAGTGTAAAAAAACTTTGGGCATTCAAATTCAATTACCTTGATAGTTTCAAGGCTATTTGATCCACTTTGAGGATGAAAACATCTCCTTCAGGAAGGCGACAATTGAAAGAGTATCCATCCGCTATGCTTGCACAAATCTCACGTCCGAAAAGGTCGTAAATCCGAATATGTTCTCCTCCTTCCAATCCCCGTATGTATAACGCCCCATTACTGATATGGGCATTCCATTTCCGTTGTGCAATCTCTCGCACATCATTCCATTCAGCAAACGAAGCCTCTATGCGCAAAGCATTGCATGAAGGCATCGTGAAAACATATTCATCACCATCGACGTGAGTGGTAGAA
>JAEEGL017083241.1_pt1 | contig 10363 bp, 7 predicted proteins | sample 9134231 | NCBI WGS metagenome assembly JAEEGL01 (sample SAMN16246548, study PRJNA631951) | gut metagenome | biome: gut microbiome; feature: rumen; material: fiber-attached | host: Bos | place: Iran: Karaj | collected 2018-10
ATTTACAATTTGTGTAAAATCAAAAATATTTCTTATAAAAAAATTTTTATAATTATGCGACTTAGATATTTTAAAAATTTCATCTATTTTAATTTTGTTGGCTGATTCATCTATTTTAAAAATTTCTCCATCTAAACTAACATTAGGGACAAATTCATATTTATTTTTAATCAATTTTATTTTATTTTTTTCCTTCAAGTCTAAAAAATATTGTATATTATTAATTAAATTAATTTCCCTAATTAAAGTTAATTTATTTTCCAAAGAAAATGAAGAAATATCAGAATCATCCTTTTCACTCAATTCTACATTATAACTTAGTTTCTTATAATCATTAATAATATTATTACTATGTAAATTATTATTATTATGATTATTAGAAAAGTTATTTAATATATAATTGTAAATAGTTTTAATTGAGCGATCAGGAATTGATTTTGAAATAAAATCCCAAAGTGAATTTTTATTTAAATTATTTATATTCTTTGGATTAAGAGCAATGATTTTTGATATTAATTCATCACTTGTTAATCCATTTGAAAATGCATATTCACAAAGGACTTTATTTATTTTTGATGCTTCTTCTGAACTTATTGTTCCTTTTTTTAATGGTTTAATTTCCTTTTTATTTAATTGGGAATTTGGTTTATTTTTTTGAGGAGTAGATTTTGCTTTTGTAAAATCATCTTCTTGATTTGGATTTAAATCTTTTATTAATTTATCTATTCGAGCATCAACTGAATTGGAATCTGATTTTCCATTTTCACTATCCATATAATTAATTCAATTTAAATTAATTATTTTTAACTATTAAAAAATTTTTTTATAATCATTTTTTTTAATTAATAATATTTTTTTATTTTATAATTATGAAAAATAATCAAAATGAGAATGATATGAAAAAAATAAAAAAAGAAAGATTGAAAAAAGCAAGGATAAAATTTACAGATAAACAATTACCAAATAATTTTTTTGAAAATATATTAAATTATGAAATGATATTATCAAATGGATTTGATTTTGAATGTTTAAAAGCATTAATAGAATTATATTCGGTAAATAAATTTGATATTATATAATATAGGATGCAATTGAATATTATGAAAATATTGATTTGTTTAAATCAAAAGCTTATCAAAATAGAATGGATATATTATTATCTGATCCTGAAATTTTAAAAAAAATGGTTGAAATAACAAAAAAAGAAAAAGAAGAAAAAAATAGGAATAATAATTTAAATAATAATAGTATTAATTCTAGTAGTAAAAAAACTAGTTCGATTAAAGAAAAAGTTTCATTTAAACAAACTTTACATCAAATTAAATTACAAACTGATAATATTAAAGAAGAAGATATTTCAAACAAAGTTAATAATATTTTAAATCAAGAACAACCTATTAAAAGTATGAAAAATATTTTAAATGATGAATTAAATAAACAAGACAAATGGAAATTAAGATTTGCTCAGAAAAAAAAATTACTTTCAAAAAAAATTAATATCACAAATGAAGGAGAAATAAACATAGTCAAAAATAAAAGTGGTGATATTAATAATTTTATTAATTCAAATATAAATGATTTTCAAAAAAATATAAGTATTGAAGAAGAAAATAAAAATGAAGAAAGTATAAAACAAGATAATAAAAATGAAGAAATGATAAAAGATGAAAATAAAAATGAAGAAATAATAAAACAACAAAATGAAATTATTGAAAATAAAAATGAAAATAATATGAAAGAAATAGATGAAATAAACACAAATAAAAAAGAAGTACAAATAGAATCAAAAAAAGAAAAGGTAGATGATGTAAAAAAAATAGAAGCAGATGAAAATATTAAAAATACAATAAACGAAAAATTAAAACATTTAGATAATTTAATCAATGAAAATCCAGAAAATGAAGATGAAATAAATAAAGAAGAAACAATACAATTTTCCCTTGAAAATATTCCCCCAAAATTTCAAAATACTTATTTAAGAATTAATAATAAAATAAATCAATATATAGATGATTTTAATACATTTTTTTATAAAGATATCTTTGAAAATTTTTTTTTAAAATTAAAAAGATTAGTCGACGAAAAATATAATAAATATATAGAAATTTCAACAACATATCATAGTCAAATTAAAGAATTTGAATATTTATGTGAAGATGAAACAAATGAAGACAAAAAAAAAGATATTTTATTTACTATTGATTCATTAAAAGAAGAACAAAAACATGAAATAAGTAAAATTGAAGATTATTATAATGGTGTTATTTCTGCAAAAATTAAAGAATTTAAATTAACATCATGTAAAACAAATCCTGGATTAGAATTAATGGAAGAGAAATTAAAATTAGATATTTATACAATAATAAATGATATTTTTTATAAATAAAATTATTTATTCTATTTTAAAAAATAAATTTGAAACATTTATATATATTTTAAAATATATAATGAATTATGAAAATGTCTTAAAAGAAATTATGTTAAAAATAGGAAGTAAAAAAAAATTAATTGATAAAAATAAATATTCAATTAATGATTTTTCTAATAATAGGAAGAAAAATTTTATTTCTCTTTCTTATGATAAGTTAGAAAAGAATATTAATAGAAAAAAAACTATTACTTCTTCTCAAATGAAGTCATTTGAAGGGAAATTAAAAAGATTAAATAGTTTTAACAATATTCAAAATTGTAAAATAAAAAATATTAAAATGTTGCAAATAAAAAATAAATTTAGTTTAAATAGATTTATTAATAAACCAAATCAAAATATTATCAAAGACAAAAAAAGTTTACAAAATAGTTTTACAGAAACTCAATATTTAACAAAGAAAAAAAGTTATTCAATGGATAAAAAAAGAAAAATCGAATTAGAGCCTTTTGATTTCACATTTAAAATAGGAAAAAATAATTCAATTGATAGAAAACATTTTATCAATAATATAAGAAAAAAATATGATTCATTAAATCTAAAAATTAATTCATTATTACAAAAAGATTATAATTTAAAAGTAAAAAAAATAAAAGAACAAAATATAAAAAATACAAATAATACATCATTATTAAACAATCAAAATACAATAAATTCAACAATAGAAAAATTTGAATATAATATTACTAACTTATCAAATAAAAACAAATTAAATGTTCTTTCAAAAAAATACTCTATAACAATAGGAGATAGAGAAAAATTATTTCTTCGTTCATTCAATAATCAAATATGTTCAGATATTAAAAAACCATTAATATATTATGAAAACTCAACTTTTATTGATTGTTATTTTCCTCCATCTAATATATCAATTTGTCCTATTGATTTAATTAAAGAAATTAAAGTCCCTTATGATAAAATTTATTGGTTAAGAATACATCAAATATTTAAAGATAAAAAAATATCACTTTATGATAATGAATATGATAAAATGTTTTGTATAAATCAAGGTTGGATAAAAAATTCAAATTTAATATCATCATTAATAATGATATCAAAAATAAATTTTAATATTATAAAAAAATTAATAATTGATATAAAAATTAATGAAAATGGACAATACAGAATACTTATTAATAATAAAGGAATACCAACATTAGTAATAATAGATGATTATTTTCCTTGTTTAAAAGGAACAAGATTTCCTCTTTTTGTAAAATCTCCTCATAATAATATTTGGCCTATGATAATTGAAAAGGTTTTTGCAAAAATTTATGGCTCTTATTATAATCTTCAAAAAATTTCAACTCAAGAAATTTTAGAAATGTTACTTTTTTATAAAGTTGAAACTATCTTTATTAAATTAAATTATGATTATTTATGGAATGTTATTTTGACTATTAATAAAAATGAAATTAGAGGAATTATTGGGACTATTAATGAAGATAAAAATGATGAAAATGAAATTGGTTTATTAAATAATTCATCTTATTATATTGATAGTGTTTTTGAAGAAATAATTGATGGTAAATATTATAGGTTATTAAAATTAAAATATCCTATTATAAAGAATACACAAATTTTAAACTCAATTTCATATAAAAAAAATCTTATAAATAATATTCCAATTAATTCTTGTAATAATTATAAATTCAAAGGAAAATTTTCTTCTAATTCATATGAATGGAATGATCAATTAATTAAAAGGATTAAGTATGATAAAAATAGAGATGAAATTTTAGGATTCTTTTATATAAGTTTTGATGATTTTATTGATAATTTTTCATCTATTACTATTGTTGATTTAATAAGACCTTTATTTACTTGTTTTATTTACTTAGAAAAAGAAAATACATTAAATTTTATTTTTTTAGAAAGAGAAAGTGAAATTTTTATTTCATGCTATGATAATGATACTTTTTTAATGAAGCTGAATTCGAATTTTTCTATTGAAATTATAGATATAAATAATAAATGGATTAATAATATATATTTAAAACCTGGTATTTATATTATTTATTGTATAACACAAAATATTGGTTCATATTTAATTTTTGGAAGTAAATCATTTTTCATTTATAAAATTGAATATCCAAATCAGATTATTTCAGAACTTTTACGAATTTACATTTGTAATAATATTATATATAATGATAATAAAATTATTACTAAATTTGTTAAAGATTATCATTTTAATTATGAGCATAATATAGGAATTTATCATGGATTTTTTCACTCTTCAAATTTAGGTTTTATTTATATTGAAAATAATAATGATGATAATTATATAATAAACACAAATATAAAATTAGAAAATTGTATTTATTTAGAAAATAATGATTATTCTACAATATATATAAAAAGAAATCAAATATTAGGAATTTTTTTATATAAAATAAATAACATGAAAAATAATATATATATAGATTTTATTAATAAAAAAATTAATAGAAATTCAAATTATTTTCTTCCAAATTTTGATATCCTAATTAAATTTTTAAAATCAATCCAAAAGCCAAATTCAAGCATATTTAATCATATATTAAAATGAATTATAATAAATCATATTTATATATATTATATTAGAAAAAAATTTTTATTTCAATAAATAGCATTATGAAAAAAATGTTCAATAACTCAAACAAATAATAAATTAAAGAAATAATAAAAAAATTATTGATTTTCAATTTCTTTATTATATTCTTTAATAATATAATTAAAATCACTTTCAGTTAAATTTGAATCAATTTCAATATTACTAGTATTAGCTTCCATTGACTCATTATTTTCTTTTTTATCACTATTATTATTATTAATTTCAGTTTTATCTTTTGTAGAAGCCCCAGAATATTGTAAAGTATTTCTTAATTTAATACATTGTTGTTTTAACATAGAAACTAATTTTTTCAATTGATGATTTTTTTTCTTATATTTTATTAAAGAATTTTTACAAATTTTTAATTGAAATTTTAATTTATCAATATATTCATCACTTGATCTATTAGTTTCTTTTACTCCTTCTATAACATTAATTGCTTTAATTGGAGTATATTTATTTAATAATTTCGAAAAATCTAATTTAGGAACATTTTGTCCATAATCACTTATTTCTGTTGATAAATATTTTTGTTGTTTTATTTTTTCTGGAAATTTAATTAAAGGAGATTCTAAATTACTCATTGAACTTCCTTTATCAGAATAAGTGTCAGATTCATCACTACTTGTTAATATATAATTAAACATTTGAATATTTTCCATATTTTCTTTTACTCTTTTTCTATTTTTAGAATTTTGTAATTTTTGATTTAATCTTTCAATTTGTTTTTCTTGTTCTAAAGTTTTTCTTTTTTCATAATGAAGTAATTTAGTAAATCTAATTATTAATTCTCTTGTTTCAACTAATTCATTATTCATTTCCAAATTTACTTTATCAGGTTCACATATTATTATTTCTTTTGTACTATTATAATCATCTTTATAATATTTATTTAATTCTTTTTTTAATTGTAATATTATATTATCTTTTTCTTTTATAATATTTTCATATTTGAAAAAAAGAATTTGTTCTTTATCTTCAATTTCTTGTCTTTGATTAACTGCTTCTTCTAATTCTTGTTGACATTTATATAATTTTTTTTCCATTTCTAATTTATCTTGATATAATGTATCACATTTTTTTGATAATCTTTCATTTTCTTCTTTTAAATTATTAAAAATATTTTGTTCTTTTTCTTTGGATTGAACACTTATATTTTTATATAAAATTTGTTTATTAATTTCTAAAGTTGTCTTTGCATCTTCTAATTCAGTTTTTAATAATTGATTTTCTTTCATATAAAAATTTACTTTTTCTGCATAAGATGATAACAATTTTTTTGCCGTTTGTATGTCAAATTTTTTTTGCATTTTTATTAAATAATATTATAATAAATTGCACATATTCTGATACAAATTTTTAATAATTAAATAGAATTTAAATTTAAAATAATCAATATTTATAAATAAATACATGAAAAAAGAAAAAATTAAGGACTCTAATAATTTCGAATTTATAAGTTGTATTCCTTTACTAAATAATAAAAGTAGAAAAATTAAATATGAAGAGAAAGACTATCTATTTTTAAGTAAAGTTTATCCTCAAAGTACTCCAAAACCAATAATAAAATTCTATATTGTTTCATCTGAAAAAATCTTTATTAAAGAATTTGATTATGATTTATTTAAAGAATATAAAGAAAAAATGGGTTTGGAAGGTCCTTGGAAAAATTTTTTTAATACTTTTTTAAATGCAATTGATAATATTGATGATGGAGAATTAAAATTAAGTATTAATAAAGAAAATGAATGTATTTTAACAATTATACATCCAATTACAAAAAATGTGAAAATTTCAAGTAAAATTAATTTCGAGAAATGGATTTCGAAAACAGATAAAGAATATTCTAATATTATATTTGAAATTTTATTATGTATTTATGATTCAAAAGAAGAATTTAAAGAAAAAATAATAAATAATAATTCAGATAATAGTTCTATTTTAAGTGGAAATTTAAATTTAAAAAATGATAAAATTGAAATTGAACAAAGTCAAATTCAAAAAAGTGTTTCTGGAAATAGTATTTTAGAAATTAAACATAATTTAAAAAGAAAATTTCATTCTAATTTAATTAATCCAAATATTAAAAAAAGAAAAAATAAAGGATATACTTTTATCCAAGAAGATGAAGATGAAAATAAAGAAAAAGATGATGAATAAATTAAAAATTTTATTTTTAAATTTTCATTTAATTAATTATTTATCAATTAGTATAGTTTCATCAATTTTTTCTTGATTATTTATATTTTGATTATTAACATTTTCATCATTATCTAATAATCCTTTTCTTTCTTCTTCATCATCATTATGATTATTTTCATTGTAAATAAAAATATTTTTATTTATTAAAAAGATTCCATAACATAAAAATCCTGTAAATACTAAACTTCCGAAAGATCTTATATATACATTACCTATTATTGTAAATATTAAATAAAAAATAATAAATGATAATATTGCAACAAAAAAAAAAAAGTATTATTCTTTCAGAATATTCAAATTTATATATTTTATCATTTTTACACCAATTTATAAAAATTTTTTCTTTGTTTTCAATATTTATTGTTTTTAAATATTCAATACAATATAATAGTCCAAATATTATTCCTATAAATGATAAATATAATAATAATCCATTAAAACATTCTTTTTCTAATTTTTTATATTCTTTTATTTTGGGACATAATTTATTAATAATATTTGTATATTCATCTTTATTTTTATCTTTTGAAAAAATAAAAGGAAATGGAATAAAAAATAGAATTATATATCCTACAATAATCCATATTTTATTATTATCAATAAAATTAAGAAATTCTTTTGGTTTTTTCTTTTGTATTTGAAAAATAAAAAAAACAAAAGAAAAAATACATAACCCAATTAAAAATCCATGAATAACTTGATTAATAGAATGTAAACCTAAATATAATCTACTAAAAATGATATTAAAAATTAAAAATAAAAAACAAATATAAATAATAATTTTACTTAATCTACTTTTTCTAAAAGATTTATAATTACTCAAAAAATAAGCCATAGATAAATAAACAGAAGTACTTGTAATTGAATGTCCACTTGGATTTCCATATCCTCCATTACATTCAATTAAAAGTTCATTATTAATCCAAAATGGTCTTGGATTTTTATATATTGATTTAAAGAATGCTGTAAAATAAATTGAAATATCTAATATAAATATTTGAATTATTGAATAATTTATTGGAGTTGTACATATAAATATTATATATGGAACTATTATTAATTTTTCACCTAATAATGAAATAAATAAAAAGTATGTTTTAAAAAATTTTTTTCCAAAAAATTTTTGAATATTTTTTTCTATAGTTAAACTTTTATTAAATAATTTTTTTCTATAAAATATTTCTGTTATTATTATTGTTGTTAAAAATAATAGTAAAACAATTATTTTAACTACATTTTCTTTATTTAACATTAATATAAAAATTCAAATAACTTAATTAATAAATATTTATTAAATTTAAATTAATTTAATTTTAATTATTTATCTTTCATTTTAATTAATGATTTTTTAAAACAGAAAGGGAAAAAAATTCCTTTATTTTTAAAATGTTAAAAAATATTATTTATCAGATAAAAAATTCCGATCATTGCCGAAGCTCAATCAAGAGGTGTCAGAAAAAAGTTTTATCATCATATGAATAATATTTTTAACATAAAAAAAATAGGAGAAAATTTAATATTCTTTTAATATTTGAAATAAATTCAATCTTTTTATTAAAGATTAATATTTGATTTTCTTCTACCTAAAAATTTTTAATATAAATTTGTCTATAAAAAAATTTTTTTTAGAATATATTTATTTTTATTTCAGTAAAATTGCTAATCACCATTTTAAAGTAAGCCTGGGGCAGCAATTAAATTCATCATAAAAAATAAATTTTGTGAAAAAAAAGGAAAAAGGTTTTTGGATACTTACTTTTTTATTAATTTTTTCTTTTGTTTATTTCTTTTTTGTTTGTGACGTGTTTTTTTTCTAATAAGCCTAAAATTATTAATAAAAATATATTTTGAAATATAATCAAATCACATATGTTTTTTTATTTTATTTATAATCAGAAATTGGTAAGTCGTCTGCAAATAAATTAAGTAGCAGAACTTGCTTTAGCATCATTATAAATATAAACATATGTTTATTTGATTTGGAAATTTTACTTACTCTTTAAATTTAAGACATTAAATTTTTAATTAATTATAATTAGATATTGATATTTAAATATTTATTAATTTATTATTTTATATTTATATAATTATTTTAATTATTTTTTTATTCTTGAGGAATTAATTTTATTAATTCTTCAATTTTTTTTTCATTTTGTATTATATTATAATCAATTAAATAATTTGAATTTTTATTTGATGTTGAGATTATTGATTTTGCTATTCCTTTTACTAATTTTTTAGTTTCTTTATATCTTTTTTCTTCTAATTCAATTGCTCTTTTTTCAATATCTGAAAAAATAGAATAATCAGGAATATCTTTTATTACACAATTTTCAAAAGCATATTTTTCCGCTTCATTAATTTTTTCTGCAATATAAATTAATTGTGGGTCATCAGATTGATACAATTGATTAATTTCATAAGTTTTCCTAACATCTAAATCATCCACAGACATTTATTATAAATTAATTTAAAAAAATATATAAAATTTCTCCTTATATTTCCCTTAATATCCCATATAAATAAATTTTTTTCAAAAATTAAAAAACCTCAATTCAAAAAAAAAAAAATAAAAAATTATATAAAACAAAAAAAAATCAAATATCCAAAATAAAAAACTTTAATAAATAAATTTAAAAAAAAACAAAAGATGAATTCTGAACAAGATAATAATATATCAAAACCAAGACCTCAAAAAAAAGAAAACAGAATAGGTTCAAAAACAGCACCAATAGAAACAGATACAGATTTTCATTTTGATGTAGATAATAATGAAGATTATATATCAACATATAATTATTACATATATTATAATTCAATTAAACCAAGAGATCCACGTTTACCAAAACCAACATATACTCCAATGCCAAATATGAAATTTATTAAAGAAGGAACTTCAAAAGAAAATGATATTAAAGAAAATGAAGAAGATTATGGTGAATTAGGAGGAAATTTTCATCAATTTTTAAATGAAGAAGATAAATTAGATAAAATGATGAATAATCTAAATTTAAAAGATAATAATGTTAAAGGAATTCCTGAAGTTAATGAAGATTATGAAAAAAGAGATTTTGATAATAATCAAAATCCAGTTTTTGGAAATGTAAATAATGGGAATAATGAACAAATGGCACCGA
>JAEEGL017265531.1_pt1 | contig 10363 bp, 2 predicted proteins | sample 9134231 | NCBI WGS metagenome assembly JAEEGL01 (sample SAMN16246548, study PRJNA631951) | gut metagenome | biome: gut microbiome; feature: rumen; material: fiber-attached | host: Bos | place: Iran: Karaj | collected 2018-10
ACTACTGGTATCTATCCTCTAAAGAAAGAAAATCCAACTGATATTTGAAAATTTTCTTCGGATTTTTTAATCCCTTCTTCTTATGTGTCCTTGACAAGGGGTACAATTCACAACAGACGGCAATCGCGAATGCGAAAAAACTGATTTTCCTTGGAGTGCCACCAGAAACTGTTGCGGAAGGATGTGCTCTTCCGTTGGAGCAGGTTCTTGCGCTTAAAGAAGAAGTTGAATCAATACAAAATGCATAATTTATAGTGCAGAATTCATTTCACGGCAATGCTTACAAAAAACTATTGCTATACTTTGATATGCGCACGGCAATACTTATGCGTGAGTATTGCTATAGTATTGCGTAAGTACGGTAATAGTTGTGTGTAAGTATTGCCGTAGTACTGCGTAAGTATAGCAATGAAATTTTTATTTTATTGCCGTAAAATTTTTTCTCCAAAATCTCTACAACAAAATCTCCAAATCACTCCAAGACGACACAAATCAGTAAAAAAATCACAAATTTTTCAAAGAATTTTCACTCACTACTGCCGAAAATATGGAACCAAAAATCCATCCATGGATTTTTGGATTCCTGACGAGAATTTTCTTTCAGAAAATTCTCGCCTCACCCATACCCTACATCCTGTAGGGCACTTTTAGGGGTGAAAATTATGGCAAGAAGACCGAAACGAGTTTACAAGGACACACTCTTCCGAACGATTTACAGCGGAAAGGACGAGCGCAGCAAACGATGGATTTTATCACTCTACAACGCACTGACTGGCAAAAATTACACTGAAACAGCTGATTTAGAAATCACGACGCTTGAAGATGTAATTTATATAACGATGAAAAATGACCTGTCGTTTCTCATTGACAGTCAGATGAATCTTTTCGAGCACCAAAGTTCCGTAAATCCCAACATGCCGTTGCGAGGGTTGATGTATTTTTCAAAACTTTATCAAAAAGAAATCGAGAAGCACGACAAGGACATTTACGGAAAAACGCTTGTAAAGATTCCGGCACCAAGGTTCGTAGTGTTCTACAACGGAAACGAAGAACAGGCGGACATCGTACAATATAAGCTTTCAGAGGCGTTCGAGCTGTCAGATGACACAGGGGAATTTGAATGGACTGCCACTGTCATAAACATTAACAAAGGTCACAACGAGCCTCTTCAAAAAAAGTGCAAATCGCTGTATCATTATTGTGTGTTCGTTAATCGGGTAAAGGAGAACTTGAAAAACAAAATGCCTTTATCCGAGGCCGTGAACGAAGCGGTGGATTTTGCAATCAACAGCAAATTTCTAGACGGATTTTTCAAGGAACAGCGAGGTGCGATTATGGGTGATATTTTGACAGAATTTGACCAAGAAGCGTATGACCGCCACAGAAGAGCCGAAGGTCTCGCAGAAGGAGCCCACAACGCAAAACTCGAAGCCACACGGAATTTGCTTGCAATGCATCTCGGTACAATCGAACAAATCGCACAGGCACAGGGGCTATCTGTAGAAGAAGTGCTTGCCATTAAAGAAGAATTGGAATCAATGCAGAAAGCATAATTCTTAATGCAAATTTTTTTCTCGCATAAAACGAAAAAGCCCGCAATGACAGGGAAAACACCTTCCCCTGTCTGCGGGCATATATCGGGCTAAAATTGCGATGGCGATACACAGAGGTCTGGTCGAGGGCAACTTAACCGCATGACTTTGGCAAGGTAGTTGAATGATGGGAATAAGCAAGCTTTCTGGAAAACGAATTATTCCCAATCAGAGATTTATGGTAGTAAGTTTTAATTTTGAATTTCTCCAGTGAAATTCTCTGATTTTGTAATAGCAGTTCCGCCAAGACCACTGAAATTTGTTTTGTTTGCTCCATTTCGTAGAATATTACCAGAATTTACCGTAACATTAGCTTGTGCAGCATCATTAAAGATACCACCGCCTTTACTATCAGAATAATTATAGTAAATTCCTTTATTTAAAGGTGCTGTATCCGTGCCCAGTTTTAATACTCCATCAACGGCATTATAAATACCACCACCGTCACTGCAAGAATAATTTGAAAATTCTGTTTTAATTGCGTTTTTTGTAATTTCTATGGAAGCATCACCAATAATCGCATTTCCGGTCATGGTCATGTTTCCATGATTATATACACCGCCACCATGCGAATTCTCTTGATTATCTTGCGCTATATTACCAGAAATTGTACCTCCAGACATTATAAATGAACCGTCTTTAGCATTATATACACCCGCACCACCATCATCTGTTGTTTCGCCGTGAGATTTATTTGATAGTACAAATCCATCTGAAAAGTTAAACTCTCCAGAGTTATACACACCACCACCGCTTGTTGAAGCTGTGTTGCTTGCTATTGAGCCTGCGGTCATATTGAATTTTGGAGTATAAGTTACAACGTCAGAAGTAATAGAGTCCGTCTCTTTTAATATAGCATTGTATACACCGCCACCAGATGCAGTTGCTTCGTTGTCTTTTATAACACCATTATCCATATTAAAGGTCGCACCTTTATTGGATACGCCACCTCCGTTATTAGCTTTATTATTCTCAATAAAAGCTTTAGTTCCAGACATTTTAAGGATACCTGTTTTTATAATGCAAATACCACCACCAGAGCCAGCCGTTGCGTTATATTTGACAGAACCAGAATAAAAATCAAGAGTTCCTTCATTATAAATACCACCACCATCTTGGGCATAATTGTAATACACACAACAAGAAGAAACAGAATCAGAAATTTTTGCCTTGTATTTGCCATCTTCTTTTATATAGTTACCATCTACGTCTGTTCCTGCAGGCTCATATCCAAGATACAGGTATCCATTATTATAGATACCACCACCCTGAGAATATGCGAAGTTAGACATATTACTATAGTTTTCGCCCTCATTATTTGCGACAGCAAGAGCCTCAGCATTTCCTATAACTGCAGATCCATACATGAACATTGTGGCTGCGTTGTATACACCACCACCGCAGTTTCCCCCATTATTATTTTTATCGAGGGCCTTATTGCCTGTAATTGTTCCTGCACTCATGATAAATACACCATTATCATCGTTGGAAATACCTCCGCCAGATTTAGCCTCATTACCTGTAACACTTACCCTCGAACCAGAAATTTTTAGTGTGCCTTTATTATTGATACCACCACCAAACTGCAAGGCGGAATTTCCAGAAATCTCAGTATCATCAGAAAGCGCAAGTGTTCCTGTGTTGTATATTCCGCCTCCATTTCCATTTGCAGAATCTTCTTCGGTCTTATTAGCAGAAATTAGAGACTTCGTGATGCTAATTGTTCCCTCATTATAAATACCACCACCATTTCCTGTCGTGTTGTTTCCAGAGATTTCACAGTTTTCAATAGTCAGATTACAATAATTCGAGATACCAGCGCCGTTGGTTGAACCACTGTTATTATTATAAACCTTGACATTGCTCATGCTAAACTCGCCTTCCTTATTACTAACATCACCAAAAACGAGCCCGCTACCATTTATACCATCGCTATGCGTTACTGTTAAATATTGCAAATTTACGGAGAAAGAAGTTTTTACAGTAAGGACTGGATCATTAGGCGTCGATGTAACAAGACCATCAGCATTCACCCAATTCTTATCTTTACCTATTTCGTTGTACCCCTTAATCGTAATACTCGCAGCCGTAATCGCTTGATCTCCAACAGACAGAATATCAGCTGCTTTTCCTGCAGTGACAGTTCCGATTATATTAATAATCCAGTTCAAATTACTGTTGGGATTTTCTCGAATCATTTTCAAAGCCCTCTCTAATTTTTTAAACGGAGCAGCTAAAGAACCAGTTCCTGTTCCATCATCACCGTCTTTTGAGACATATATATTCAAATCTCCCCAACGGGCGTAGAAAGTTTTTTTGCCAGTCTGTATTTTAAGCTTAGTTTCTTCATTTTGCGTTATCAATTCAGCCGGCCGGAAAGAAGAAGTTTCTATAGCATTATCAAAATGATTCTCATCATCATAACCTTCGTACCATGCAAGAAAACGTTTTTTGTTGAGGTCAGTGTTATTGAAATTTATGTCGCTAATTCTCGGCAATTCAACCGGAGTTTTTGAGGAAGGATTATATTCTGAAACATCAACTCCGTCATTAAAGTAAGTAAAATCTTTAACTGTGTATTCTTTCTCACCATCTGCATTAACAGTTTCTTCCACGCTCTTGTATTCAATCGTATACCGCTGCTTAAAATCAGTAAGGTTCTTTTCGAGAAAACTCTGGCTTCCAGGTGCTACTTTAACTTGAGTATCCCTAAAGGTAGCAAAGGTCTGTTTTTTGTTACCCTGAGAATCTTCCCGGTAAACCAAGGGAATTTTTATAAATATGGAATAATCACCTTCTGGAACCGTATTAGCAGTTTCATAAGTTACAGGCGTGTAAGGTTTTCCAGAACTATCGTTTATACTAGCACCTACTTTAATTGTCTTTTCAATACTTCCATAACTGAAAGTGTCATCTATATCCATAGTAGATTCATCTTTATATTTCGTAAGTGACACAACTACATCTTCACCAATATGACTGCAAGTATCCGCCCCCAGATAGCAATTGAGGATAATTTTTATCGAACCTCTTCTATATTCATCGGGAAGTTCTGTATTCTCCTCTGCCAGTTTCATATTGAAGGTAATGACATTATTTCCCGCAGAAATTTTTTCGACATAAGAAACAGCCGTGAGTCTGAGATCTTTTAGCTCGTAAGGATCATTAGGATATTCACCGTTCTCATTTTTGACACGGTACTTATCATTATAATAAGCCTTCAAAACGAATTTCCATGCACCAGCATCAAGGTTAAAACTTGCGTTGTCCAATTTCTCTTTTGTAGGATACTGAATTCCATCAAGCAATTTTCTGTCGCCGTCCATAGTTCGGGTATCATCTTTTTCCCATTGCGACCAATCTATTGGTGTTTCAGAATTCTCAGCAGGAAGTTCATAATCTTCGAGAGGCTTTATTGGCTCTCCCTGCAACAAGAATGACAAATCCTTCACGATTATGTTTTTCGGGTAAATATTTCTTCCCGACCCGACAGACGAGTCTTCCGCTACATCCGCAATTGAAAAGAAAACGGTATAAGCCTGTGACGGAGAAAGAGTTTTTTCCTCGCTGGCATCAGCCTGAATATCCTCACAAGAAGTAAAGAGGAAAACTGAAAAAAAGCCGAGAAGCCAGATGAGGCCAATTAATTTTCTATATGCATTCATTGTATGCTTTTTCATATTCTACCTCCTATTTCACAAGGTTTATGTATGTCTGTTGTGAATGTCTCTCAAGCACGCTATTATCATAACCTGTAAGCGTGAGCGAAACATCGTACAAATCTGCATCAAGAGAAGTTGTGGTCCATTCTATTGTTACAAAACCGTCTTCATCAGGCGCACTTGGCTCACTAAAGTTGCAGCCATCTGAGCGCACAGGGGTTTCTCCTGTACAATTTATGGTAGCAACCTCTTCTTCATTCACATACCATGTATAGATACAGTTTTTGAATCCCCAGTTTTTGATCTTAAAGGTTACTTTACTTCCATCTGTAGCAATATCTGTAGACTGGAACAACTCCTTATCGCTGCCTGACTCTGGATATTCTGGTGTTGTAATATCAATACCGCCGCTGGAACCGCTCACAGAGTTTGCTTGCCAGACTGCGTAGAGTGTCAGAACCTTAGAATCGCCAGCCAGTGCGTCTATGACTTCATTGATCTTAAATGAAGTTTCGTCATCTTTTTTATACGAAGCTACGGTTGCGTCTTTATCAAGTGCCCAGCCCATGAAAGAATAACCGATGCGTTTGCCAATTATAGCATAGTCCGGCTTTACTGTCTTTCCAAAGCGGTCAGAACCACTGCTGTCAGTAGGAACCTTGACAGAGCTTCCGTCCCAGTCACTTGTGGCATTAACATCGTAATGCAGGGTATAGGTCTTTCGGTTATAGTAGACTTTCATGACGGCGTTACCGTTACCGACAATATTTGACTCAAGGATTGTTCCTGGAGCATTTCCCCAAGTAAATCCTTCTGTGAAGCCTGTGTAATCCTTTGAATCTGGCACAATCTTCGTATCCGTTTTACCTGTAAGATTTTCGTCGTCATTTACAACTCGCGTATACTCATTATCTTCTACATTCTGCTGCCAGTGCTCTATTTTGTAAGGCGTGGTCATATTAGCTTTCCAAATCGCATAGAGTTTTACAGAATGTGCAGGCATGTTAAATGATGTCTTTATGCCAGGATAAGTTACAGTTTCAGTTTCAGCGTTTTTATCTTTATCCTCGTCCCATCCCACGAAAGTATAACCAGGACGTACATCCTGAGAAGTTGCGATAGTCGCATTAAGTCTAGGTTTAATCTCTTGTTCAAACCTAGGATAGGTTGTCTGAGGAAGATCAGGAGCATTTCCAGGAGCGATATTTGGAATATTTGCATCATAAGCAAATTCGTATGTCTCTCGATCATAATAGATTTCTACAACGGTCGAACCATCAGGTGCGATTGTTGGAGTGCCGTAAGACTTATGTGTAAATCCTTCATAAGTTTTCTCAACACCTGTGATTACAGAATCTGTCACACCTTCTTTATCGTCTTCTGTTTTAACCAGAATGTAGTCACTAACATCGAATTCATTTCCAGCATCCACATTCTGCTGATAATGCTTGACTGTATACGGAGTATCTGACCTTGCTTTCCAGATTGCGTAGAGTGTCACATCGTCAGCAGGCATATTAAATGTTTTCGTACCACTAGAAGCATAAGGTTCTCCAAAACCATCAGCCTTGGTGTTCCAACCTTCGAAAGTATAGCCTTGTCGCAAATGTTCTTTTGACATTGGCTCTTGATTTGCATTTGTAAATGAGACATCAACAGTTTTTTCAAAACGAATGCCTTCGCTAACAGCAGGAACCGAAACAACACCGCCATCCCAGTTATCATCGTAGGTTACGGTGTACTTCTTGCGGTTATAGTAGATTTCTACGACAGTAGAACCGTCACCATAAATCGTTGACTGTGCAACAGGTTCATCATCTTCTGGATTTTTACCAATCGTGAATCCATTACTAAATCCTTCGTAGCCTTCTGCAGTAACCCCTTCGTAGACTTTTGCAGTCGCATTAGTCAGCTGTCCTGTCGTACCTGTCTTACCATTCGTTTCGTCTTCGGTTTCATAAAGAGTATAATCATCATCATTTGCATTCTGCTTCCAGTGCTTTACGGTGTATTTGATGCCTGAACTTGCAGTCCATGTAGCAATGAGCGTTACTTCGTTGAAAGGCATATCGAAAGAGTTTCCTTTCGAGTATTTTGTCTCAGTGCCCTTGTATTGCCATCCTGCAAAATCATAACCTGTTCGTTTAGGAACCTCACCTATCGTAACTTTTGCCCCGTAACGAACTTGTGTCGTATCTGGAATACCCGACAAATATTCTCCTGTACCAAGGCTCTCACCATCAGCAAGACCTTTGTAAGTCAAATTATAATAATTTCTGTTATAGTAGATTTTTACGACAGTAGTTCCCTCGGCTGCGATTGTTTTCTGCTCAACAGATTCGTCAACTTCGCCATTATCTTTTTTTGTAAATCCATTACTAAATCCTTCGTAGCCTTCTGCAGTAACCCCTTCGTAGACTTTTGCAGTCGCATTAGTCTGCTGTCCTGTCGTACCTGTCGGACCAATCTTACCATTCGTGTCGTCTTCGGTTTCAGAAAGAGTATATTCATTATCATTTGCATTCTGCTTCCAGTGCTCTACTTTGTATTTCGTATTTGTGCTTGGTGCCCAAACTGCATACAAAGTCACATTTTCTGTTCCTATAGTGAGTGTTTTTGTACCAGTCTCTGTGTTTGAATATTCTGGCTCTGGTGCATCAGAAGTGCTTGCCCAGCCAACAAAGTCATAGCCAGTTTTGCTTACAATATTGAAATTAAGCTCAATTTCTTTTTCGTAGCGATATGTGGCTGTAGTTTCAGAGCTTGCGGTTCCGCCGTTTGCATCATAAGTCAGCGTTGATGTAAGTCGGTCATAGTAAATCTTTGCGACATTTTCCGTAGCGGCTTTATGAGGATTGAGTACGACATTTTTAATTTCTTTGGCAGCTGAAAGTTTTGCTCCAGCTATGACGATTGCACTTACATTAGTTGTCGTCCAAGCAGTACCTTTAAGTGCATCATCATCATCCGTCTGGTAAACCTTATATCCGTCATCATCTATGTTCTGAAGCCAATGCTCCACGGTATATTCAACATCATCGACTGGCTTCCATACGGCATAGAAATTTATTTCTGTTCCATCTGCCATTCCTTCTGCAAGACTATCTTCAACAGGGATGTTAGTATTGTACTGAACTTCCGTTGAGTCTTTAATTGTTGTCCAACCCTCGAAGGTATAACCAAGTTCATCAGGTTTTGAGATTTCAATCTTAGGATATGAGATAGTAGCCCCATAGTAGTAAGTACCTGAGTTTGGCTCAGTAATGGCACCTTTGTCTCCGTCACTCTCCATTGCCACAGGCATATTCAAATCATAAGTAAAGTTATATGAATTTCGAGTATATTTGTACTCAACAACCGTGTCTCCAGTTCGACTTATTGGCGTGTTTGTCACTTCTTCTTTTGTAAAGCCGATGATTGAAAGAGGTTCTGCATCTGTGTTCTTTCCCGTCATTCCTTTTAGAGTGGTTGAATCATGAATTACTTCATATTCACCCTCAATTGGTTTTTGAGTCTCTGGATCAAGTTTTTGGCCAACATGCTTTACGGTGTATTCAACATCGTCTCTTGGCTTCCAGACGGCATACACAACTACATCAGAATCTCCCATTTTGAAGCTGACCTTGCCCTCTACATTCTCAATATAGTCAGCGTCATCTGCCGTGCGATATTCGTTCACTTCCTTAACGGAATTTGACCATCCTAAGAAGTCATATCCTTTGAAATTTTTATATTCATCCGGGAAGTAGTCTACAGTGACATTGGCACCATAACGATAAGTTATGTCGGCAGGCTGAGTAAGCTCATTTTCGCCGATTTTTTCATCGTTGAGGTTATAGTGCAAAGAATGTTTGTTTCTGTCGTAGTAAATTTCAATGACAGTAGAGCCGTCTGCCTTAATTGTCTGCTCAGGGATTCCGAGTGCAGTAAATCCTTCATATTTTTCGGACTTTGCATCTGTTGTTGCATTTGTCTTTCCAGCGTATTCAACAGTTTTGTCAAACTTATAATCAGTGGCAACAAAAGTTGTTCCTGCATCTACTTTCTGGAGATAATGCTTTACATAGTATTTCGTACCGTCTTTAACATCCCATTGTGCCACAAGAGTAATATCCTTATCTGGCATAGAAATAATAGGCGTTTCGTTAATACGAATCAGGGATTCGCCATTTAACCATCCACGGAATGTGTAGCCTGTTCTTGTTGGCGTAAAGTTAAACTCGACAGATGCCCCGTAAGGATACTCGGCTGAAGGCGGAACTTCGATTGATTCATCATCAACGCCATCAGAGTAAGTGACGGTGTGAACATTTCTCTTATAGTATATTCTTACGACAGTTCTACCGTCTGCATTGATTGACTGCTGCTCAACGGTTCCAGGCTCTTTGCCTTCGGTGAAACCTTTTCCAAAGCCGGTAATCTCTTTAGCAAGAGCGTTTGTCTGTGATTTTGTAGTGCCTGTGTTCTCGTCGGTAAGGTTTTCATCAATTGTATACTTATCGAGAGAAACATCCTGCAGATAATGCTCAACTTTATATTTAGTATTGCTGCTTTCAGTCCAGACCGCATACAAGAATACATTATCTGTTCCAATGACAAATGAATCTGTTCCACTGCTTGTGTATTCGGTTTCGTCAGCATCTTTAGTTCTTGCCCATCCCCTGAAGTCGTAGCCAGGTCTGCTCATATTTAAGAAGTCAACCTTGACTGTTGCTCCATAGCGATACTCCGCTTTTTCAGGCTTATGAAGACCGTCTTCTCCGTTCGCATTGTAAATCACATTGGCAGTACGACGGTCATAGAAAATCTTTACGACATTTTCCTCATGAGGATTAATATCGATGTCAACGGTCTTTTTATGAGAGTATCCAGTGAATTTATCTGAAGCAGCAGAGATTTCAGTTCGAGTCCAAACAGGTGCGCTTTTTGTCTCAGTAGAATTCTCATCCAAGTCATAGTCGGTTTCTTTGAAGACAGTTCCGTCAGCTTCAAGCTTCTGCTTATAATACTTGATTGTGTAATTTATATCTTTTGCCTTCCAGACAGCGTACAAGGTCACGCTTTCCGTTCCAATTTTCAATTCGTTTGTACCGGAACTTGTGTATTCGG
>JAEEGL012857882.1_pt1 | contig 10362 bp, 9 predicted proteins | sample 9134231 | NCBI WGS metagenome assembly JAEEGL01 (sample SAMN16246548, study PRJNA631951) | gut metagenome | biome: gut microbiome; feature: rumen; material: fiber-attached | host: Bos | place: Iran: Karaj | collected 2018-10
AAAGCGGTATATGGCGCCCGTAGTTCAGTTGGTTAGAGCGTCAGATTGTGGTTCTGAATGTCGTGGGTTCGAGTCCCACCGGGCACCCCAAAAGAGACATCGCCGAAAGGCAATGTCTTTTTTTGTGAGAGGACGCGAACAAAGACATCGCCGAAAGGCAATGTCTTTTTTTGTGAGAGGACCGAACAAGAGACATCGCCGAAAGGCAATGTCTCTTTTTTTACCTCGCCATCTGCCATCCTTGCAGCATGGCGAACCAGTCTATCGAGGTGATGCCATTCTCCTGAATCGCCATGGCTGCACCAACGGCTATCCAGCGGGCTGGGCTCTCTGACGGAATACCCAGCGGCTCGTCAGGGTGTATACCTGTCAGTCTGCTGACGTTCTCCACATACGCCCTCGTATTGTTCTCGTTGGGTGGTGCCCACTTGCCGACGATAGTCCTGATGGTGTACAGCCTGTACGTGTGGTAGTAGGTACGGGTGAGCAGCTTAAATGCTGCCCTCCACCCATACGCTAAGTTTTCAAACTGGCAGAACTGTGAATCCGTCTGCTTCTTCTTCATTCCCTGCCACTGATCCTTCGAACGTCGGATGTTCAGTGGGTTGTTATTTCTGATTCCTCTTGGTAACATAATTCTTAAATCATTATTTCCTTTATTATCTTCTTATATTTTCCTTTCTTTAAACGCTCTGTAAAGCCATGCGCTACCCATCGTTGACACTGCTTTGCTGCTGCATCCTGTTCTAAATCCAACACCTGTTGCACATCCTTCGTGGTGAAGATTTCTGGCAGGTCGCGATAGGCATCTGCATTCTTCGAGTTCTTTCTGCGTGGCACATATTCGCGCTCCGCATTGTCCCAGGAGTCCTGCAACATCTGGCCAAAGAAGTAATCCTGAAACCAGATGACAGCATCGTATATCAGCGTAGAGAACTTGAGGTCGTCGTCTGTGACTTCCAGCTTTCCTGTCTTCTTGAACTTGTCGTACTGGCGCGCTACGATGCGAGGTATGGTGAACCAGGTGGCATAGAATACGGCACGCTTTCTGAGGTAGTCCAACACCAGGTCGTTGGCAGCCTCTGCCTCTTGTGCGGATAGCTCACAGAGGTCGTAGACGTGGTCTACCAGTCGCTGCAGTGGCAGCTCGCCATGCAGCTGCTCCAGTTTGAAGCCCCACGTCTTCAGTGCCTCGTTGTTCTTCCAGTCCACCACATTTCTTCGTACCATCTTGAAGTTGGCGCGTTCCATCTGGAAGATGGCGACACGGCTACACAAGCCATCGTTGATGTTACGCAAAGTGAATTTCTTGTGCAAGCTGACGTTGGTACCCGTTGTTACGCTGTTCCAATAGACGGGCAGGATGTCGTTGATACTGTCGCCATTGGCATAGTCCACACCGCTGAGCTCGTTGTGAAACGCCTTCAGTTCCAGGTCGTGCTTGCCTATCCATGCACCACCACTTTGTGCTGAGATGCTGGAGTCCAGCTCCGAGTCGAACATATACAGGTGCAGCGGTAGCTGTTCGCCGTCGACTATCTCCTTGGCCCTTTTCAAACGACGGAAGAAGATGTTGTTCGACGTCTTCGTAGGCAGATACCTAATCATGCCCTCAGGCTCTACCAGTGCGTCCTGCTTCTGCGCTTTGCTGGAGGTGCCACGTTTTTTCTGCTCTTGCTTGTAGCGTGTCTCTGCCAGACGTACCTCTTCGTCCTGTGCTCGCATGGAGCACATAATCTGGTCGTCAAGATGCTTGGCAAACGACTTACCCGAGGCAGGGTGACCAATAATCAGCACTTGCGGGTTCATGCGTTGTATGCCACCATCAAAATGCTTGTACCAGCAGCGTGTCAGCAAGGTGCAGTACATCGCTCCTGAGGCAAACACAGCGCCCAGCCAGTTAGCCCTGCTCACTCCCTTACAGGCTTCGGCATAAGGGGTGCAAAGGAGAGGTTCCAGCCTTTCAGCGAACTGTTCGTAAGGCACTTCAACTGCTCCCACAGCCTTTGCAGCTGGTGGGGTGTTGCTGCCATGAATACCCACACTTTCAAGTACCCCTTGCATCCTTTTGGGGATGTCTTTGTAGAGCTTTCGCTCACAAGCCGTATGAGCAATGTCGCTGACTTCTTTGTCGCCTCGTTCTCTGATGACGTCTTGCACAAATCCGCACATTCTAAGCACCCTGTCGACCATGTCCGGCTGGTTGTCGCAGATATACCTAAGGGCGAGAGCCATTTGCAGCATTGTTCGGTGACGATCTCCAGCGGCGGGAGCACCACCTTGTGCGGCCTGCCACGCTTCACAGATTTTGGCGTATTCAACCCCATGGTAGAGGCCTCTTTCTCCGCCTTCTCCAATTGGAGAGGGGACTTCTGATTCGTCGCTTCTTTCATCTTCATTCTCAACTCTTAATTCTTCATTCTTAACACTTAACTCTTCGAAGCTGTGCGTCTTTTGCGTTGGTTCAGTACGACCACTACGATAAGCCTCGCAATAAGTTTTATCAAACTCTTCATTGTAATAGTTTATCAGTTCATTTTCATTGAGGTAATATACATCCTCCCGCATAGGAGCATAAGAGATTCTTGACGCATCGATACAGCTGGCATCGGCCTTTACGCCCAGAGCCTTGGCAAGCTCTATCTGGTTGTCGGCAATGTTGCCGACCTCCACCTTGGCCTTACAAACCAGTCGTAGTCCCTTTCCTGATGATGTCAAGTGCGCAAATACCACTTCCCAAGGGAATCCCTCGGTCCGTGTCTTCTCGTAGATTTCACGAGGGTTGTCCACATGGTCAACGTCAAACATAAACAAGCCACTCAGGTGTATTCCTGCCAACACCCTGCGCTTCATCTTGCGTGACGGGTCAGTCTTCAGCGGAGTTTCGTCGAAGTCTCGAGCTCCGAATATCAGTGGTGGCAGACTCTCCTTCAGTGCTGTAGCCCAGCGTGCCAGTTTCTCCTCATCCGTCAGCTGTTTGAACGCTTCGCCCACCTTCTTCTTTGCTGCCTCCTTCAAGCAGAATTTCTGGTAGTCCGAGTTCGATGCCCATTGCTTGATGGCCTCTGGCTGTCTGACGCTACGTATGGTTTCTATCTTCCATTTCACCCTTGGCGAGTCCAGTATCTCACTGAGTTTCTCTGCAGTGCCTGGCACCGCTGGAGAAACAAATTGATTATCTTGTATGCAAAACATAATTCTCTATTGTCAATTAGAATTTTGTTCAGCAAAATTCGATGAGTTCTCGTTCAATCAGTGCATCCTTAGCCTCGTGAGTGTGTTCATCCAACAGTCCTAAGACGCGGGACGTACCAACATTCTTGGGGAACGAACCGTACATCTTGATACGCTCTGTCGATTCCTTTACCCAGCCCCATGGCAGCTTCTTTATCAGTTTGTCCTTGACGTGCGCTCTCTCCTTGCGGTTAAACGCATTAAAACTCTTCTCACCCGTCCACTTGTCATAACCAAGTGTACCTTCCACTCTCTTGCCCGTTAGCATGCGGGCCCATGTCTCTTCAGAGATCTTAACTTTAATAATCATGTTGTCTCGAGTTTTTGCTGAGGTTCACGATGAGAAAGGGCCCTACATCCATACTGGATGCTCAATTGATTCCCTCCGCTTCGCTCAAGATTAATTAGATTGCTTTGATTGTGCTTATGTATGCTTTGTTTTCATAGCGAGCCTGTCCCTGCTGGTCTTGCCAGTCGCGGACGCTCATCGAGAGTTGAACGCGCACCCATTCGCCTTCATTAAGATGTCCCACAAGCGAACGGGCATAGTCGCCTGTCGCCTCTGCAAACAGAGTGTCTATGCCGTCCGTGAGCACCATGCCCAAAGACGTGAACACTCTTGGTTGACCCTGTTGGTCGTTGTACTGTCTATCCTGGATAGGCAGTACCTTTTGAATCTTCATTGTTTTTTCCATAATTGTTTTTGTTTTAAAATTATTAATGTTAGTTATTCACTTGTGCTTTTGCTATTTCCATTTCGTCACCCCATTTTTCCAGCACATACTCCAGTACCTCTCTTGTACCAGCTTCTCCGAAGTAGTGTACCTCCTCCATGAAACTTACAGAAATACAGCCTTTCCATGAGGTCATTGCAACAGGATAACGCAATGGAAACAGTTTTAGCAGTTCTTGATTCCACCCTGATGGCTCCCTGTCGTCATGGTCGATGTGCAACTGTCCATGGTCGATGTGAGATGCCGCTGTCTTCCCAAATTTAATTAGCAAACTAATCATGTTTGTTGGGTCCTTCAGGGTCTTTTCTACCAATTTCTTGATAGCTTCTTTTTTTTCTTCCATAATTGTTTTGTTTTAAAATTAATAATGTATATAAGGGGAAATTTCACTATGTATCAATATTTCAATGAACGCTTGTCTTCAGGGCTTTTGTCCTTTCGACGATGCAAAGATATGACCTTTCTGACAAGCCTCAAATACCTGTCTCTCGTCGTGTCCAATAATCTGTCCAACTTATCGCAAATTGTCCAATTTCTTGTCCAATTGTCTACGTTTTGCCCTAACAAAAGCACTCCTGAATCTTACCACAACATCCTTTCTGTGGTTCAGCTCTGCTATAGTTGCCAACGTATTGCCATAGCTCCAGGAAGGGAAATGTCCGCTAATGCAGCTATAGGCGCTCGACAGTGTCGAACGGCAAGGCAAGTTGTCAATACCCAACCCGTTAAGATAATCAATGAAGTCTTGTGGCGAGAAAAACGGCTCTGCACCATCCACATACCCATCATTGATTGCTGCCATAATCCACGCATAGTCTCGTGGTTTTCTAATAACACTGTCCTTAATCAGTTCCAGAATGGCCTCTCTGAAACTAGTGTCATAGTCGTCTGCACTCAGGTCTTCATCTGTGCCTGCTACTAAAATCGCCAATTTCTTGGCCAATGCCTCCAGTTCAGGTACCAACTCTTCGGGTACCCTCAATGTAATTTCTTCCATTATTGTCCAAGTTTTTGTGAGATGTTGTAAGGATGTAAAGCGCTTTGTTCCATGGAAAACCATCCCACAAACCTCGGATTAATACTATTGTATGTGTGAGTGTCAACCAGTGTACTTAGGTGTTTATCGAGACCCGTTCCAACTGTTTCCGCTGGCAAAGGTAGGAGGATTCTATTGAAGCTAAAAAAAGAAGATTGCCAAGAACTTAGCAATCTTCTATCAGCAAATTATCAGTTGATAATCAATTAGTTGTCTTTCATTGATAAAATACGTTTTTCTATCAATTGTTTTATTCTATCATGTTGTTCGCGATTAAACACGGAATTTGTACCTCTATAGTCTGCATGATTTGAAATGTAACTACGGACATTGGTAGAACTAAGTACATCGTTGATTTTTTGAAAAGAGACTGTTGATTTGATTGTCATCTCTTTAAATAGCCCCACGACATTGCAGACCATTTTTTGATTGATGCCCCAATCGGTTGTACGAGGCTCCTTGTTTTTCATCATCAACATCATCTCTGAATCTGAGCAGATATCATGCCAAACTGGCTGCCACACTTCCCAATGTTTATTAAACAGTGACTTCAATCCCCGAGTCCGAGTGACAACATTTTCTACCATCTGACAAATCTCTTGTTTAGCCTCTTCGTCCATGTATTCAGAGATAGTTTTTTCCAGCATTGGGTCACTTGGCGTAATCACCACCTTCTGACCATCATTACCAGTTTTTCGTCCAAAGAATGTGTCCATCAGCATGGCGTAATATCTATTCTTTTGTAAAAGTCGGTCAATAGCCACACACATAGCCTTATTATTAAAATCTTCATTTTCATGACCCTTTTCGACAGCATTCATCAGCGATGTTAACATAACACACATTACTGTTACTGCGGAACGTTCTGCTTCATCCTGCGTTCGATTGATGCTTTCTGTATCTTTTGCAAAAATACCACACTGTGTTATCAATTCATTATAAATATAGGGTATTTCCTCGTCTCGATATTGTTGAAGATTACGCAGCTGTTGTAAGCATTTCTCTGCATAAAACCACAATGAAACTGCATCCATCTCTCCAGCTTCCCTCTCCAACTGACAAAGGATACCAGACCACTGTCGAAACAAATCATTGTTACGATAGCGGTGATGAATCTGTTTCCGTTCTATCTCAGAAAGGAGTTTAATCATACATCTTATTGTTTATGGATCAATACCTGTTTTAGTCTTAATCTTGATTTCATTTAGTGCAGCACTTCCGAACAAATCACCTGTTCTCACGTCTTCTTCTAATCGTTTGATGGTACTCTCACTGATACCTGTAGCGGCAAACGAATCCTTACCTACAATAATGGCTTTACGTTTATTGTGGTTTGGATATAGTTTTATGTTGTTACTGCCGACATCCTCCATCATGTATTCAATAAGAGTTCTCTGACGTTCGTCATTCTTGTCGAAGTGAATTTGTCCACCTTCGTTTGCCTTGAACGACCAATCCAAATCACTGTTGAATGATTCACGTGACTGATTCAGCACACTATCGTACACTTTTCTCAGACGCTCCAAATTCAGATGAGGAAGATGGAAACTAACACGATAGAAGCCAGTTGGATAAGAACGTCTGTCATCAACATATTGCCAGAACTTCTTAGACTCCTGCAAGTGCATCAACTCAATCTTTAAGCTGAAGCGTTTTAATAAAATATTAAAAGTATAGGTAAGAATGTTTGCGACCTGTTTGACATCTTGGAAAGCACGTTTCCTGTTTTCAATCAAAATACGTTGAATACCTGGACGGTTATCTATGATGACAATGCAATTCTGATAGTCATCAACACGTTTCTCGCTAAACTCTTTATTGTAATATGTGGCCGTTCGTACGTTAGCCACACGCATCACAATTATATTGTCAGTTGGGGGCATCAGATGCCTGTGAATATATTCCTTATCACTTTTTCCGTTAACAAACTTGATTTTACATATTTCCTGTTCAGCATTGTAATCATTCTCTAGTAAAGCGCCGAAGATTTCTTGTCGCTGAGGGAAAGACTCGTTGGCCTCCATCTCTAATGCATCTCTATCAAACAGATACTTTTCTCTTGTGTGTTTTACAATCTTAGCAAACTGATAGTTATATATTGCGAACGTTGGCATAGAAATTCTATATGGTTTTTCATTTATGTTACATCAGAAGGATTTTGGGAAAGGCTTTTATTCTTTGTGCCCCTTAAAGATCCTCCCCAACAACGTATCTTTATACCAATACCTTGTCAGCGATAGCATCTCATATTCAGGCAGACTTTCCAAGTATTCCAACTCAAATACAAGACGTGGATCCTCATCGTTAGACTTGGGATTAATCTCTGCCTTATTGCCGATGCGGGCAACGCGAATCAGATACAAATCACGCACTCCTTTCTCCTTAATATAAGGCATGAAGTAGTAGAGTTTGTTGATGGCAACAGTTGATGGGAAAGTCTTCGTTTTGCCTGTATAGTAAATCTTCGTCGGTTCTTCCTTCAGGAAATATTCCTCGTTATCCTTCTTCACCAAACCAATAAGCAAATGCTTTGCTGGGTCGAGAGAATATTGTTTCTTAGGACGGTTCACTACCAAGGGCTTTTCTTCATCAGCAAACAAGTCCAAGTCAAGCATCGGTTTGGCATCGCGATTTGTAAAGATGGGCTTGGTAGATACTGGCGCTTCGTCGTAGATGAACTGATACAGACTCTTACCAATCTGCTCAACGATACCACAGACCAACGCATTTCCCATCAAGAAAGCACGTCTACCATCAGAGACCTCCTGGTGCATAGTATGGTTGTCTGGGAACATATTCATTCGCTCCAGCTCGATAGGCAGCAGTCGACGGTAACGGCCTGACTTTGTTCTTACCACGTGCTTGAAACGAGAAGGTGATGCACCACCTTCACCAGTAATAATGGTACGCGAAGGCTGGTCAAGATGGTCGGGAAACGCCATACCTCCCTCGGAGAACATATACTTATAGCCCTCTTTAGAAACACGTTCTATTTTCTTTGCTCCTTTCTCGTATTCCCATTTTGGTAGTTCCTCTTCAGAAATAAAGAATTCTTCAGGAACGAGGTCTTCATCAATAAGATTGCCTCCTAGTGTCTGGCGTGGTCCATCATAGACAGGGTCTGCATCAACAGAATAAACGTGACGGTCCATCATCATGCCAGCATTGCCAAACGGACTTTCTTTCTTACCTTTGTTGAAGCCATCAGAAACCTCCTTGATAGTACCTTCGATGTCAAATTCAGAAACCGTTTTATCCTTTGGTCTGAATTCGAAAGCCTTTGCCATAACGCCATCGAACTCTACCCAGTCTTCCATCTTCTCAATCCTCTTGGCAATAACGGAATCCTTCTGATAGCCCACAATGTAGGTTCTACGTCTGCGCTGAGGCATACCATAGTCGGCTGCGTTAATGATGCGCCATTCTACGACATATCCAAGGTCTGCCAATGATGCAAGGATGATGGCAAAGTCACGTCCACGCTGAGTTGCAGGAGAATTTAGCAAACGGTCAACGTTCTCGAAGAAAATATACTGAGGGCGTTTGTCACCTTTCTCCTGAAGGATACGATAGATTTGCCACCAAAGCACACCTTTCTTACCCTCGATACCACCTGAACGACTCAACGTTGCAGCTACAGAATAGTCCTGACAAGGGAATCCACCAACCAACAAATCATGATCTGGTATGTCTGTTGTTGGTACGGTATTGATGTCTTTATTGCAATGCCCCTTTCTTCCAAAGCGGGCCTGATATACTAGTGATGCGTCCTGATGCTGTGTCGATGGCTCCCACTGGTTATTCCAGATAGTCTCGTAAGCATCCGACGCTCCTTCAAGTCCGATGCGGAATCCTCCCACACCGGCAAATAATTCTACTACTTTTATATGATGTTTCTTACTCATTACTTTATAAGTTCTTGCACGTACTTTTTATCAAGCCAAACATATTGCGGCAACATCTTTAGCCCATTAATTTCAAGAGTCTTGAATTTATCCAAAGACTGGGATGCACCTCCCCTAATAAATACTTTATGTGTTGATAGCTTGGGGAAGTTGGGAGATTCCATGATAGTTCCAGACTTATTTACCCTTACGCTTCCATCTTTCGTCGTTTTTCTCTCAATCTTAAGCTTCTTGTTTGTTATAAGGTCACGCACGTCATCCCATGTCTTCTTCACATTATCCATTATAAACTTCTCGTCAAAGAAGACTCTCTTGAAACCTTCAAAAACAACATCTTTGCCAACATGTTTATAAATGATTAGAAGGAAATGATGCCCTGCAAAATAATCGTAGATTGCAGATTCCTCAAATTCAGTCTCTTTTGTCCAATCAACAAGGTTTGGTAAGAACAATTTCATATCTTCCTTACCTGTGCCGTTCTCATTCAAGGGTACACTCTTGGCGATAATACCAATTTTAGCAAAATCTTCAATATCGTTCAATTTAGAAACATGCCCCCCAAACATCTTCACAACAGCACACTCCGCAAAGTTCTTTACGCCCATGTCGATGTTGACACCTAATTCCAGTGCTATCTGTGCGAATGTCTTACCTTTGTATTTCTTCGTCATCAGCTGGCATTTCCTATCAATGTCTGCATATTTGCTAATTGTTTCACCGAGTTTCTCAAAATGTTTTTTAGAGAAATACTGATCTGCAATAACAGTAGCATAGGCACGCTTCAGACGGAAACGAGGATTGTTGGGAAATTTGGGCGCAGTGTCTATCAGCATTAACTGACCTCGCAACTCATGCGAGAGCCTGGGATATTGCTCTTCTCGTTTAGCCTGAGAATGATATTCACGATGAATCATAATCAGAAAATCGCGAACCAATAGCCAGTCCTGTCTCAACAGCAGTTTATCATCATCACTGAACTCATAGAACTGGAAGCCAAGAATGGGGAAATCCTTATATCCTTCCAGTTTCACCGTCACAGGTGACTTGTACCAATAATAGACCCAAAGCATGTGGGCCAACTTATGCCAGAAATTAGAGGTCTCGAACTCTTCATTCACAATGACAGGGATTGAAACAGCCGTAATACTGACAGGTTCCTTACACTCATAAACATAAGGTGAGTCTTTCTTCTTCGGCTCTATCATGCCGGTAGTTTTTACCTCAGTCAGAACACCATCGACAAGAATATCAGGCTCTTGTTTGCTATCCTTTTTACAACCAAGAACAGATTCCTCTATAATATCGCCAGCAATACCCTTCACCTTGTCACGACCTTCATGGTATGCAAACAGATTGGCCTTGTCAACCAGTAACAAGGTTTTATTATTAGATGACGTCAACAAGTCTACTACCTGTTCACGAGTAACTATCCTGCTCGTGTCTAGTGCTCTAC
>JAEEGL013224564.1_pt1 | contig 10362 bp, 5 predicted proteins | sample 9134231 | NCBI WGS metagenome assembly JAEEGL01 (sample SAMN16246548, study PRJNA631951) | gut metagenome | biome: gut microbiome; feature: rumen; material: fiber-attached | host: Bos | place: Iran: Karaj | collected 2018-10
TACAAATAAGCGAGGAAAATACCAAAGAAAAAGAATTTTTTTTTATTTAAATTTGGAGATTGTCTTATTTTTCCCTATCTTTGTCGGCTAGAAGACTAAAAACTATGTCAGAACAGGTTGTACAAACTATAGAAAAGCTATATGATTTTGAACACATGACCGTCTATATGATGGCTGCGTTCCTGATTGGTTTTTTCCTGTTACTGTTCTATAATTTTATCTATCGTTATCGTGAACAAGATGCCAAGACGCAAGGGCTGAGTGAGTTCGCCCGTTTGTCATTGGTGTTGCAGACCAGTAACTTGAGGCTCTGCTTCTACAACGTGCAAAAGCGCCATTACGTGTTCCTGGACGAGAACGGTGAGCTTTCGAAAGACTACAACCCTATCGAGTTTGCCGCATTATTCGACCGCGACGATTTTGAACAGTTGCGCAAGTGTATCTTCGATATCTGTGAAGGTCGAAGTAAATCTGCCAACGTCCGCGTGAGAGGCGCCATGAAGGATGACGGAAGTCATGACGTGTTCGACTTCTCGGTGTCTGTAGCCCGTCGCCGGAGCCGTACGGAGATTGAGGATTTGCTGTGTATTCTGCACGACGTGACTGACGAGGTTCGGCGCCGAGAGACGGTGAAACAGCTCCTGTTGCGCTATCATACCGTGTTCAACTCGTCTTTGATGGACATGATTTATTACGACAAGTATGGTGTGTTGAATGATATCAATGAGAAAGCTTGCAGACAGTTTGGCGTTGAGCATCGTGAAGACGTTATTAACGGACAGTTCCTGTTACAGAACAACCCGTTCTATAGCGGTGTGGACCTCCACCAGTTGGAAAATACCCGTAGTTCTTCGATTATCGATTTCAGCAAATTATCTGCCCCCATATACCATGCTAAAGACTTCGGACTGAATGGTTTCATGTATTATGAATCGACCATCAATCCCATTCGTAATGCCAACGGTGAGTTGGAAGGCGTCTACATGGCCGGACGTAACGTGACCGAAATGGTGGAGTCGTTCCATCATCAGCAAGAAGGCTTCAAGCAGCTGCGTCAGGTGACTAAGGACGTCAAGACCTATATTGACAACGTGAATTATGCCCTTCAGGTGAGCGACGTGCGACTGGTGAACTACTATCCGGAAACGCATACGATGGAGATATCTGTCAACATCAACGAAACCCAGTTGCGCCTGTCGCAGTTGCGTTGCATCCGCTTGGCATCGCCTCGCTTCCGCCGGGCTATCTCCAGTGCACTGAACCGCATGGACCACCTGTCGGAGAATCCGGTGGAGGTACTTTTCGAAACCGAGATTCGCGACAAGCGGCAACATCCTGTCTGGCTCCTGTTCAATATGGTGCCAATGAAGGATGCCGAGGGCAGGGTAGAGCGCTATTTCGGCATGTGCCGCAATATGACGCAGATGGTTGAAACCGAGCGGAAGTTGGCCATTGAGACCAAGAAGGCTCAGGAGACGGAGTTGCTGAAGCAGGCCTTCCTGACCAATATGAGTTATGAGATTCGTACACCATTGAACACGGTGGTTGGTTTTGCAGAGCTGTTCGAGTCGGAACACGACGAGGCCGACGAGCCGCTGTTCGTCGAGGAGATTCGCCGCAATTCCAATTCCCTGCTGTCGCTGGTCAACGACATTCTCTTCCTGTCGCGACTGGATGCCAACATGATTGAGTACAAGCGCGAGGATGTCGACTTCGCCATGCTCTTCGAGAGCTGGTGCCAGTTAGGACTGGTGAATGTCAGTCCCGAAGTAAAGGTCGTTGTTGAGAATCCCTTCGAGCGCCTGGTGGTTAATATCGACATGGAGCATGTCAGCAAAGTGATAGAGAAACTCTGTTCGATAGCCACCAGTTTCACCCAGAAAGGTTCTATCCTTGCTAAGTGTGAATACAGAAAAGGCCAGCTGTCGATAGTTATCGAGGATACGGGACGCGGCATTGATAAGGATACCCTGCCCCACGTTTTCGAACGCTTTGTGCGCGACCAGCGCGCCGAGCTCTGCGGCACGGGTCTCGACCTGCCTATCGTGCAGGCACTTGTTAAACAGATGGGAGGTTCCATCGAGTTACAATCTGAAGCCGAAAAGGGTACTACCGTCTGGGTTATCATCCCCTGCGAGGCTTCCGTGATAGAGAGGCACCGTGAGTTAAACGTTTAATCCATCATCCGATTCCATATATGACGTACGCATACCTATATATAATATCAGCTGCTTGGACGTTCCAGTTCATCCCCACGGTGTTGTTTGTGCTGATTGCGTCCGCTTTTCTCATCATGGTTATCGATAACATCATCGTGGTGAGGCGTGTGCGTAAACGCATGGCAGAAACCCATTTTACGGGAAAAATGATGGAACAGGCCGTCAAGACTACCGCTAGCAATGTGGTGCGCTATGTCATCCGCGAAGGATATATCTACCAGCTCTATGGTCATCTCTTTCCTGACAAAGGTTTGACGTCGGAAGAATGGAAAAGCCACCTGCACCCCGATGACAAGGAAGAGACGGTACACCATTTCCGTCAGATGATAGCCGGCAAGGTACGGCGCGACGAATTCTTCTATCGCTGGAATTTCGATTTCACTGGCGAGCAACCCCAGTGGGGCTATATGCATAATGTCAGCGTGGTGGAAATGACGCCTGGTACGAATATTCCCCAGAGTATCATTAGTACGCTGCATGATGAGACGGAGCTTCGCGAACAGGAACTCCGTGAGGAAGAACTGACGGATAAGTACCGACTGATTTTCGAACATTCAATTGTTGGCTTGTCGTTCTATAGTCCGGACGGTTGGTTGTTGGACGCCAGCAAGGAGATGCGTGACATCTGTCATTTCGACACGGAAACTTTCGACGAGTATTTCTCAAATACGAATCTCTTCGAGGCAATGCCTTTCAACGAGCTTCTCGACAAGAGCAATATCGAAGAGCTATGGTGTTGTTCGCAGAGCATCGTTCCCGAGCGAGGCATCCACGACTATTTGGAGATTCATCTGCATCCCATTTGCGACGACGATGGTGAACTGGTGTATATCGCCATTGCTGTGCGTAATATCACCGAGGAGCGACAGATGTATCTGCAAGCAAAGGAAAACGACATTCAGATTCAGAAGGTCAACGAGGAAATCATGCGCTACGAAGAGGAGCTGCGCTACATGATGGAGGCCTGCGACATGCGTGCATGGCGCTCGTCGTTCGCAGAACGGAAGGTGAGGTTCTTCAAGGGACTGGGTACGCTGGAGCGCGAATTGTCGTTCGACGAGATGGAGCGTTTCTTCATCAACGAACCTGAGGCCTTGCGACTGGCTTTCCAGGATCCCTATACGAACTTCAACCGTGCGATGACCTTAACCGTCGAGACACGTCCGGTTTTCCACGAAGGCCAGAAGCCACAATGGAACCAGATAAACAGCATTCCCATTTACGACGACAACGGACAGTTGACGGGAGCCTTCGGACTGATACGCAACATATCGAGCATGATGGAAAAACAGGAACAACTGAAGCGCGAAACCGAGCGTGCCAACGACTCGGGACGATTGAAGTCGGTGTTCCTGGCCAATATGACGCACGAGATCCGTACACCGCTCAACGCCATCGTCGGATTCACCGACCTGTTGCAGGCCATTGAGTCGCCTGACGACAAACGCGAGATGATTCGTGTCATCCACAACAACTGCGACATGCTGCTCAGACTCATTAACGACATCCTTGTGTTGAGCAACATGGATGCTAATGCGATGGAAATTGTTCCCCATGACGTCGATGTATCACGTGACTTCGAGGAACTTGCCAAGACGCTAGGCCAGCGTGTGCAGGAGCCTGGCGTTGAGTTCCAAACGGACAACCCCTACGAGGTATTCCTGACACGGCTGGACAGCGACCGCGTCAATCAGGTGTTGACCAATTTCGTGACCAATGCCGTCAAGTATACCCATAAGGGCCACATCCGCATCGGCTATCGGCAGGAGAAACGTCAAGGCAAGCAGGGTATGTACATCTATTGCGAGGATACGGGCTCGGGAATCCCCAAGGACAAGCATTCTGCCATCTTCGAGCGTTTTGTCAAACTTAACGACTACGTGCAGGGTACGGGTCTGGGCCTGCCCATCTGTAAGGCCATTGTTGAGAAGTGTGGCGGTGAGATAGGAGTGGAGAGCGAAGTAGGACAAGGCTCGCTGTTCTGGTTCTGGATTCCCGTCGAAATACGAGAAGTAAAAGAAAAGCCCGTAGCATCATGAAACACACCATATACCATACGATGCCTGCTAGGTGGCTGCTCCGGACACTCTTGATGATGGTGCTCTTCGCGGGCTCCTGCCTGTCGCTGTCGGCTGATGAGAAGGATTCCGTCAGAGTGTATACGGATGAGCATCCGCTTATCTATGAAGATGCCTGGGACCTGTGGCCTTACGTCTTTCTGAACGAGAATGGCGAGGCTGTGGGATACAACATCGATCTGCTGAAGATGATTTTCCAGGAGCTTGACATCCCCTACGTCATCAAGTTGAAACACACCAAGGAGGCCTTGGAGGATTTGAAGGCAGGCCGTTGCGACCTGAAGATTGGCATGGAGGACCACCTGCATGACGATTATGCCACCTATGGCAAGTCGGTGATTCAGATTTTCACCCATAGCGTAGTACGCAGGAAGGATGCCCCCCAAATCATCAATACGTACCAAGATCTGGCCAACCATAAAGTTATTGTCCACGGGGGCAGTTTCAGCCATATGTTTATGGTGAAGCGTGGTTGGGGCAACAACGCCATAGCCATCGACGACATGCGCGAAGCCATCCAGATGGTTCACAACAATCCCGACAATCAGATTGTGTGGAACACGCTGTGCCTGAAGTGGCTTATCCATAAGTTCGGATACGACGATTTGGAGCTGATACCCGTCAATGTGCCACACGGTGAATACAAGTTCATGATGCACGACAAGGAGCTGCTCCACAAGATGGACAGTGTATACTCAGGACTGAATGCGTCGGGACGTCTGCAGGCCATTCAGAACAAGTGGTTTTACCCTGAGCGTACCGAATCCGGCGTGCCTACATGGATTTGGCAGGCCATCCTCGTCATGCTGTTGCTGACACTCTTCTTCCTAGGCTACTATTTCGTCTATCGGCGATACGAAAAGAAGATGACCAAAGACATCCGGCAGAGCAACGACCGCCTGTCGCTCATCCTGAAAACCAGTCACGTGCGTTTCTTCCTCTATACGCTGAAGAACCGCACCATTACCCGTTTCGACAGCAACGGACGATTGGAGGCAGAGGGTATCTTGCCTTATGTGTTCATCCGGCCTCTCAAGGAAGAATACCATGCCCCCATCATCGACGCTCTGCAACAGGTGGGCCGCCAAGAGCAGGAAAAGGTAACACTGGACGTGCAGTCGAGACCGGACAGCCACTTGGGACACCGTTATTTCACACTCGAAATCTCTGTGTTGCATTGCGACAAGAATGGTCATCCCGAAGTGCTCATCGGCACTTTGTCTGACGTCACCGACGAGAAACTCCGCCAGCAGGAGGTCAAAGACACCATGCTGCGCTATCAGTCTATCTTCGAATCGTCGATGGTCGATACGGTGGCTTACGACGAAAACGGCGTCATCATCGGCATGAACCAGAAAGCTATGTCAGCCTTTAAGGGAAACTTCGACAAGGTCCTTCAATCGCACATCACGCTCAAGGATGTGTTAGGAAAGGACGATGTGGATACGGAAAACATCGACTATACCTACCTGACGCAGATTTTCAAGGGTCCCGACGACCGTGCGCTGAACAAATTCCTGCAACGACCGGAACTGCTCTACGAACTGCAGTTGGTTCCTGTCCGTGATGATGATGGCAAGCTGCAGGCAGTCTATGGCACCGGGCGCGACGTAACGGAAATGGCCAAAAACTACAACCTGCTGCGCCAGAATGTGGCCCAGTTAGAAAAGGCCAACGTTCAGATGCGCACCTACATGCGCAACATCGACTTCGTGTTGCAGAACGGTGGTGTGCGCATGACCGACTATTCGCCCGACACCCACATGCTGGTCATCTACAGCAAGATAGGCCGTGTGCAATACCGTTTCACTCAGACTCGCTGTCTCTCGCTGCTTGATGACGAGTCGAAAAAGGAAGCTCAGCGTGGACTGAATGCAATGGACAACCGTTCGCCCCAGCCTGTCGACGTAACACTGAAGACAACGCTCCGCATCAAGGACGGCAAGACGCTCTGCCTGCATCTGTCGTTCATTCCCGTTTTAGGCACCGATGGCGAGGTGACAAGCTATTTCGGCATGTGCCGCGACATCAGCGAGCTCAGGGCAATGGAAGAAGCACTGGCCCTGGAAACCAGCAAGGCCCAGGAGGTAGAGACGGTGAAGAATGCCTTCCTCCACAACATGAGCTACGAAATTCGTACCCCGCTGAACTCTGTGGTGGGATTCGCCGACCTCTTCGAACAGGAGCACACCAAGGAGGATGAAGAACTCTTTATCCGCGAGATTCGCGACAATTCCGAGCTCCTGCTGGCACTCATTAACGACATCCTCTTCCTGTCGCGACTCGATGCACACATGATTGAGCTCAAACCGCAGATGACAGACTTCTGCACCAATTTCGAGACACATTGTCAGACCATCATCTTCCGAAATCGGCAGCCAGGTGTCGACTATTCCATCGAGAATCCCTACGAACACCTTGTAGTCGAGATTGACGAACAGAATCTGGGCATCGCCATCGACCAGTTGCTGTCGTACGCGGCATTCTTCACAACAGAAGGACAGGTCCGCATACGTTGTGACTACACGGGCGAAGACCTCCTCATAGCGCTGCATGCTAGCAAAGGAGTTGTTCCTGAACATATATTGCCACACATCTTCGACCGATTCATTCAGACCCGCCGTCATGGGACCGGTCTGGAACTGAGCATCTGCAATGAACTCATTCACCAGATGGGCGGCAAGATCCGAATCAAGTCCGATGCGACGACAGGCACCATTGTCTGGATGTCAGTACCCTGCAAGTGCAGCGAGTTAGTGAGAAAATAATAATGTGACCAAGCAATGAACAAACGATTCTACGACATACTGCTCTTCCTCCTCTGCCTTTGGCCGGTGTCTTCCGCTGAAGGCAAGGAGTTCTATGGTTACACTGAAAGTCAACCGCTGACCATCGTCCTGGACTGGGACTTCCAGCCTTTTGAATTCCTTGACTCCGATGGGAAACCTGCAGGATACAATGTTGATGTCCTCGATCTCATCCTCAACCGTCTCGACATTCCCCACAAGTTTGTGACACAGGAGTGGCACGAAGCCACGATGATGTTCGAACATCACGATGTCGATCTCATCCACGCACTCTCCTACCTCTACAAACGCCGTCCGTACGTCATGACGCAGAAATACATCAACTACTACAACCTGCGCACCGTACGTCACATCGACACACCTCCCCTGAAACGTGTGGCTGACCTCACACAAGACGACACCGTACTTGTGAAACGCTCCGACTATGCTGCATGGCAGATTCAGGAACGCTGCGATTCGACCATCGGCATCAAGTTTTGTTCGCCAAAGGAGGGTCTTATGGCGATTCGAAATAAGCGTTACAATTATTTCATCTGGGGCGAGGAACCCCTCAAACGCAAGATTCAGGAGTTTCATTTCGACAGTCTGGTGCTCGACCGCATCGACATCCCTGCCGGTGAGTTGCGCATCATTGGCTACGACAAGGCTATCGTCGACATCATCGACGACGAGTTCACACGTCTGGAACAGGCCGGCGAGTTGCGGGCCATCTACGACAAGTGGTTCCACCCTGAGCGCGTCCACGACGATGCGTCACCCGTGGCCATCATCATCCTCGTCAGCCTGGTCATCTTGGGATTCATCGCCTTCCTGCTGAGCCGTCTGACGGTGATACGTGCCAAACGAGCCGTCCGCAAGAGCAACGACCTTCACCAGATGATGGACAAGGCGCTCAGCATGGGTGATTTCTATGTCGTCGAACTCGAACTCAGCAACTACATGCTGCATAACCGCTATGGCCATCTGCTGTCCGCCGACCCGATGCCTGCCCAGGATTTCCTCGCCCGCATGGCCGAGGGACAGGCCACCGAACTGCACAACCTGAATGAACGTCTAAAGGCCGGCGAGATAGATCACTCAGTCTACCAATACCGTGTGAATATTGGTACAGAAGAGGAGCCCAAGTGGATTGATGTTCTTGGCGGTGCCATGATTGAGCGCGAGAATGGCAAAGCCCACCATATCGTATATAGTGGCCGCGACATCACCCACGAACTGGAGGAAGAGCGACACAACAGTCTGTTGGGCAATCGCTACCGCAAGATCTTCGACACCAACCTCATCGCCATGTCGTTCTACGACCCTGCAGGCCATATGCTTGACTACAACCAGAAGATGCGCGAGTTGTGCCATATCGATGACGTCGGTGAGGAATTCTTCCGCAAGATGTCGATATTCGACGACCCTGGCTATCTGGGTGAATATCTTCCCGGCACCCGAGAGTCGCTCCATATCTGCCGCCGTTTGCAGGATCCCTCATTGGGTGTCAGTACCTTTATAGAAACGCGCATCAAGCCCATCATCGACGACTCTGGCCGTCTGGTCTACTACGTTGCCACCGCCCGCGATGTGTCTGCTGAGCGTGACATGTATCTGGAGCAGCGTAAGCACGACCGCAAGTTACAGACCATTAACAAAGCCATCAGGCAATACGAACAGCAACTCGGCTACCTGCTGGAGGAATGTCAGATATTTGTCTGGAGCTATCGCCCAGCCGAAAATGTGGTCACCCTCATGCGCACCCCCGGTGAGACGGAATACACGGAGACTATCGAGGAGTACATCGCGTCAATCCAGAATGAATCCCGTGAGCACGCGATGGACGAGGTGATGGAGGCTATGCAACAGGGCAAGGCTTACAACACGCTGATGCTCTTCGACCGTACACCTGTCGATGACACACCCACTTGGTACGACGTCTTTGGCTTCCCCATATTTGACGAGAACGGACAGCTCACCGAATACTTTGGTATTTCGCGCGACGTCACCCCCCTCATACGGACTCAGGAACAACTGCGTGAGGAACGCTCCCGCGCCGAGGATTCTGGCCGCATGAAGGCTGCTTTCCTAGCCAATATGACCCATGAAATCCGCACACCGCTCAACGCTATCGTCGGCTTCAGTGGACTGCTCAACGTGGTTGAAGACACTAAGGAACGCCACGAGTTCATCCGTATCATCCGCAACAACTGCGACATGCTGCTACGACTCATCAACGACATCCTCGAAGCCTCCAGCATGGGACAGTCGCTGGCCATCGAACCCGAGAGAGTCGATCTTGCATGTGTTTTCGACGACATCTGCCAGACGCTCGAACAGCGTGTGCAGGAGCCCAGCGTCCAATTCCTGAAAGACAACCCCTATCCCACCTGCATGGCCAGTCTCGACAAGGGGCGTCTACAGCAGTTGCTCACCAATTTCGTGACCAACGCCGTCAAATACACTCACGAGGGTCACATTAAGGTTGGCTATTGCCAACAAATGAGAAATGAGCAAGGAGAAGTGAGTAATGATGCAGGTGGTAAGGAAGGCCTCTACTTCTATTGCGAGGACACCGGTTCGGGTATCCCCAAGGACAAGCAGGAGGCGGTGTTCCAGCGTTTTGTCAAGCTCAACGACTTCGTGCAGGGCACAGGTCTCGGACTGTCCATCTGTAAGGCCATCGTTGAGAAGTGCGGTGGTCTGATTGGTGTCACGGGCGACGTCGGCATCGGTTCCACCTTCTGGTTCTGGATCCCCCGCGACATGAAAGACCTCGAAAACAAAGAATAAAAGGAAATAATTAAAGGCCCGCTTTTCAGCGAGCCTTTATTTGTAAGTCCTTCCAACGTCGGATTACTTACGCAGACCGAGAGACTTGATCAGTTCACGATAGCGGTTGATGTCCTTGTTGTAGAGGTACTTCAGGAGCTTACGACGGCGACCTACCATCTTGGTCAGTGCACGAGCGGTTCCGAAGTCCTTGTGGTTCTTCTTCAAGTGCTCCGTCAGGTGCTTGATGCGGTAAGTGAACAAGGCTACCTGGCTCTCTACTGAACCAGTGTCCTGAGCGTTCTTGCCGTACTGGCCGAAGATTTCAGCCTTCTTTGCTTGATCTAAATACATAATGTTTAATTGTGATTATAACTTTTGCAATGACATCTTTCAGACGCTTCCCCTACCTAATCACGGGCGGTTTACGTCGTCAAATGCTTCGGATTTTCCGAAATGCGGCTGCAAAGGTACAAAAAAAAGTGAAAAGTGAAAAGTGAATAGTGA
>JAEEGL013650928.1_pt1 | contig 10362 bp, 20 predicted proteins | sample 9134231 | NCBI WGS metagenome assembly JAEEGL01 (sample SAMN16246548, study PRJNA631951) | gut metagenome | biome: gut microbiome; feature: rumen; material: fiber-attached | host: Bos | place: Iran: Karaj | collected 2018-10
CAACCGTGGTGTTGTCATGAATCCTGTTGATCACCCGATGGGTGGTGGTGAAGGCCGTCAGAGCGGCGGACATCCTCGCAGCCGCAAGGGTATTCCCGCTAAGGGTTACAAGACACGTGCTCCTAAGAAACAGTCGAGCAAGTACATTGTCGAAAGAAGAAAGAAGTAATCATTAAAAGAAGAAGAAAATGAGTCGTTCATTAAAGAAAGGTCCGTATATTTTCCATAAACTGGAGAAAAGAGTCATCGAGGCTCAGCAGGCCAACAAGAAGGTCACCATCAAGACCTGGAGCCGCGCCTCTATGATATCGCCCGATTTTGTGGGTCAGACCATCGCCGTGCATAATGGAAACAAGTTCATTCCTGTTTATGTTACCGAGAACATGGTAGGACATAAGCTGGGAGAATTTGCCCCCACGCGTATTTTCCGCGGTCATGCAGGTTCAAAAGACAAAGCTAAGAAATAACAAGTCCAAAAAGAAAGAACAATAAGAAATGGGACGTAGAAAAAAAGATAGTGCAGAAGCACGTAAAGAAGCCAATAAGACCCTCTACGTGGCGAAGTTGATGAATAATCCTACTTCACCGCGCAAGACCCGTCTCGTCGCAGATATGGTACGCGGCGTTGATGTTGATAAAGCCCTTGGTATTTTAAAATATTGCCCGAGAGAGTCCGCTCCAAAGATTCACAAACTGGTTCTGAGTGCCGTTGCCAACTGGCAGGCAAAGAACGAAGGCAAGCGTCTGGAAGACAGCCAGCTCTATGTCAAGCAGATTATGGTTGACGAAGGCCGCACGATGAAGCGCATGCGTACAGCTCCCCAGGGTCGTGGTTATAGAATCCGCAAGCGCAGCAACCACATCACTGTCATCTTGGGCAGCCGAGTGGAAGAGGCACCCGTGGCTCCTAAAGCTGAAGAAGAAAACAAATAAAGTAATTAAATAAGAAGAAAGTCAACAATGGGACAAAAAACTAACCCAATTGGAAATCGTTTAGGCATTATCCGCGGATGGGATTCTAACTGGTTTGGCGGCCGCAAGTTTGAGCAGAAGCTCGTTGAGGACGACAAAATCCGTAAATATCTCAATGCCCGTCTCGCCAAGGCCAGCGTCTCGAAGATTTATATCGAGAGAACCCTCAAGCTCCTTACCGTGACCATTAACACAGCCCGTCCGGGTCTGATTATTGGAAAAGCAGGCAGCGAGGTCGACAAACTGAAAGAAGAATTGAAGAAACTCACTGGCAAGGATGTCCAGATCAATATTTCGGAAGTGAAGCGCCCCGAGCTGGATGCAGTTTTGGTTGCTCAGAATATAGCCAAACAGATCGAAGGCCGTGTTCAGTACCGTCGTGCCATCAAGAATGCAATTGTTTCTACCATGCGTTCTGGTGCCGAGGGTATCAAGGTTTCTATCGCCGGCCGTATCGGTGGTGCAGAAATCGCCCGTAGTGAGCATTATAAAGAGGGTCGTACTCCTCTCCATACTCTGCGCGCAGACATTGACTATGCACATGCAGAAGCCCACACCACTTATGGCCGTATAGGCGTGAAAGTTTATATCTGCCGTGGTGTCGTATATGGCAAGCGCGAGTTGGTTCCCTCGACAGTAGGTGGACAGCAGAAAGATCATCGTCCTGCAATGGGTGGTGAGCGCCGTCCCGGCAATGGTGCACCCCGTCGCCGTTCGGGCAGCAACAGAAATAACAACAGTAAATAAAATAGGTTAGTGATTGGAGTTATAGAAAAACGCTAAACACTCAACGCTAAACAATAAGAAAAAATGTTACAACCTAAGAAAACAAGATATAGAAAGCAGCAGAAGGGTAAAATTAAAGGCAATGCTTTCCGTGGACACGAGTTGGCATTCGGTACCTTTGGTATCAAATCCCTGGAGACCTGTTTCATTACAGGCCGTCAAATAGAGGCTGCACGTCAAGCTGTAACGCGTCACATGAAACGTGAAGGTCAGATATGGATTCGTATTTTCCCGGACAAGCCCATCACCAAGAAACCTAACGAGGTGCGTATGGGTAAAGGTAAAGGTGCTCCCGAGTACTTTGTCGCCCGAGTGATGCCCGGAACGATCCTGTTCGAGTGCGAGGGTGTTCCGATGGATATAGCCAAAGAGGCTCTCCGTCTGGCAGCCCAGAAGCTCCCTATCTCGACCAAGTTTGTTGTTAAAAGAGATTATATCGAAGAATAAAAAGAAGATACAGTCATGAAAAACGAAATAGTTTTAAAAGAACTCACGACTGCCGAGTTAAAGGAAAAGCTTGAGACCGAGCGCTCCATGTATCAGAAGATGCTTATGACCCATGCCGTGTCGCCTCTGGAGAATCCTAATAAAATAAAAGAAAGTAGAAAAACCATTGCCCGCTGTCTCACAGAACTTCGCGCCCGCGAGATTGCTGAACAGAAGCAGAACTAACAGTAGATATGGAAAGAAATTTAAGAAAAGAAAGAGTTGGTGTTGTGGTGAGCAACAAGATGGACAAGTCTATTGTCGTCAAGGTGGAACGCAAAGTTAAACACCCGCTGTATGGCAAATTCGTGAAGAAGTCCACGAAATTTATGGCTCATGACGAGAAAAACGAGTGCAATATCGGAGATGTTGTCCGCATCATGGAGACTCGCCCGTTGAGCAAGAACAAGTGCTGGCGTCTCGTTGAAATTGTTGAAAGAGCCAAGTAACCAGTCACAACATCCAAGACAAAAAGATTGAAAAGAAATGATACAACAAGAAACTAGAATGACCGTTGCCGATAACAGTGGTGCCAAGAGTGCCCTCTGTATTCGCGTCCTCGGTGGCACCAAGAAACGTTACGCCAGCATTGGTGATACAGTAGTGGTGGCCATAAAAGACGCTATTCCTTCAGGCAACATTAAGAAGGGAGCCGTTTCTAAGGCAGTGGTGGTCCGCACCAAGAAAGAAATTCGCCGCAATGATGGTAGTTACATCCGCTTCGACGACAACGCCTGTGTCTTGCTGACCGCAAATGACGAATTGCGTGGCACACGTATTTTCGGACCCGTAGCTCGCGAACTCCGTGACAAACAGTTCATGAAGATTGTTTCGTTGGCTCCCGAAGTATTGTAAAATTAAAAAGAAGAAAAAGAAATGAAATTGCACGTAAAAAAAGGGGATACCGTTATGGTAATTGCCGGTGAAGATAAAGGCAAGACCGGTAAAGTGCTGAAGGTTTATCCCGAAAAGAATCGCGCCATCGTGGAAGGCCGCAATCTTGTGAAGAAACACACCAAGCCGAGTGCAAAGAACACCCAGGGAGGTATTGTTGAGCAGGAGGCTCCTATCCATTTGTCGAACCTTATGGTGATGGAAGGTAAGACTCCCACCCGTATCGGTCGCAAGATTAGTGAGAAGACAGGTAAACTTGTTCGTTATTCCAAAAAATCAGGGGAGGAGATTAAATAATGGCTTATATTCCTACTTTAAAAACCAAATACAACGAGGAAATACTTCCCGCATTGATGAAGGAGTATGGTTACAAGACTGTAATGCAGGCTCCCCGTTTGAAAAAAATCACTTTGAACCAAGGTCTTGGCAAGGCTGCTATTGCCGACAAGAAGGTTATTGACAAGGGCATTGAAGAGATGAGCCTTATCGCAGGACAGAAGGCTGTGGCTACCAAGTCCCGCAAGGATATTTCAAACTTCAAACTGCGCCGTGGCATGCCTATCGGAGTCCGCGTAACCCTCCGTGGTGAGCGTATGTATGAGTTCTTGGAGCGTCTCATCACTGCTTCGATTCCCCGTATCCGTGATTTCCGCGGTATCAACGATAAAGGTTTTGACGGTAAAGGCAACTATACTTTCGGTATCGCTGAGCAGATTATCTTCCCGGAGATTGACATTGACAAGATTGACCGTATCCAGGGTATGGACATCACCTTTGTCACCTCTGCCAATACCGATAAAGAGGCTATGTCTCTCCTCAAATTGTTCGGAATTCCGTTTAAGAATCAACAAAAATAACATATAATGGCAAAAGAATCGATCAAAGCAAGAGAACGTAAAAGAGCTAAAATGGTAGCCCGTTATGCTGCTAAACGTGCCGCTCTGAAGGAAATCGTCCGCACAGGTGAACCCGAAGAGGTTGAAAAGGCTGTCATTGCACTTCAGAAGCTTCCCAAGAATGCCTGCCCCATCCGCATGCATAACCGTTGCCAGCTCACCGGCCGCCCCAAAGGATATATGCGTCAGTTTGGTATTTCTCGTATCAACTTCCGCGAGATGGCTGTCAGTGGACTTATCCCCGGTGTAAAGAAGTCTAGTTGGTAAAATAATAAAAGAATCATTGGTAGCTTTGCAAGTTGGCAATAAACCAATACTACAAAACTTAAAATCAAGAATAAAACATGGTAACAGATCCTATCGCAGATTACTTGACTCGTATGCGCAACGCCATTGCCGCTAAACACAGAGTCGTTGAAATTCCTGCATCAAAATTAAAGAAAGAGATCACTAAGATCTTATTTGAGAAAGGTTATATTCTGAACTATAAGTTCGAGAATGAAGGTCTCCACAATCAGAGCATCAAGATTGCTTTGAAGTATCACCCTGTGACGAAAATTTCCGCAATTTCCGAGTTGAAACGAGTCAGCAGCCCCGGTCTGCGTCGTTATGTGTCGGTTGACGACCTCCCCCGTGTTCTTAACGGACTGGGCATCGCCATCATCTCTACTTCAAAAGGTCTTATGACCGATAAAGAAGCCCGTACGCTGAATGTTGGTGGTGAAGTAATTTGTTATATTAGCTAAAAAGAGAGGAGAATAAAGAAATGTCAAGAATAGGTAAAATGCCCATCCATCTGCCCGCAGGTGTCGAGGTGAAAATATCTCCTGAAAATGTCATTACCGTCAAGGGACCCAAGGGTGAACTTACCCAGCAGGTGAATCCTGCCATCACCGTTAAAATGGAAGACGGAACTATTCATTTTGAGCGTCCTTCCGACAGCAAGGAGCATAAAGCAATGCACGGCCTTTATCGTGCCCTTGTTGCCAACATGGTAAAAGGTGTGTCAGAAGGTTTCAAATGTGTCCAGGAAGTCATCGGCGTTGGTTACAAAGTGCAGGCTAATGGCAATGTAATGGAAATGGATTTAGGATACAGCCATAAAATCTTTTTCGTGCTGGCTCCTGAAATTCATGTCGAGACTGTCACCGAGAAGGGTAAGAACCCCATCATCACTATGACTTGCTGCGACAAGCAAATCCTTGGACAGGCTGCAGCCAAGATTCGTTCCCTGCGCAAACCCGAGCCTTATAAGGGTAAAGGTATCCGATTCCAGGGTGAAGAGATTAGAAAGAAAGCTGGTAAAGCTGCTGCTAAATAATAAAAAATAGAACGCCAAACAAAAGCAATTATGGCTACAAGAAAAGATATAAGAAGATCGAAAATTAAATTCCGCATCCGTCATAAGATTAGCGGTACTTCCGAGATGCCGCGCCTGTCTGTGTTCAGAAGCAATAAGGAAATTTATGCACAGATTATTGACGATGTAAAAGGTGTGACACTGACCGCAGCCTCCTCATTGGAGAAGGGTGTTGAAAAGAGTGGCACAAAAAGCGAGGTGTCCGCAAAGGTCGGCAAGCTCTTGGCCGAGCGCGCTATCGCAGCCGGTATCAATTCCGTGGTGTTTGACCGTAACGGTTATCTCTATCACGGGCGTGTTAAATCGTTGGCCGATGGTGCCAGAGAAGGTGGTTTAAAATTCTAAAGTCATGGCAGAAGTAAACGTAAAAAGAGTAAAATCAAGCGAAATTGAGTTCAAAGATCGCCTTGTTGCTATCAATCGTGTAACCAAGGTTACCAAAGGTGGTAGAACATTCACCTTTGCAGCCATCGTCGTTATCGGCAACGAAAACGGTGTGGTTGGTTACGGCCTCGGCAAGGCAAAAGAAGTTCAGGCTGCCATCCAGAAGGGTGTCGACGATGCCAAGAAGAACCTTATCAAGGTGCCCGTTCTGAAAGGTACTATCCCCCACGAGCAGTGCGGCAAGTACAGCGGAGCACGAGTATTCCTTAAACCCGCAGCCCCTGGTACAGGTGTTATCGCAGGCGGTGCTATGCGCGCTGTCTTGGAAAGTGTCGGTGTGAAGGACGTGTTGGCAAAATGCAAAGGATCTTCAAACCCCCACAGCGTTGTGAAGGCTACTATCAACGCTCTGTTGCAGATGAAGGATCCTTACATGGTTGCCGAACTCCGTGGTATCACCCTTGACAAAGTGTTTAACGGTTAATCATAGGAGTAAAGAATCATGGCAGAAAAGACTTTAAAAATCAAACAGGTGAGAAGTATCATCGGACATCCCGCCCGCCAGAAAAAGACCATGGCGGCTCTTGGTCTGAGAAAAATCAACCACGAACGTACGGTTGTCGCAACCCCACAGATTCTTGGTATGATTGAAAAGGTGAAACACTTAATCACTGTTGAAGAAATTTAATTAATGTGACCGAATGTCTTCTTTCCATTTGTGTGCAAAGAAAAGAATGACATTAAAACAACAAAGATATTATAACTATGAGTTTAAATAATCTCCAACCCGCAAAAGGTTCCATTAAGCATTCCAAACGCGTCGGACGTGGTGCCGGTTCTGGTAAAGGCGGTACCTCCACTCGCGGTAATAAGGGAGCCAAGGCACGTTCTGGTTACCACCAGAAAATTGGTTTCGAAGGTGGTCAGATGCCTATCTATCGTCGTTTGCCCAAGTTCGGATTCAAGAACATCAACCGTATAGAGTATGTTGGTATCAACATTGACGTACTCAATTCTCTTGCCGAGACCAAGAACATTACTGATTTCAATGTTGACGTCTTCAAGCAGAACGGACTTATTTCTGGCAAAGACCGTATCAAGATCCTTGGCCGCGGTGAACTGAACGCTACCATCAACGTAACGGCTCATGCTTTCTCGGCTGCTGCCAAACAGGCTATCGAGGCTAAAGGCGGTGTCGCCACAGTAATTGAATAAAGTTAGTGGAGTTGATGTAGTTCATGTAGTATTCGCAAGACTTCATCAACTTCATGGCTCCATCAACTTCAAAACTTAAAAATAAACAATAATGAAGAGATTAATACAGACACTCAAAAACATCTGGTCGATTGAAGACCTGCGGAAAAGAATTCTTTACACCATTGGTTTGGTGCTTGTTTACCGCATAGGTTGTTACATCGCCCTTCCTGGTGTAGATCCTACTCAATTGCAGAATCTGCAGAATCAGGGTGCTGATGGTCTGATGGGTCTGTTGAACATGTTCTCAGGTGGTGCATTCTCCAATGCTTCCATCTTCGCATTAGGTATCATGCCTTACATTACGGCTTCGATTGTCATCCAGCTGTTTGTTATGGTCATTCCTTATTTCCAGAAGATGCAGCGTGACGGAGAGAACGGACGCAGAAAGATGAATCAAATCACTCGTCTGCTCACTGTTGCCATCACCGGTTTCCAGGCTCCTGCCTACATCACCAACATGATGTATCAGTTGGGTGCCTCATCCACCGCTATCTATCCATTCGACGGAAGCGCACCCAGTTGGACATTTTGGGCTTCGAGTATCGTCATTCTGATTTCCGGTACCCTTTTTGTCATGTGGCTTGGTGAGCGTATTACCGAGAAAGGTGTCGGTAATGGTATCTCTCTCTTAATTATGATTGGTATCATTGCTCGTTTGCCCTTCGCATTGTTCGGTGAATTCGTTTCCCGTCTTACCGATGCCGGCGGCGGACTTGTTATGTTCTTGATCGAAATTGTTGTTCTCCTTGCTGTCATTTTACTTGTCATCCTGCTTGTCCAGGGTACACGTCGTATCCCTGTACAGTATGCCAAGCGTATTGTCGGCAACAAACAATACGGTGGCGTCCGTCAGTATATTCCTATCAAGGTCAATGCAGCTGGCGTCATGCCCATCATCTTCGCTCAGGCAATCATGTTCATCCCTATCACCCTTATGGGATTCTCAGGCAACACTGATTCTAAATTCTGGATGGCATTTGCCGACATTAATGGGTTCTGGTACAACTTAGTGTTCTTCATCCTCGTTGTCCTGTTTACCTATTTGTACACGGCCATTGCTATCAATCCTAAACAAATAGCTGAAGACATGAAAAAGAACGGTGGTTTCATCCCCGGTGTAAAACCCGGTAAACGTACCGCCGAGTACCTGGAAGGTATTTTGTCCAACATCACACTCCCCGGTTCCATCTTCCTGGCTATTGTTGCTATCCTTCCTGCTATAGTCCGCCTTTTGGGTGTCAACACCCAGTTCGCCCAGTTCTACGGTGGCACCTCGTTGCTGATTCTTGTTGGTGTCATTCTCGACACGCTTCAGCAAATCGAAAGCCACTTGCTCATGAGACACTACGATGGTCTCACCAAAACTGGTCGTATCAAAGGTCGTACCTCAATGTCCGTTCAAGCTTAATTGCTCTACTTAAGTAAATGATACTACTCAAGACACAAGAAGAAATAGAACTAATCCGTGATAGTGCCCGTCTCCTCGGCAAGACTCTTGCCGAGGTGGGCCGTCATATCTGCCCTGGTGTTACAACTGCGTTTCTTGACAAAATCGGTGAACAGTATATCCGGGACAATGGTGGCATACCGTTGTGCAAAGGTTATGAAGGTTTCCCTGCTGCATTCTGCATCTCTGTCAATAATGTCGTTGTGCACGGCATCCCTTCTGATGATGTCTTCATCAAGGAGGGCGACAACGTCTCTCTTGATTGTGTTATTGAGTTGAATGGCTATGTAGCTGATTCGGCATACACTTTTACTTGTGGTGAAGCCACTCCCGAAATGCAGCGTCTTCTCAAAGTTACCAAAGAGGCGTTATACATCGGGTTAGACAAATGCAAAGCAGGTAACCGTGTGGGTGACATCGGTCACGCTGTCCAGCAGCATTGTGAGAAAAACGGTTACTCTATTGTTCGTGAACTTTGCGGTCATGGTGTGGGTCTCAAAATGCACGAAAGTCCCAATGTTCCCAACTATGGAGTTCCCGGCACTGGCGCTCTTCTCAAGGAAGGCATGGTCATTGCTGTAGAACCCATGGTCTGTATGGGGTCAAAAAATGTCGTCTTTTCACGTGAGGACGGTTGGACTTGCAGAACCAAGGACGGCAAACCCGCCGCTCATTTTGAACACACCGTTGCCATTGGAGCCAACGGCCCCGACATCCTGACCACATTTGATTTCATTGAAGAACAAAAATAATTTAAAAACGATAAGTAATAATTAAATGGCTAAACAATCATCCATACAATTAGACGGAACTGTCACCGAATCCCTGGGCAATGCTATGTTTCGTGTTGAACTGGAAAACGGGCATCAAATCATTGCCCATATCTCCGGCAAGATGCGTATGCACTACATCAAGATTCTCCCCGGCGACAAAGTATCTATCGAAATGTCGCCTTACGACCTCACCAAAGGCCGTATCACTTATCGCCACAAATAACCTTGTTTTTCAATACAAAGAAAAGAAATCAGAATTAAACGCATAATATAATAAAAAATGAAAGTAAGAGTTTCTGTAAAGAAAAGATCCCCCGAGTGCAAAGTTGTCCGTCGCCACGGGGTTGTCTATGTAATCAACAAGAAGAATCCTAAGTTCAAACAAAGACAAGGATGATTAACTAACAAAAAAGAATAAGAATAATTTATGGCAAGAATTGCAGGTATTGACTTACCCAAAAACAAAAGAGGTGTTATAGGACTGACCTATATCTACGGTATTGGAAGAAGCCTTGCATCAGAGATTCTGGCAAAAGCCGGCATCGACGAAAACAAAAAGGTGCAAGACTGGACTGATGATGAACAGAATGCACTGCGTACTATCATCAACGATGAGTACAAAGTCGAAGGTGCGCTCCGTTCCGAAGTTCAGATGAACATCAAGCGTCTCATGGACATCGGCTGCTATCGTGGCATCCGTCACCGCCTGGGCCTTCCTCTCCGTGGTCAGAGCACCAAAAACAACGCCCGTACTCGTAAGGGTAAGAAGAAAACAATCGCTAACAAAAAGAAAGCTACCAAGTAAAACATGATGTGTAGCAACCATCTGCGGACGATATTCGACTTATAGGAGCAGTTGGTAAACAAATGTAAAATCAAGCACAATTAAACAATTATGGCAAAAACTTCTAAACCGACCAAAAAAAGAGTCGTAAAAGTTGAACCTCTTGGAAGAGCATGCATCTTCGCCTCTTTCAACAACGTTATTATTTCGTTGACTAATAATGCCGGTCAAGTGATTTCTTGGTCGTCTGCTGGAAAAATGGGCTTCCGCGGATCGAAGAAAAACACTCCGTATGCCGCTCAGATGGCTGCGGAAGATTGCGG
>JAEEGL014242882.1_pt1 | contig 10362 bp, 4 predicted proteins | sample 9134231 | NCBI WGS metagenome assembly JAEEGL01 (sample SAMN16246548, study PRJNA631951) | gut metagenome | biome: gut microbiome; feature: rumen; material: fiber-attached | host: Bos | place: Iran: Karaj | collected 2018-10
TAATTACTGCGGTGATGCCGATAACATGGTCGGAAAAATCGATAACGTGCAGGAAACGGAATTCACGGTTCAGACGAATTCATTTAAAACTTACGCAAAAATGCTGAAGCTGTCCCTTTACAAGTATGTTCCGTTTGCGTTTAAGGAATTCGTGACGGTTGCGGGCTCCGAGGAAATCAATAACTGTTCCGAGTTTTATTATAACGGTGTAAAGGAAGAGAATTCCGATGACTGGACGGAGGTAACCAAAACCGCATATGCATTCGGGATTGCATCAACCAATTTCGATTACCAAAGGGAAATGAATGAGAGACTCGAATATACAAGCGGCAAGAGAGCGGTTTTTGCGCATATTATGGGCATGCACGGACCGCACTACGGAAGTTCCGTCGATGAAGAAGTAACGCAACAGCAGGAAGAAGAAATCTGCATGAATCTTTTGTATTCCTGTATTGAGAAGTTAAAAGAACAGGGCGTGTATGAGAATACAAGCATTATCGTAACGGCGGACCACGGCTATTTTGATCTTTACAAATCGGCACCGATGATGCTCGTGAAAGGTATGGGAAGCACGGGAGAGAAACTAGCAATCAGCAGCGCACCGGGTGTGGTGCAGATGGATTTGCTTCCTACCATTCTGGATTTAATCGGAGAGAATCCGGAAATGATTTCCGGCGGCAAATCGATTCTGCGCCTGGAAGACGGAGAGCAAAGGCTTCGTATTACGAGACAGATGAATAATCTTCCCGAATTCCCGCCCGCGCACAAATGCGACGGTGTCGGATTCTCTATTTATAACTGTTATGAAGAATATCAGTATTACGGAAGAACTTCGGAAATAGACGTAAATAAGGATTTGAAAAACCGGGGACCCATTGTAAGTTACTGGTGGTAAGGAGAGCATAATGCAAACACTGATTAAACCTTTAATATGGCTGATGGAGCTTTGCTATACCATATGCAAAAACTATGGCTGGGCAATTATACTGTTTACTTTATTCAGCAAAATCATTCTTTTGCCGGTTTCCATATGGGTGCAGAAGAATTCCATCAAAATGGTTCAGATGCAGCCGGATCTGAATTTTGCGAAAGCAAAGTTTTTCGGTGACAAAGAGCAGATTGCGGAAGAGCATTCCAAGATTTACAAGAAGTATAAATACAGTCCTTTTGTAACTCTGATTCCGACGCTGATCCAACTGCTTCTTCTGATGGGCGTGATTGAGGTCATCAAGTACGGGATTAACAGCGGCATGTATGATATGAACTTCCTGGGATTCTCTTTGGAAGTGATTCCGACAAAGGTCTGGGGACTTTATATCCTGTCTCCGATTATTGCGGCCCTGTCCGCACTTTTGATGTGCATCTGCCAGAATAAGAGCAATGTTATCCAGGCAGAGCAGAATTTCTGGAGTCAGGCCATTACGCTTGGTATTTCCGTCGGTTTGTCCCTGTATCTCGGTTTCTTTGTATCCGTCGGAGTTGCGATTTACTGGATTGCTAGCAATCTTATGTCCACGGCGCAGCTGTATATCCTGAATTTCTTCATTAATCCGAAGAAGTATGTGGATTATGAACGATTGGAAGAGAGCAAGGCGGCCTTAAAAGAGCTGGAAGGTCTTGGAGCGGATAAGAAGAAGGATCCGAAGGCAAAAGAGAATGCAAAGAGAGAAAAGCAGGACTACAAGCGCTTTTTCTCCGTGGTAAACAAGCATCTTGTATTTTATTCCGAAAGCAACGGATTCTATAAATACTATGCCGGATTAATCGATTATCTGATGGAGAAAACAAACATCACGATTCACTATATTACAAACGATCCGGACGACAACATTTTTAAAATGGCGGAGGAGAATTCCAGAATCCGCGCATACTATATCGGTGAGAAAAGGCTCATTACCCTGATGATGAAAATGGATGCGGATATCGTGGTTATGACGGTGCCGGATTTGGAAAACTTCCACATCAAGAGGAGTTATGTCCGCAAGGATATTGAGTATCTGTATGTACAGCACGGAATGGGAAGCGTGAATTTGACTTATCGTAAGGGAGCGTTGGATCATTACGATTCCATCCTTTGCCCGAACCGTGCGCAGAAGGAAGAAATCCTTGCGCAGGAAAAACTCTATGGATTAAAGCCGAAGAAGATTATCGAGTGCGGCTATTTTATCCTCGACGACATGATTGCCGCATATGAAAAAATGGATAAGACCCCGAATCCGGACGGAAAAAAGAATATTCTGATTGCTCCGTCCTGGCAGGAAGGCAATATCGTGGACAGCTGTCTGGAAGAGCTTTTGAACCAGCTGAAGGGAACGGGAAATCACATCATTGTAAGACCGCACCCGCAGCATGTCCGCCATAAGAGGGAGAAGCTTGAGAAACTGAAAGAGCAGTTTGTGGAAGAAAAAGATATCGAAGTACAGCTTGATTTCTCCGCAACGGATACCGTATGGAAGGCGGATGTTCTGATTACGGACTGGTCGGATATTTCGATGGAGTATTCGTTCTGTACGCATAAACCGGTACTTTTCATCAATACGCCGATGAAGATTATGAATCCCGAATATCAGAAGATTGACGTGACTCCGATTAATGTTGAAATTCGCAGTATTGTCGGTGAAAACGTGGATGTTGACCAACTTGACAAAGTACCCGAAATCATCAATAATTTATTGGGTAATCGGGAGTACTACGAGAAGAAAATTGCCGATTATGCCGAGAGCCAGGTATACAACATCGGAAACTCTGCCGCAGTCGGCGGAAAGTATGTTGTAGAAAGACTCATGGAGATTAAAAAAGAAAGGAATTCCAATCATGCAAGCTAATTTACTGTACATCGATCCGTCCGTAACCACATATTTGATTCAGGCAATTGCAGGTGTGGCCATTGCAGTCGGCGCAGGTCTTGCGATTTATTTCCGCAAGGCTAAGAAAAAAATGAACGAAAAGCTCGGAATCGACGAAAACAAGAATAAAGAGGTTGAATCCGACGATATCGAGTTTAAAGAATAATCGGATATGATTGAGAAACAGGTTAATCGAATTAAACCGAAATACTATTGGGCTTTAGCCTATTTCCTCGGAAGCATAGCTATGTTTGCTATGCTTTCTTATTCCGGACGTCTGGGCGGAAAGTATGAGATGCTTTCGGGCGATGGTTTTAAACTGGTTGCCAATCTTCGTATGTTTGCAAGAAGCATTTGGAGAGGAGAGAGCATCTGGTATTCCTTTGCAACAAGTTTGGGGATGAATACGGGACTGTTAATTGCTTATGATTACATGAGCCCGTTTAATATTTTCTATATCCTGTTTCCGAACGGCAATCCGAACGTGTTGACCGCCATAGTCTTTATTCTGAAAACCGGTGCGGCAGCAGCAACATTTCAGTTATTTTCCAAAAAAGTCTTAAAGCAGGAAAGCATTTTTTCCGTATTGTTCGGTATTTTTTATTCCATGTGCGGATTTTCCCTGCTTCACAGTTTATCCAACAATATGTGGGGAGATGCAATCTACATCCTGCCGTTGGTCGGAATCGGAGTGTATCTTGCAGTATATGAAAACAAATATCTGCTTCTGACGGTTTCCTACGCGTTGGCATTCATTACCCAGTTTTATCTGGGCTACATGATTGGCGTCATCAGCTTTTTGTTTTTCTTTTTGGTTCTGTTTGTCGGCGCAAACGAACTGAAGGGAAAGGAGAAAGTGCTTCGCATTCTGAAATATTTCCTTGCGACACTCACTGCCATACTGGTATCGGCCGTTATCTGGCTTCCTGCGGCATATTGTCTTCTTCATTTTTCCGGAGAAGATGCAACACAGTTTCAAAGAATCGGAACAACCGTTTTGGATCTTTTCTATTGCATGCTCTGGGGCAGGAAAGGAGATTCTTATTCCGGACTGCCGTATGCATATACCGGCGTGGCAACCGCGATGATTCTGCCGTTTTTCTTCTTTGTGAAGAAGATTCACGCAAGAACAAAGTGGATTGCGGGAGCAATGCTCGGCTTCTGTATGCTTTGCTTCTTTGTCATGCCGTTCTACAGTCTGATTCACGCATTTGATGCGCCGGACGGTTTCAACTACCGTTTTCTGTTTGCGTTCAGCATGATTCTTTGCAGCATTGCCTGTCTGACGTTGAAAGAGAATCCGAAAATATCTCTGAAATGGATTATCCCATGGTGCGCGCTTCTTTTGGTTTCGAGAATCATAATGATTGCAATTCGTAAAGGTGATGCGGATACATGGAAGTATGCCTTCTTTATGCTGGGCATGAATATTGTATTTATGGGACTCTGGGTCTTGTTTGACCGAATGGGCAGAGTGGAGAAGAGCCGTTCCGCAGCCGTTGCGCTGGCATTGGTTCTGGCAATAGCGGAAACCGCGTCGGCAGGTTTCTTTATGTATAAAGACATGGATATGACCACCGAGAATTCGTATGAGAGGTGGGATGCGTACATGCGTCAGGTTCAGGCGGATGTAAAATCGGATACGGATTCTTCATTCTACCGTATTGTTTTTCAAAACGATTATCATGACAACTCCGATGCGTTCTGGGGATTTAACGGTATTACCGATTTCGGAAGTGCGGAGCATCCGGCACTTCGTCATATGCTTCATCGTATGGGATTCTTTACTTCACCCCGTATGATGCATGCAACCGGTATCACGCCGGTAACGGGAATGCTTCTCGGAATCAAAACACTTTACATCGGCGACGACCCGTATCGGATTGTGGGAGAGAGCGCACCGTTAATCAAAGAGGACAACCCGTATCGACTGTCTCTGGGATTCATGGTAAAAGATGAACTGGCAGACACAGAATTCACCGGGGCAAACGGATTCGAGACTTTGAATGAAATAATACATGTCTGTGCCGGAACGGATGATGTTTTTGTGCCGGTTTCGAAAGACCGTATTCGTTTTATCGAAGAAGGTATCGTAATTGAGGAAAGAGAAATTGCGGATGAAGACGGGAACAGAGTAATTCTGTCGCTTGAAGGAGAGGCACCGGAAGACATGGCGCCCGGGGTCCGAATTATTGTTTCGCCGAACGGGGAATATCCCGCATATATCCAAACCGAGTTTTCCAATGCGGGAAACTTTGAAAACATGCTCTATATGCGCGGAATGGATAACCTTGTCAATATCGAATCGGATTCCTGCGATCAGGGAATTCAGGGAGCACCCCTCGTAAAAATGAAAACAAATGCGGACGGGGACTATGCGGTTCGAATCGAATGCTATGACGAGGCTTCCTGCCCGGCAGGTTTTAATGCCCTGAACGTATACGATTTTCACGAAGAGAACCTGCAGGCGGCTTATGAGATTCTTTCAAAGGAACAGCTTCAGGTTGAAGAGTGGAAAAACGGATATGTAAAAGGGCGTATTTCGGTGAGCAGCGATAACAGGCTTTTGTATACATCCATTCCTTACATTGACGGATGGAAGATTACCATAAACGGGGAAGAGGTACAGCCGGTTGCGCTGATGAACGGTGCATTTCTTGGCTTTTATGTATCTAATGTCGGAGATTATTCTGTAGAGATGAGATATTGTTGCCCATGGCTAAAAGAAGGCGTTATCATAAGTGTGGCAGGTGTTTTCTTGCTACTTGTTGCGTTGGTATTTGAGAAGAAAACAAAAGAGAGAAAAGAACAGTGATTAAAAACATAGAATTGAGAGTCAAACCAAAGTACTATTTTATTTTTTCGTTTATTCTTGCTTCATTAGCGATGTGGGTTTTGTTTGCTCTTTCCGGCGTTCTTTCATTTGAAAAATATGTATTGCTTGCAGGTGATTCTTTTGAAATATACGCAGCGGATATTAAAATGTTTACAAGAAGCATTCTGAGTGGGGAAAGTATTTGGTATTCGTTTTCTACACAAATGGGAATGAATACAGCTTTATCAGTTGCATTTAAATTATTTAGTCCTTTTAATGTTTTATATCTTTTATTTCCTAATGCCGATATTAATATTATTACAGCTATTATTATCATATTAAAAACCGGTACATCTGCAGCCACTTTTCAGTTATTCAGCATGAAAGTGTTAAAGAACGACAGAATCTCATCTGTTCTGTTTTCTCTTTTTTATGCTATGAATTCATATGTGGTTATTTACTGTGTCATTAATTTTATGTGGATTGATGGCGTATACATGCTTCCAATTGTAGCGATGGGAATTCATCAAGCGGTATACAAGAAGAAGTTTTCTCTGCTAACCTTTTCATATGCGTATATTTTCATAGTTCAATTCTATCAAGGATATATGATAGGCATTTTTAGTTTGATTTACTTTGTATTCTTGATGGTATTTCAGAAGAAAGAAGAAAGAAAAGGGAAATTATCAAGCTATGTTTTTCGGTATTCTCTTTCTGTACTAATTGCAATTTGTGTTTCTGCTTTTGTTTGGCTTCCGGTGATTCTATTCTTGCTAAATCATTATGCTTCTGATAGTACGGGATTTGAACCAATTGGTGTTTCTTTGATTCAGGTTTTCGGAAATCTATTTTGGGGTAGATTTCAGGATTATTACTGGTCAGTTTACCTTTATTGCGGAATTCCGTGCATACTTTTTTTGCCGTTTTATTTTTCAAACGGAAAAATAGAAAAAAAAGAAAAGATTACATATGGGGGGTTGCTTTTATTCTTCATGATTGGATGCATTTTCCTTCCGTTATTTGCGATGCTTCATGGATTTGATGCTCCGGATATGTGGAATTTCCGATTTGGATTTATTATTTCGTTTTTGCTTTGTGTTGTAGGGTGCAGAGAGATTGATTATATAAAACAACTTGATTACAAAATATATGCATTTTATATTACAATCTTACTTATTATTTATTTGTTGGAAATTAAACTCGATAGCGTAATTACTGGTGAGAACCTAGTTTTTGGATTGCATAGTTTTTGGATGAATGTTTTTTTGATCACACTTTGGTCGTTTTTGTTCTTTGTAGGAGAACGAATTCATATTTTAAAAAAATATCTCCCGGTGTTGGTGCTTCTTGTGGCTTTTGTTGAATGTGTAACTAACAGCATTTATGCCGGGGCGTGGGAAGAATCATTGATAGAAAGGACAGAGTATTCTAGTTGGGAAAGAACAAATCAGCTAATTGTTGATAGAGTTTCTCAAACACAGAATGAAGAATTGTTCTACAGAATGTATGTTTTGAGTGATGAAACAGACAATGGGGATTCGTTTTGGGGATACAATGGAATAGCAGACTTTGGTACTGCTGAAAATGAGAAACTCAGAGGATTCCTAAAGGATATGGGATTATATTCCATGATTAGAAGAACATCAGTTAGTGGGATTACTCCTCCTTTAGAGACCTTATTATCGGTAAAGTACAAGGCACGTTTACCAAGGAATAAGGACGGCGACTTCACAAATGAGGATGTTATTGTAGAAGCTAATGAATACTGCTTGCCCATAGGTTTTATGGTTGATGATGCTGCGCTGGAGGAAATGACGTTTTCAGATAATGTATTTGAAAATCAAAATATCGTATTTAAAGCCCTGGCCGGTATTGACAGTTTGTATCGAAAAGTTCCGGAACAGAATATTAAGAGAGATGAGGATGGATTATACTTAATTGGAAACAATTTGCAGACTTTTTACAAGAATGATTCCGGGCCGGGAATAATAGTGTTTAAGATTCGGAATACGGTTGGAAGAGCATTTTCTCAAATATCATATGATGGACGACCCGAAGTAATAAGGGGAGTATATGTCGAGAAAACAGGGAATGTGGGTTTATCAGAAGATTGTTGGGGGCAAATTCCCTTTTCGGCAGAATTGGTACGCATTGGTGATGAGCAACAAATATCCTATTATTCATTCGGCGATATGCCGGTTGCCTTCGAAACAAATGGTATTTATGTTTATGAATTACAGGAAGATAGTTATAAAGAATTATATGAGAACCTGAGTAAAGAAATAATTACTGTTTCTACGGCTAATAATGGGCACATAAAAGGACATATTAAAGTTGAAAGCAACAGAAGAGTATTATTTACATCCATTCCAAATATAAATGGATGGGATGCATATGTTGATGGAAATAAAACAGAAATACGGGAAGTGTTAAATGGGACATTTGTTGCACTGATAATTCCGGATTCGGGGGAACATGATATAGAACTCGTTTATCATTGCCCGGGAGAAAGATTGGGTATTCTGATTTCTGTTTTGGGCGTTTTATTGCTTTTGGGAGATTATATGCTTGAACAAAGAAAGGGTAAAAGATGATAGAGAAGATAAAAAGCAAAGTTACACCAAAACACTATTGGCTTATCGCTGCTGCATTAGGTGCATTATCCATGTTTTTGATGTTGACATATTCTCAAGTTTTGACAACCGGTAAATATGTTTTATTGGGTGGTGATGCATGGGAAATTTATATAGCCAATATTCGTATGCTGATTCGTAATATAACGCATGGAGAAACTCTTTGGTATTCGTTTACGACTTCGATGGGATATAATACTGCACTGACGGTTGCATTTGAGTTAATGAGCCCGTTTAACATTTTGTTTCTTATTTTTCAGTGGGTAGATCCTAATATAATCCTTGCAATTATAATAATTTCAAAAGTTGGATTGGCTGCAGGTGCGTTTCAGCTTTTTTCATCCAAAGTACTCAATAACAATGCGGCGTTTTCTATTGTTTTTTCGATTTTTTATTCGATGTGTGCGTTTTCGGTGGAATATTGCATTGCGAATTTCATGTGGCTAGATGGAATCTACATGTTGCCGATTGTGGCATGGGCGACATATGTGGCTGTGAAAAAGAATAAATACTTGTTTTTGACGTTATCCTATACATATATTTTTATTGTTCAGTTCTATATGGGGTATCTGCTTGCCGGCTTCAGCCTGATTCTATTTTTCCTGCTTTTGTTTATGCAAAAGAAGGATGAACGAAACACAACTATTGGTTCGGCTATTGGAAAATACATTCTGACAGCAGTTTTATCCGTGGCAATGTCTGCGTTTCTTTGGGTGCCGGTATTGACATTTCTAATACACCATACTGTTTCGGATAGTTCGCAATTTATCGCGCTAAGTGTTTCCCCGTTCGATTTGATTAACAATCTGTTTTGGGGGGAGTTCCAAGATTACCATACATATCCATATATATACTGCGGCTTGCCCTGTCTGTTACTTTTGCCGTTTTACTTTACAAACAAAAAAATAGCGGCAAAAGAACGTGTTATTGGCGGGGTGTTGCTTGTTTTCTTTATGCTCGGTTGTATGATTCTACCGATATACAAGCTGTTTCATGCATTTGATGCACCGGATATGTGGAATTATAGGTTCTCCTATATAATAAGTTTTCTTTTATGTGCAATAGCAGTTAGACAAAGTATGTACTTGTCGGATATCAATAAGAACATGCTTTTGGGAATTTGCGCTATATTGCTTCTACTTTATTGTGTTGAACAAAGACTACAACCTATGGAGATTGGCTGGGTTGCCAGAAACAGCAATAATGGACTTATTATTAATTGTGTGTTTGTAACGCTTTGGATAGTTTTGAGTTTTGCTTTGTTAAGAACGAAGAAAAGGCGATTCGAAATATTGTTGCTTATGTTATTTGTAACCGTGGCGGAGACGGTTACAAATGGTTGTGTAAGAACGTATGATTCAAATTGGAAACAAGGACTTACAAAAGAGGACTATTATTATACGTGGGAAAATGAAGTAAATCGAAATCTGGACGAAATCAATTCCCAAAATGCAAGCGAAGATTTACAGGGTTTTTATAGGATTTGTATGTATGGAGATGCGATTCATAATTCGGACGCATATTTTGGATATAATGGTATTACGGATTTTAACTCGGCAGAGAATGAATCGCTGAGATATTTTATGCATAATATGGGGTTTTATACCACGACAAGACGCACAGGGGGGACGGGACTGACAAAACCCATGGAAATGTTGTTATCTGTAAAAAATACAGCAAGATTATACATCGATATGGCTATGCTGGGGGTAAACACAGACGTGAAGGTATATGAAAACCCATATTATCTTCCTTTGGCATATATGGTTAACTCCGAGGTGGCGGATGATTTTGATTATTCCGGAAATGTTTTTGAAAATCAAAATGAACTGTTTCGTCGTCTTGCCGGAGTTGAGGGAATTTACGAACGGGTTCCGGATAATATGATAGAGGAAAAAGAAACAGGCCTGATGTTTTCTAAAGAGGATAAGGCATTTTATGCTACTGTTCCTTCCGGTGGAGAATTGATCTTTTTGGTTTCAGGAATTGAAAATGAAGTCTATCTTGAAGTTGAATCTGTAAATGGGGGAGGAGATGTATCTGGATTAGAGTGGGGAACCATAATGAA
>JAEEGL015591722.1_pt1 | contig 10362 bp, 10 predicted proteins | sample 9134231 | NCBI WGS metagenome assembly JAEEGL01 (sample SAMN16246548, study PRJNA631951) | gut metagenome | biome: gut microbiome; feature: rumen; material: fiber-attached | host: Bos | place: Iran: Karaj | collected 2018-10
CGGGAGGACGAGATGTTCACCACCGCCGCGCCGTCGGCAAACAGCGGCAAAAAGAGCTTCGTCAGATAAAACGGAGCCGTGACGCCGACCCGCAGCGCAGCTTCGAATTCCTCCCACGTGCAGGCGGAAATGCCGTGCATCACGGGCGGCGCGTTGTTGACGAGAAAGTCGACGCGCCCGTACTTCTCCGCGACCCATGCGGCGAACCTTTCGAGCGTCTCCTTTTCGCCGATATCTCCGACGAAGTCCGCGGACGGATCGGTATCGATCACGACGGGGACCGCGCCTTCCCTGCGGAACGCGCCGGCAGTTGCCAGTCCGATCCCGTGGCAGCCTCCGGTAATGACCGCAATTTTGTTTTGGAACATCGGGTTTTCCTTTCAGCGAAGAAACGCGCGGAGTTTTCCTTCGTCCGCTCCCGGAAGAAGGGACTTTAAGTGCGCGAGCAGGCGTTCCCTCGATTCGGCAGGTTCCCTGAGATATACGCGTTCGGTGAATGCCGCGCCGAATTCCTTTTCCGGGGTCGTGTATTCGGCGATGCCCCAGCCATACGGATTCCCGTTTTTGTCCCGGGGATAGAAGAAATCCCGGATCACGACGTAGCACTGGAACTGCAGGCGGTTCAGATGCGTATCAAAGCCTTTCTTCCCACCTTTGCCGTAGTTTCCGGTCTCCTTCAGGGTCCCGGTGAGAACGGGCGCGGACTCGCTCACGAGGTTGTACAGATATTGATCGGCATAGGAAGCCAGACCGTCGTCGAACCGGGCGTCGAAATCGTATCCGTCCCGCCGCGCGTTCGCAAGATCCGGGAACCACTGTGCCGAAACGAAGGCCGCCTTATGCTCGAAAAACTTCCCGTAGGCACACCCGCTCTCCCGGATGACGGGTCCCTTCCATTCCCAGACGCCCTCCTCCGACGCAAACCAGGCGGACGGAGCGACATGCTCTTCGACGGAAAAACCGGGAACGGAATTGCGGAACAGGGGCACAATACCGAAGGTCCGCACCGCTTCCGTCAGATCCCGTTTCGTTTCGATCAGAAAATCGAAGCTCATACGGCGATCTCCCTGAGCACCGCGCAGAGGCGTTCCACTGCTTCGGGCTTCGTCGCCCAGCTGGTGCAGAGGCGGATGACGGAGGAGGTCTCGTCGAGCTTTTCCCAGAAGGTAAAGACGACTTCGCGGGAGAGGCGTTCCATCTGCTCGCTGCCGAGAACGACGAAGATCTGGTTGGCCGGCGTCTCGATATGGAAGCGATAGCCGCATTCCCTGAGGGTCTCCCGGATCCGCTCAGCCAGATCCACGGCATGGCGCGCGATCTCCAGATAGAGTCCGTCCGTGAAGAGCGCGTCGAACTGTAAACCGAGCACCCTCCCTTTCGCGAGCACGGCGCCGTTCTGCTTCATATGGGTGAAGAAATGCTTCGGGGTGCTGCGCGGGAACACGACCGCCTCGCCGAGCAGCGCGCCGACCTTGGTCCCTCCGATATAGAACACGTCCGTCAGCCGCGCGAGATCCGGAAGAGTCACGTCCGATCCCGGCGTCACGAGCCCGTATCCGAGCCGCGCGCCGTCCAGAAAGAGCGGGAGACCGTATTCGTCACATAACGCGCGGAGAGCCCGAAGTTCTCCGAGGCCGTACAGGGTGCCGTATTCCGTCGGGTGGGAGATGTACACCATGCCCGGCTGGACCATATGCGGATACCCGTCCGCGTCGGCGTAAAAATCGCGCAGATAGGCGCGGAGGTCTTCGGCGCTGAGCTTGCCCTCGGAAGCCGGAAGGGTCAGGACTTTGTGCCCCGTGGCTTCGATCGCGCCGCCCTCATGTCCGTTCACATGTCCGGTCGCGGCGGACACGACCCCCTCCGTATCCCGCAGAAACGCGGAAATAACGGTGCGGTTGGTCTGAGTCCCTCCGGAGATAAAAAACACATCGGCATCGGGGCAAAGGCAGGCCTTGCGGATCTTTTCCTTCGCACAGAGGCAGTAAGCGTCCTCCCCGTATCCGGGCTGGATTTCAAAATTGGTCTCTAAAAGTCTTTCCAAGATCTTCGGATGGGCTCCCTCGATATAGTCGCTTGCAAAAGACAGCATTCGGCACCTCCGGGCATGGTTTTCTTTATCATAACAGATTCCCCGGAAAATTGCAAGAGGAAAACCGGACGGATTCGACGGGAGGTCTTATCCGCGCATTTTCCGGCGCATCCGGTTCAGATGACGTTCGAAATCTCCTCCCGCGATGAGTTCCGTCAGCACGCACTGTTCCAGCACGGGCACCGTGCAGGACAGGCTCCCCACCCCTGCCCGGTACGCCGGCATGAGGGCGTCGGGAAGCGCCATATACCCGGCGCGCAGGGAGGGAAAGAGCGTTTTGGAAAAGGAATTAAGGTAGATCACCCGGTCCGGCGCGAGGGAAAACAGCGTTTCGGCGCGGCGCAGGGCGGGGGCAAACTCGGATTCCACGTCATCCTCGATCAGCAGTCCGTCCCGCTCTTCTGCCCACCGGACATATTCATGCCGCTTCGCTGCCGTCGCCGTCACCATGCTCGGATAACTGCGGTACGGAGTGATGTGCAGCACACTGGCCCTGCTCCGCTCCAGTTCGCCGCTGTCGATGCCGCTTAACCCGAGGCGCAGTTCCTCACACGTGATGCCCGACGCGCGGTAGATCTGCAGGATCTTGCCGTAGGACGGGCTCTCCGCGGCAAAGATCCGGTCCCGCCCGAGGATCAGAGGGATCAGGGTATAGAGATATTCCGCGCCGGAGCCGATCACGATATTTTCCTTCTTCGCACGGATACCGCGGCTTCTTCCGAGGTATTCCGCGATGGTCTGCTTCAAAATATCCAGTCCTCCCGGAGGGGATTTTTCGTACAGGATCCCTTCATAGTCGGAAAGCACCCGCCGCACGGTCTTCGCGTAGACGGAATGGGGGAACGTCGGCCCGCTCTCCTTTCCCGCCGCGGGGACTTCCACTGCCGGACGGACCCCGGCTACGGGAAAACTGTCCTTCTTCCGGTAGGACGCGTAAAAACCGCTGCGTTCTTTTGGCTCCGCGTACCCTTCGTCGACCAGCAGCGCGTAGGCGTGCTCGACGGTGATGACGCTGACGCCGTATTCCGCAGCGGCCGAGCGTTTGGACGGAAGCTTTCCTCCGGGCGGAAAATCCCCGGAGATGATCTTTTTCCGCATGTCCTCGTAGACGGCGCGGTAAGCGGGCGATCCGTTCGCTTCTTTTTTCATCGGTTCGTTCCCTTTTCTCGTTTTCTTTCATGATACCACGCTCACGGACTTCTGTCAAGCGCAGCAGGAAAATCTGGTCATATAAAAAATATCTGTTTTGAGACTGTTTTTATATCCAAAACCGGAGTATGATAGGAACCGATCTGAAAGAATCCTTCAGGGAGGATAGAAATGAACATGAAAAAAGTCGTCACCATTCAGGATATCTCCTGCTTCGGCAAATGCTCCGTCACCGTCGCGCTGCCCGTCATTTCCGCCATGGGCGTGGAATGCGCCGTGATCCCCACCGCCGTACTCTCCACGCACACCGCCGGCTTCACGGGCTTTACCTTCCGCGATCTGACGGAGGACATCCCGGCAGTCACCGCGCACTGGAAAAAGGAAGGCCTGACCTTCGACGGTCTGTACACCGGCTACCTCGGCTCTCCCGAGCAGGCTGCGATGATCGAGAGCTTCATCGACACGATCCGGCCCGCCTATGTCTTCGTCGACCCGGCGATGGCGGACAACGGGAAGCTCTATTACGGATTCGGTCCGGAGATCGTCGCCGCCATGAAGCATCTCTGCGGACGCGCGGACATGATCGTACCGAACATCACCGAAGCCGCTTTCCTGACGGGGGAAGAATACAAAGAACCCGGCACCTACGACGAGGCGTATATCAGAACGCTGCTCGGAAAGCTGACGGAGATCGGCGCGAAGACCGCGGCCATCACGGGCGTTCGGTACGCGGACCGTCCCGACGAGCAGGGGATCGTGTCGTACTGCCCCGCGACCGGGCTGTACGAGGAATACTTCCACGAGAACCTTCCCGTCTCCCTGCACGGAACGGGAGATTTGTTCGCGGCGGTTATGTTCGCTGCGCTGATCCGCGGAAAGTCCGTGACGGATGCCATGCGGATCGCTGCGAACAATGTGCTGAATTCCATCCGCGCGACCGTGGACGATCCGAACTACCGCTACAGCGTGAAGTTCGAGCTGTGCATCCCGGAGCTGATCCGGATGACGGAGGAATGAGGGAGATAAGCTTTCTTTCGCATAAAGAACCAAAGGCTTTGCCTTAGTTCGCAAAATCTTCTCATTGACTATCCTGTTTAAAATCCGGTTTAACTTAATGCTTTTTAATAAAGAAACAAAAGGTTCCGCCTTTGTAATCTAATATATGCCCTGTGCGGGCAGCACGGGACCGGGTACGAAAGGCTGCGCCTTTCGTTCCCAATTCTTCCCTCCTCTGTTGACAGAATAAGGAAAAAAGTATATAATTAAGCCGAACCGTATTGGACAGAAAGGATAAAAGAAATGAAAAAAACGATTTGCCTGCTGCTTTCGCTCCTGATGATCGCAGCCGCTTTCGCATCCTGCGGCGAAACCGCAGGGAACACGGACAATCCTTCGTCTCCGGACGCGGCGCAGGCCGACACGCCTTCCTCCGGTGCCGAGGAACCCGAACCGGAAGACAATACGGTCAAGACCGACCTGCCGGACGATCTGGATTTCGCAGGCGCGTCCTACCGGATCCACAACATCAACTGCAGCTCCTATTATGACACTATCATCGCGCTCGAACAAACGGGGGACAATCTGAACGACGCCATTTACAACCGGGACCAGCGTCTGATGGAAGATATGAACTTCGAATTCACGGAGTTCAGGATCGAAAACGCGGACGCTCCGAACGCCATCCGCAATCTCGTCAAGGCCGGGGACGACTCCTATGACATGTACGTCTCCGTGGACTGGCGCGGCTATATGCTCGCGCAGGAAGGATATGCCCTGCCGATCTCCGCACTGCCCTATGTCGACACGGAGCGGGAATACTGGTCGCAGTCCATCCACAAGGACATGTCCATCCGGGGAAAGCTGTACTTCGCGTTCGGCGACCACAATCTTTCCACCTACGACAGCGTCAACACTCTCCTCTTCAACAAAGCCATGTCCGAGGATCTGGGACTCGCGAACCACTATCAGACGGTCCTCGAGGGCAGCTGGACGCTCGATCTCATGCAGTCCAACATGACGGCGGCAACGGCGGATGCGGACGGGGACGGCAGCTGGACCGTAAACGACCGGTACGGCATCACCTCCCATTCCAAGCAGGTGCTGCCCTGCTTCTGGGTGGCGGCGGGACTGCGGTGCATCGAAAAGGACGAGGAGGACGTGCCCTATTTCGCCATTCCCGGCAACGAGAAGTTTGAGGATCTTTATCAGAAGATCCTTGCGATGATGCACAACGAGCACCTTCTCTTCATGTCCGACGGTTTTCCGGATTACGCCAACAACACCCTCTTCATCGGCGGCGGCGCGCTGTACAACATCGTCCGTGTGGCGTTTCTGCACTTCTACCGGGATATGGACATCGACTACGGCATCATCCCGTACCCCAAGTACGACAGCGCGCAGGAGACATACTGCAGCCGGACCGAAGGCGCGTATATCCACATTTATCCGACCACCCTGTCCCAGTACGAGCTGGCAGGCGCCGTCACGGAGGCCATGGCCTGCGCTTCCCTGAACGAGGTCATCCCGGTGTATTACGACGTGGTACTGAAGAGCAAGTACACGCGGGACGAAAACTCCACCGCCATGCTGGATCTGATCTACGGCAACCGGTTCTATGACCTGGGCGACACGATCTTCTGCGGCGACATCCGGGACGGTGTGTTCGCGGGCAAATTCAAGAACAACGACACCAATCTCCAAAGCACGCTGAAATCTCTCACGAAGATCGCGGACCGCGCGATCAACAAGTATGTGTCCGCGTTCGACGCGCTGGAAGAACCGTAAAAAGGTTTTGATGACAAAAACGGGCTGCGATAAAGCAGTCCGTTTTTTGTTCTTCACCTGTGAGTTTCTCAGGCCCCGAGGAACCGTTTCGCGTACATCTCGAACAAGACCTCGGATTCCTCCATGATCTCCTTCTGCTCGAGCGGATGTCCCGCCAGCGGCATCGGCAGGAACACATATTCCACCCCGTTTGCCTCCAGCGCCTCCCGCAGAGCGACGGCGTTCGAGAACGGAACCACGTCGTCCTTCTGCCCGTGGCAGATGATCGTCGGAGGGGAATCGGGCGTCACATACCGCACGGGCGAATAGAGCATCAGCGCATCCTTCGCCCTCTGTTCTTCCTCCTTTTTCAGCGGGAACCCGACCACGTTCGAAAACAGCTCCGTCCATTTTTCCTCGGGCGGATACCGCTTCGGCGTCCCGTACAGCAGGCCGTCGTCCGGGAGCCACGCCGGTCCGCAGTAATCGATCACGCCGACGGGCTTGAGGGGGGATATCTCCGCTTTCGCGTATGCGTAAAGAAGGGACAGATGCCCTCCGGCGGACGCTCCGGTGAGCAGCATGCGTTTCAGAGCGGCTCCGTGCGCGAGCGCAAGCTTCCGAATCTCCGTCAATGCGGCGGTGATGTCGTCCAGAAGAGCGTCCATATGGACGTCTTCGGAGATATACCGGTAGTTGATCGCGGCGGCGGCATATCCCCGCGCGCACCATTTTTCAAGCTCTCCCCTATACTGTTCCTTGACCCCGGCGATCCACGCGCCTCCGTGGATGAACAGGATCAGCCCGTCCCTGTCCCCGTATCCGGCGGGAATGAACAGATCGAAGCTCTGCCGTTCATGCTCTCCGTATTTCTCATCGATGAAAATCAGATCGTTTTCTTTCATTTCCCTGCTCCTTCTTCCGTCCGGACCAGCGCGAGGATCAGCTCCGTCAGCTTGACCATCTCGCCGATCTCCGTGTATTCGTGAACCGTGTGCACGTCGTGCATGGCGGAAGCCGCCACGATCCCGGCGATCCCGTGCTTCGAATAGTGGTTCTGGTCGCTTCCCCCGAATGTCGCGCCGATTTCGGGCGTCAAGCCGACGGACAGCGCCGCTTCCTCAAATCTGCGTACGACGGGATGATCCCGCGCCGTCTCGTAAGCGCGGACCATTTCCCGAATTTCGATCCCGACCGATGCGCCGATCTTTTCGGCCTCCTCCGCGAAGACGGCCCGGATGCTCTCCCCCCTGCGCAGGGCTTCCTCGTGCCGCAGGCTCCGGATCTCGCCTCCGATCCGGATTTCAGCCGGAACCGCGTTGGTGACGCTTCCGCCGGAGATCTTGCCGAAATTGACCGTGGTGTCCTCCGCAACCCGGCCGGTCGGGATGCGGGCAAGCGCTCCGGCAGCGGCCGTCAAAGCGTTGATGCCGTCCTCCGGATTGAATCCGGCATGCGCGCCTCTTCCCTTCACGGCGATATCCAAGGAAAGGATCGTCGGCGCACGCGTCACCGCGCATCCGATATTCCCGGTCAGATCGAAACAATAAGACGAGGACGATTTCAGCTTCGCATAATCGAACACGTTGCTCCCCCGCCCGTATATCTCCTCCGCGCACGGAAAGAGCACCTCGACGTCCGCGTGCGGGATCCCGTCTTCCGTGAGTACGGTCAGCGCTTCCAGAATCGCGGCAAGTCCCGCCGCGTCATCCGCGCCGAGCACCGTCGTCCCGTCCGACGTGATCCTCCCGTCCGGATGAACGACGGGGTTTTTGCCGATCCCCGGCTTCACGGTATCCATATGGGAGGAAAGAAGGATCGCCTCCCCGTCCGCGTTCCCCGGCAGCAGTCCGTACAGATTTCCCGCGGACCGCTCCGATTTCCTGCCGCAGATCTCGTCCGCGCAGTCTTCGTCCGCTTCGATCCCGATCTCAGCCAGACTTTTTTTCAGATAATCCGCGACGTCCCGCTCGCCGAACGATTCCGAATCGAATCCGACCAGAGTGAGAAATCTGTTTACCAGTCTTTTTTCGTCGATCATTTTTCCGATCCCTCTCTTTCCGTTTCGCTTTCGATTATAGCACATACGGGAGAGGAATGCAACAGAAAACGGAGGTCCCGACACTCCGTTTTCCGTTATGCTATGATTTATACTATAGCAATCCGCTGAATTCATCGCACTTCATGGAATCGTCATTGCGAGACCCCGTATGGGGTCGCGGCAATCCGTTTCTCCCCGCAGGAGGACGGATTCCCACACCGGTGACAAGTCACCGGTTCGGAATGACCGGGGAAAGAGCGTTTTTGTTCGGTACTTTTATTGGATTGCTATAAGCAGTTACCGCAGTTTTTTCGAAAGATACAGCACGAGATCGTCGTCGTTCTCGCACGGTTCGTACGGTTCGCAGACGGACCCCCGGTACCAGACGCCGGTCCCGTCCGGGATATAGCCGCGCTTGACGTACATCCTCTGCGCGGAGCCGTATCCGCTGTGCAGTCCCACGCCGAGATAGACCGTATCCGCGAACCGGGCGGCGATCCGTTCCGCCGTATCCATCAGCGCCGTTCCGATCCCTTTTCCCCGGTATTTTTCGAGCACGGCAAAATCCATGATCTCCGGGAGCCCCTGTCCGCCGAAGGAACCCCATTCGCTGTCCGGGTAGACGAAGATATACCCCGCGCATTCCCCTTCGAGCTCGGCGGTCAGGGTGACGCACTTCCCCGCCCGTTCGTGCTCCAGCCGCATGAGCAGCTTGGACGGCTCCGAATGCCAGCCCTGCGCGCATTCTTCCCGGACGAAATCGTCCACGTCGGAACCCATCATGGAGCGGACGGCAAGTCTTCCGTCCATGAAAAGACCGTAGAGCATCAGCCCCTCCTCTCCGGGATCAGCGGCTTATCCCAGAAGATCTTCCCTCCGAGCGTCCCGGCAAGGGCGTCCGCTTCCTGTTCCAGCATCCCTAAATAGCATGCCTCGCGCTTTTTCGACCGGCGCCCCTTCGCGCGATAGATCTCGCGGGAGGCGTACGCGTCATAGGAGACTGCAAAATCCTCCTCATCCCTGTGCGGGAAGAAATTGACGGCGTATTCATACGCGACTTCGCCGCCCTCGGACGTCACGATCAGAAGCACGTCTGCTGCTTTGCGCTCTACCCCGTTGTACGTGCATTCCGCCTCAAAATACCGTTCGTATACGTTGAACGTCATGCTTTGCCTCCTTCTTCCGTCCCGTTTTCCGCCAGACGGAACATCCTTTCCGGGATGTGGCAGTATCCGCCCGGGTTTTTCTCGAGATATTTCTGATGATATTCTTCCGCGTCGAAAAACTGAAGCAGGGGGTTCACTTCCACCGCCAGCTTCTGCCCGGCCGACGCTTCGATTTCTTTATAGACCTTCCGGACGGCGGGGAGCAGGCTTTCGTCCTCGTAATAGATCCCGGTCCGGTATTGGATCCCCTCGTCCTCTCCCTGGCGGTTGACGGAAACGGGATCGATCACGTCAAAGTAATACCGGAGCAGCTTCTCCGTCGGAAGGATCTTCTCGTCGTATTCGACGCGCACGGTCTCCGCATGGCCGCTTCCGCGCTTCTTCACGTCCTCGTAGGACGGCCGGACGGTGTTTCCGTTGGCATATCCGACAACGGTGCGGATCACGCCCGGGAACTGGTCGAAGTATTTCTGCGTTCCCCAGAAACAACCTCCGGCAAGATAGATCGTCTTCATACCGTCTCCCCTTTCTCCGGAGCCGTCTCCGGCATTTCATCCGTATTCCGCGTCAGATCGCGCACCCATTTATGTCTCGCAAAATGGGCGAACACCCACGGCAGCTTTCCGATTTCGTCCAGACAGGTGCAGGCGTAGACCAGCATCACGGGCCAATGGAACACGAACGCCCCGAGGAATGCCAGCGGGACCGCGACTCCCCACATGGCGACCGCAAGGGAATACATGTCGAAGAGCGTATCTCCGCCCGCCGCGAAAACGCCGTTGATCACCACCGTGCAGATACAGCGCGCGATCATGTACACCGCCATGACGACCATGATCCGTGTCAGGATCTTCCGCGCCTCGTCCGTGAGGATCACAAAGCGCACGATCAGCGGCGTCAGCGCGAGGATCACGGCGCAGGAGAACAGTCCGATCAGCGCGGCGAGAACAGCGAGCCGGTCTCCGTACAGACGGCCTGTCGCAAGATCGCCCTTCCCGAGCTCGTTGCCCACGAGAATGCCGCCGGCTGCCGCCACGCCGTTGCAGAAACAGCACATCAGGTCCCGTACCACGGACGCGATCGAATTCGCTGCGGCAGGATCGGTGCCGAGGTGCCCCATCACGGCCGTATACGACGTAAAGCCGATCCCC
>JAEEGL015620657.1_pt1 | contig 10362 bp, 8 predicted proteins | sample 9134231 | NCBI WGS metagenome assembly JAEEGL01 (sample SAMN16246548, study PRJNA631951) | gut metagenome | biome: gut microbiome; feature: rumen; material: fiber-attached | host: Bos | place: Iran: Karaj | collected 2018-10
CCGCCTTGCGGATTCAATTAAAGTGCTTCGTACTGAAAAAATTCAAATTTCGGCAAACTTATATATAACCGATAATCTTCCCTTGCATATTACACGGGTCAAGGGACGAAGTCCCTTGCGGGTTCTCAGGGCAGAGATCACCCTAAAATGCTTCCGCTTCACTGCGTTTGCTCCAGCATTTCAGGGAACCCGAAGAGCCCCTAAGCCCTCGGAGAGGTAAAAATATAAGCCGATACATTAGTTTTTGTGCCGGCTTTTTTGGTTTTTTTATTCAGCGTTTTTCAGTTTTTCCGCCTGGTCGGTCGTAATCAGGGTATCCATAAGCTCGTCCAGATCTCCGTCCAGAATAGCCTCTATCCTGTGGAGCGTCAGCTTTATCCTGTGATCCGTAACACGTCCTTGGGGGAAATTGTATGTCCGTATCCTCTCGCTTCGGTCGCCTGTTCCTACCTGGGACTTCCTGTCCGCGGAAATCTCCGCCTCGTGCTTGGCGCGCTCCATCTCGTAAATGCGGGAGTAGAGCACCTTCAGCGCCTGAGCCTTGTTCTTGATCTGTGACTTCTCGTTCTGGCATGAAACCACAATACCCGTGGGAATGTGGGTCACACGCACTGCGGAATCAGTGGTGTTTACGCACTGACCGCCGTTGCCCGACGCGCGGAAAACATCGATGCGTACATCGTTCATGTTGATGTTCACGTCCAGCTCCTCCGCCTCGGGAAGCACAGCCACAGTAACCGTGGAAGTGTGAATCCTTCCGCCGGACTCAGTCGTGGGCACCCTCTGCACACGGTGGACGCCGCTTTCGTATTTCAGACGGGAATAGGCGTTTTTACCCTTAATCATGAAGGAAATCTCCTTTATACCGCCCAAATCGTTTTCATTGACGCTTAAGACCTCCGTCTGCCAGCGTTTCCGCTCCGCGTACCGTGAGTACATCCTGAAGAGGTCCGCCGCGAAAAGAGCCGCCTCGTCTCCGCCTGCGCCGCCACGGATCTCCATAATAACGTTTTTCTCGTCGTTGGGGTCCTTTGGCAGAAGCAGTATCTTTATCTCATCCTTGATGCGGGTCAGCTTTTCCTTGTTCTCGGAAAGCTCGTCCTTGAGCAGCTGTCTGAATTCCTCGTCAGTCTCCGCGTCCAGCATCTCCAGAGCGTCGCTTACGGCAGTCTCAGCCGCCTTGTACTCCCGGTATTTCTCGATTATGGGAGTCAGGTCGCTGTGCTCCTTCATGAGACTGCGCCAGAGATTCTGGTCGGAAATAGTTTCAGGATCGTTGATCTTATCGTTCAGTTCTATATATTTTTTCTCTAAATCAGCTAATTTTTCAAGCATAATGGTACCTCCTCTGCGCTAAATGCGCAGATAAAAGGCGTCTGGATGACGCAATGAATAATGAATATTGAATAATGAATAATTATTGTCAAAATCCGCCGTTGGCAGATTTAATAAAGTGCTTCGCACGTGAAATATCGTGCATTTAGACTGAAATTTCGATTTTCGGTAAATCTAATATTAGCCGAAAGACTTTCCTGACATATTACACAGGGTCAAGGGGCGAAGTCTTATCCCAAAATGCTTCCGCTTCACGTTGTTCCGCTCCAGCATTTCGGGAGCCCCAAGCCTTGCGGATTCTTAAGGCAGAGCCTTAAGCGGGTTCTCAGGGCAGAGCCCTAAGCCCTCGGAGAGCCGCCGGAGGCACAGCTCCGTCCCATCACAACCCGGTGATTTCCGCCCAGGTCGTTTTTTGTCTCAATATCCGTGAATCCTGCTTCCTCGAGAAGCTTTGTTACAGCCTCTTTCTGGTCGAAGCCGGTCTCGAAGAAAATATATCCGCCGTCATTCATGTGATCTTGAGCATCTTTAATGATCTCCCTGTAAAAGAAAAGCCCGTCGGGTCCTCCGTCCAGAGCGAGCCGAGGCTCATTTTGCACTTCTTTGTCAAGCTTTTTGATTTCATCCGTGGGGATGTACGGCGGATTGGCAATAACCGCGTCCGCCTTTATATTAGTAAAAGGCTCCCAAAGAGACCCCTGAATCAGGGTTATTTTCTGGTCAAGCCCTAAGTTTTCAATGTTTTTTTGCGCTAAGGCAATAGCCTTTCCGCTGATGTCCGAAGCATAGATATGACTAAAGTTCCCGTAATGGGCAAGACTTGCGCTGATACACCCGGTGCCGGCGCAAAGTTCAATGGCAGTGGAAAAATTCTCCCTTTTGCACTTCTCAAGCACGGCTTCCGCAAGAGTCTCCGTGTCAAATCTGGGGATAAGTACGCCTTCCTCACAGAAAATATCCAAGCCCATAAAGGACTGTACGCCCAAAATATACTGCAGAGGCACGCGGGTTTTCCGCCTTTCGACCGCCTCGTTGATTTTCTCCGAAACATCTGTGGATAAAGCTGAGGATAAGTTCAGAATAAGCTGGGAATAATTCCAGCCCGTGTAATGGCATACCATGAGCCGGGCGTCGGATTTGCAGCCGTCAATGCCGGCGTTTTTCAGCTCCATTTCCACTCGGGAAAGGACCTCCTTACAGGTAAGGGTTGTCTCCTTCATCCTCCAAAACTCCTTCCATGGCCGCAATGGCAGTCTCGATCATCTCATCCTCCGGCTCCAGAGTGGTCATCTGCTGAAGACGCATTCCGGGACGGCTCAGGATATATGAAGCCCGTGAATCGGAGCTTCCTGCCCATTTGATGAACTCATATGAAATGCCCGCAACAAAGGGAATCAGTATGAGACGGGTCACAAGCCGCATCATAACCGTGTCCGTGCGGATAAAGAAGAACACGATCATGCTGATGAGCATTACTACCAGCAGGAAGCTGGTTCCGCAGCGCCTGTGCTCTCTGGAATGCTTCCTTACGTTTTCCACAGTAAGCGGGTCGCCTGCCTCAAAACAGTTGATGGTCTTGTGCTCCGCGCCGTGGTACTTGAAGAGTCGTTTTACCTCTTTCATATGGGAGATAATGGTCAGATAGATCATGAATATGGCCAGACGTATAAGACCCTCGATAACGCCTAAAAGCCATTGCCCGGGAAGGTACGGCTTAAAGAGGTTGCCCACGAAAACGGGGAGAGCGACGAACAGAGCGATGCCGATCATGAGTGAGATGACAACGCTAATATATATCATTATATCGGAAAATTTGGCTCCGAAGAGCTTTTCCATCTTTTTTTCAAATTCGGAGGGTTCCTCTTCCTCCACAGCGTCCCAGGCGATTTCCGCGGAACGATTGAGGATCTTGGTTCCCGTGATCAATGAGTCGAAAAATGCCGCCATGCCCCGGAATATGGGGAGCTTAAAAAGCTTAACGCGGTTCGGCAGATCCGAAACGGGCATTTTTTCGATTGTAATTTCTGTTTTTGACGACCAGACCGCCATGGCGCAGACTTTTCTGCCCCGCATCATGACGCCTTCGATGATTGCCTGACCGCCGATGTAGGTTTTTTTCATATTTTCCTCCGGGAGCCTGATGGCTCAGCTGAATTCGGCCATTGGCCGAGCTAAAAGTACCTTCGGTGAGCTGATTTTTAGTCCCGAAAATGACGTGTAAGTTTTTATGTTATGACATGCTTCAGTTTTATTGTATATATAGTTTTTACCATAACACCGGGTCATTTTCGGGAGGAACGCCTTCGGCGCAGATAATGCAATTGAAGATTTCGGTTAAGACCATATAATTAGTGGATAGGTTCCTTGAACATATCCAAAAGAGCTTAAATCATACTCTTTCCAAAAAGTTTTCGCATAAATTTAATCTTAGCCGTGAACCCTTACTCCCGAAAATGCCGCTCATGAGCATTGGTTTAGTTATAATATCAATGCGGCATTTTTGGGAATCTAAAAAAGGTCGGAAAGAAACTGCCTTCTCCCGACCTTCAGCGTACTGTTTATCTATATCGATAAGCATGAAGATTTTGCGCAAAATGCCGGACGGCAAATTACGCTGCCATAAATTAAATTACTGCATGCCGTATTTTTTCTTGAATTTTTCAACACGTCCGCCTGCCTCAAGAAGGAGTTTCTGGCTGCCTGTATAGAAAGGATGGCACTTGGAGCATACCTCAACCTTGATTGCTTTGCTTGTTGAACCTGTAGTAAATTCATTGCCGCAGTTACATTTAACTGTTACCTGGTTATATTCGGGATGTATTCCTTTTTTCATCTTTATTCACCTCTTTCGGAATAACGGAATTTCGCTGTTTTTTCTGACAGCATAAAGAGTATAACACATTTGCTTCTGTCTTGCAAGGATAATTTTTGTATTTTTCGCTGATTTTTTGTTTTTATTTTTGCTGAAACAAGGATCGTGTTAAAACTGGAAAGCCCCTTGGAGCGTAAAAACTTCAGGGGCTTTTATTATGAAAAACAGTACCTGGGACTGCAAACGGCCGGGATTTTTGAAGGAAGGCGCCCGACTGAACGGACGCCGGGGCTAAAGATGATTATCCCAAAATTGCTTTCAGGTCTTCTTCATATGTAGTGATTGGCGCAATATTGAATTTTTCCACCAGAATGTTCAGCACATTAGGTGAAACGAACGCAGGGAGACTGGGTCCCAGCCTGATGTTTTTGATGCCGAGGTAGAGCAGGGTAAGCAGGATGCAGACAGCCTTCTGTTCATACCATGAAAGGATCATGGAAAGGGGAAGCTCGCTGACTTCGCAGCCGAAGGCTTCCGAAAGAGCCAGCGCCACCTTGATTGCGCCGTAAGCGTCGTTGCATTGACCCATATCCAGAATTCGGGGTATTCCGTTAATATCGCCCAAATCCAGATCGTTGAAACGGAATTTTCCGCAGGCAAGAGTAAGAATGATGGTGTCGGCGGGAGTATTTTTAACAAAATTCGTGTAGTAATTTCTTGCGGGTTTAATGCCGTCGCAGCCGGCTACAAGGAAGAAATGGCGTATCGCTCCGGATTTTACTGCTTCAATGACCGTGTCCGCAAGTCCCAGGACAGTTCCGTGACCGAAGCCTGTAGAAACCTTGGTTCCGCCGTTGATTCCGGTGAAAAATCTGTCCTCGGGAAATCCGCCAAGCTCAAGGGCTTTTTCTATTACGGGAGTGAAATCTTTATCCGGACCGATGTGTACTATATCGGGATAAGAAACAGCATCCGTGGTGAAAACCCTGTCAAAATAGCTGTCTTTTACGGGCATGAGGCAGTTCGTTGTGTAAAGGATGGGTGCAGGAAGGTCCGCAAATTCCTTCTGCTGATTCTGCCACGCCGTTCCGAAATTTCCTTTCAGATGGGGGTATTTTCTCAGTTCGGGATAAGCATGGGCAGGGAGCATCTCTCCGTGAGTGTAAATATTTATGCCCTTATCCTTCGTCTGTTCAAGCAAAAGCTTCAGGTCCTTAAGGTCATGTCCTGTGATTACGATGAAGGGTCCTTTTTCGACTTTCAGCTGGATTTCAGCAGGCTGAGGAGTGCCGAAAGTCTCTGTGTTGGCTTTGTCCAGAAGCTCCATGCAGGCAAGGTTGGCTTTTCCTGCCTCAAGGACAAGACCCAAAAGCTCATCGGCGGAAAGGTCCTTGCTCAAAGCATCCAGCGCCTTGTACAGAAAGGCGGTCACTTCTTCGCTTTTGTATCCCAGTACGGACGCATGATAAGCATAGGCGGCAGTTCCTCTTATTCCGAAAAGGATAAGGGATTTAAGGGAACGTATGTCCTCACCGCCGTTCCATATAAGGGCCGTGTCGTAATCCGAAATTCCGCTTTTTTCGGCATGGATCCTGTCTATAAGGTCCTGAATCGTCTTTTCGTTGAAATTTACATTGGTTACTGTTGTGAACAAGCCTTCCAGCACTAAAGCATCGGATTTTTCCGTGCGTCCGCTTTCGGCGCAGGCCCTTGCCAGACCGATAAGTGCGCCTGTGAGCTTATCCTGAAGCCCGGCCACGGCGGATGTCTTTCCGCAAACGCCCATGGCTCCGGTGCATCCTGTGCCTTTTGCTGTTTGTTCGCATTGAAAACAAAACATCTGATTCATGATTTTACCTCCTTACAAATTTTCAATAATCGAGAATATTTCCGTCCAGGGAAATGGTCACAACCTGCCAGGGAATGAATTTTCCGCTTGCTTTCAGGGCGTTTACAGCCGCGCGCTGGATTCCGCCGCAGCAGGGAACCGTCATTCTTACAACAGTAAGGCTTTTTATGTCGTTATTTTTAATGATTTCCGTGAGCTTTTCCGTGTAGTCGCCTTCGTCCAGCTTTGGACAGCCGATCAGCGTAACCTTGCCCTTTATGAATCTGTTGTGGAAATCTCCGTATGCGTAGGCCGTGCAGTCGGCGGCGATGAGAAGATTGGCTCCGTCAAAATATGGAGCTTTCACAGGCGCAAGCTTTATCTGAACGGGCCATTGTGTCAGCTGGGATACGGGTCCTTCGGAAGACGCGGGTTTTGTTTCTTCCTTTCTTACAAACGTATGGGATTGGGATCCGGGACATCCGGGATGAAGGGGAGCCGCCTGAGCTTTTTTCAGCTTGTTTTCGGCAACTGCTTTTTCATCGTATGCGGCCGCTTCTCGTTCGACAAATGAAATGGCGTCCGCAGGGCAGGCGGGGAGACAGTCTCCGAAGCCGTCGCAGTAGTCGTCCCGAAGGAGCTTTGCCTTTCCGTTTACCATTCCTATGGCGCCTTCGTGGCAGGCATCGGCACAAAGTCCGCAGCCCGTGCATTTTTCTTCATCTATCTGAATTATCTTTCTGATCATAGTATCCTTCCTTTCCAACAGGTCTTTCTCTGTTTTTTTGTTTCTGAGTATATAATAATGCCGAAAAGGAATCAAGTACGTTGCCTGAGCAACGGAAATGAAAAATTTTGGGGAAAATTCGGGGAAAGAAGACTGAGCCATCGGAGAGCGACAAAAAAACCCGAAGAGTTCAGCTCCTCGGGCTTTTGAAAAATCTTAATAATTATCGTGTCTTTCTTCGATGATCTCGTTTTCGGGTACGGTATGAGAAACGAGCTTTTCCTCGTCCTGGGGTGTCTTGAGGGGAAGTACAGCGTTAAGTATAATTCCCGCGATGATTCCCAGACCAATACCGGAGAAACTGAAATCGGGACCGCCGATGGTAGCTCCGCCGATGGCCAGAACCAGCATAATTGCGGCAATGGAAAGATTCCTGTTCTTTGTAAAGTCAACGTGGTTCTCAACCAAAGTCCTTAAACCGACGGAAGCGATCATGCCGTAAAGGACTATACAGGTTCCGCCTAAAACGCAGTTGGGCATTGTCTCAATAGCTCCGATGGCCTTGCCTATGAAGCTGACTACAATAGCGATTACAGCCGCAGCACGGATAGCCGAAGGGTTGTAGTTGCCTGTCGTGGCAAGAACGGCAGTATTCTCGGAATATGTGGTATTGGAAGGTCCGCCGATGAATCCCGCGAGGATAGTAGCGAGACCATCGCCCAGCATTGTCCTGTGGAGACCGGGATCCTTAACGAAATCCTTGCCTACAACAGCACTGTTGGCGTATACGTCTCCGATATGCTCAACGCAGGTAACAATGGCGATTGGTGCGATCATTGCTATGGCTCGTCCGTTAAAGGTCGGGAAGGTGAACTGAGGCACCTCAAACACCGCTCTGGCAAGACCTCTGCCCTGTTCGGCAAGTCCGCCGAAATCCATAAGCCCCTGAGGCGCAAGCCCTGTTTTTACCAATATAAGCGTGACAACGTATCCTATTACCAGGGCGAGGAAAATGGATGCCATCTTTACCATGCCTTTTCCGTAGCTGGAAAGGCATACCGCCAGGATACAAACGAAAATTGCCAGACACCAGCTCCATACATAGCCTGAGCTGAACATCTCAAAACCGTTGTTGGCCTGGATATTGTTTATAGCTGATACGGAAAGATTGAGTCCTATAATGGCGATGCCGACTCCGCGGACAACAGGAGGAAATACCCTGTCTATGAATTTGGAGCCGAAGCCTCGTATTACAAAGGAAATGATAACGTAAATCAAACCGGCTATGATAATACCGCCCATAGCCGCCGATATTTGTTCTGCCTTGGAGGCTCCGAAGGCGTCGTTTCCGATAATTCCGCACAACGCTGAGATGAACGAGAATGAGCTTCCTAAGAACGTAGGCATTTTACCTCTGGTTATAATGTGGAACAGAAGCGTTCCGGCGCCGGCCGCGAATAACGCAACGCCTACGTCCAGACCTGTGAGCAAAGGCACCAGAATGGTAGCGCAGGACATGGCAAAAGCGTGCTGCAGACCGAGGGTCCATGTTTTTCCCAGACTGTTGGGCTCATATTCCTTTGAGCCGGGAAAAAGAGTAGTTAACAGACTCATATAAATCCTCCTTTTTTTAGTTAAAAAGCTTACTTTTCCGCAAAAAAAAACAGTAAATTTCAAAGATTTTCCCTCTGAAGCCTGTTTTTTTGTATTCCGCGGTTTTCTTCCTGTATTTAATATAAATTTTTATTCGGATTTTGTCAAATAGACCCGTTGGGCCGAAATGCCCCGGGGATAAATCGGACCCGCGTTTTTGTAAGTTGCTTTGTGTATTTTGTATATGGGTTTTCGGATATTTTTTTGTGGATTTTTATTTGCAAAGGTTTATTGGTAAAATCAAATAAGACTGACAATACTTTTGTTTCGCATTTTCTGTCAATATTTTTTATAAAAAAACCGCTCCTTTTTTCGGGAGCGGAAGTTTGCTTACATAAAACTTTTGTCGTTTTTGTCATCGGCAGTTTTCCCGGGAAGTACGCTGTTCAGGATAATTCCCGATATTATGCCCAGACTGATTCCCGTAAGGCTGAAATCGGGACCGCCTATGACGGCTCCGCCGAGAGAAAGGACCAGCATAACGGCCGCAATGGAAAGATTTCTGTTTTTTGTGAAATCCACTTTGCTGTCAACGAGAGTTCTTAAGCCTACGGACGCGATCATTCCGTAAAGGAGAATACATATGCCGCCTAACACACAGCTGGGCATTGTCTCGATCACGCCTACGGCCTTTCCGAAAAAGCTGATGCCGATAGTTATTACGGCGGCCGCTCTGATGGATGCGGGATTAAAGTTTCCCGTTGTGGCAAGTATGGCGGTATTTTCCGAATATGTTGTATTTGAGGGCGCTCCGATGGCGCCTGCCAAAGCTGTGGCAAGACCGTCGCCGAGAATGGTCCTGTGGAGTCCGGGATCCTTTGCGAAATTCTTTTCGGCAACTGCGCTTATGGCGTAAATATCTCCTATATGCTCAACACAGCTCACAATGGCTAAAGGAGCTATCATGGCGATGGCTCTTCCGTTGAAGACCGGAAATGTGAGCTTGGGCATTTCGATCAAGGCTCTGGCAAGGCCTCTGCCCTGCGCCGCAAGACCTTCAAAATCCATAAGCCCCTGAGGCGCCAGACCTGTTTTTACGAATATAAAGGTAACGGCGTATCCGGATACCAGTGCTATGAATATGGAAATCATTTTTGCCATTCCTTTTCCGTATGCGGAAAGATACATGGCAAGGATCAGTACGAAAAGGGCTATACACCAGCACCAGACATAGCCTGAACTGTAAAGCTCGAATCCGTTGTTTGCCTGGATGTTTTTTATGGCTATTCCGGCGAGATTAAGACCTATAAGGGCAACGGCAACGCCTCTTACCAGCGGCGGTATGAGCTTTTCTATGAAGTTTGTGCCGGACACCCTGATTATAAAGGACACAATAACATATATTATGCCCACAAAAATAATGCCTCCCATGGCCGCAGCTGCACGTTCACGGCTTGTTACGCCGAAAGAAGGGTTTGCCATAATTAAACATATGGCGGCGATGAAGGTGGATGAGCTGCCTAAGAAAGCGGGTACTTTGCCTTTTGTAATTATATGGAATAAAAGTGTCCCTATGCCGACTGAAAAGAGAGTTACGCTGACGTCCAGACCTGTAACCAGAGGCACCATGATCGTGGCGCAGGCCATGGCTAACACATGCTGGAAGCCAAGAGCCCAGATTTTTCCGGTGCTGACGTTTCCGTATTCCTTTGAGCCGGGGAAGAGCGTGTCCAGAAGTTTCATACAAGGCCTCCTTTTGGCGAGCGCGGAAGGAAAGGCGCCTTCGGCGCAATGAAGCTTGCTTCGCAAATGAAGGAATGAAGAGCTTCGCAATGAAGCCGTCCCCGTTGGGGACTAATTGTGGTCAGAATCCACCTTGGGCGGATTCAATTAAAGTGCTTCGCACGTGAAATGTTGTATAGTATGGCTAAAAATTCGATTTTCGATAAGCATATTGTTAGCCCATAATCTTCTTATACATACTACACGGGGTCAAGGGGCGAAGTCCCTTGCGGATTCTTAAGGCAGAGCCTTAAGCGGGTTCTTAGGGCAGAGCCCTAAGTCCTC
>JAEEGL016288012.1_pt1 | contig 10362 bp, 4 predicted proteins | sample 9134231 | NCBI WGS metagenome assembly JAEEGL01 (sample SAMN16246548, study PRJNA631951) | gut metagenome | biome: gut microbiome; feature: rumen; material: fiber-attached | host: Bos | place: Iran: Karaj | collected 2018-10
CATTATGCATCCTATCACATAATTGATAAAAAGCACATGCGCATTAGGATATCCGATCATATCCCCGCTCGCCATAAGCCGGTTAACTGCAGTATCATAGATCACATTCATATGACCGGTACGAAACAGTACAAGAAAATAAAGAACGGTAAAGACCGAGCTGATCAAAACCGCCGTATCCACACGTTCACCCAGCATGAATTTTCCTGTTTTTCTGTTGGTGAGCGGCAACGAATTACCCAAGACGACAGTCCTCTTCCTTTTTAGATCCTGTTTCGCAGTATGCAGTCAACGACTTCCCTGATGACGCCTTCACCGCCGTTGGCTTTCGTTATATATCTGGCAACCGACTTCGCTTCCGGTACAGCATCAGACGGGCAGCATCCGAACCCTACGAGCGAAAGCAATTCGACATCATTGATATCATCACCTATGTAACAGACATTACCAAGATCTATATCAAGATTTTTGCAAATCTGTTTCACAGTGGCGACCTTATCGGTGCAGCCCGCCTCCAGGATATCGAGTTTCAGCTTCTCAGCGCGGCGCCTGTTGAGGTTTACATTTTCACCGGTAATGATCCCTGTGAGTATCTTTCGTTCCCGCAGCAGCCTAAAGCCCATTCCGTCACGGGTATTAAACTTCTTCAGTTCATCCCCATTCTCGGAGTAATACATCCCTCCATCTGTAAGACAGCCGTCACAATCTGTCAGGAACAGCTTGATCTTCGGAATGCCTTCATCGGCCTGCATCCCGTTCTTTTTCATGAGGGCTTCGATGATCACCCAGTCGCCCGGCTCGTCGATCTCAAAGAACGTGTCCTCATTCATGAGCACAGCTTTGATATTTCCAGATATACGGTTTTGTGACCTGATGAGGTCACTTCTGGAGCTTATATAGAAGGCACCGTTTTCGACAAGATAACCATCGAATTCCTGCCGGCGGGGCCTGTGGAATACGTCGTAATTGGTCGGGAAAGCAAACCCGTTTTCATTATTGGACCAATGGAACCTTTTCTGTGGCACCACGGACAGCACGGAGTCTGTCCCTTCTGTTTGGAATGCCTCAAATCCCCTGTCAAGGTCAGAAGCCTGAAGGAGCGGTGAAGTTGCCTGGACAAGGACAATATTGTCGAAGCTATAGTTTTCAGCAAATTCAAGCATGGCGAATTCGGTAGACGCGGTGTCCGATGCGGACTCGGCGGAACGGCTGATCACCTCGATTTTTTCGAACATTCCTCCATATGTTTTGAAATTCTCTACGGTCTCTCTGATCTTTTCACTGTCTGATGCTACATACACCTTATCAATATACTTACAGTCGCAGGCAGCTTTCACTGTCCAGTAAACCAACGGCTTTCCGCATATTTCTTTTATATTTTTCAGAGGAATTGATTTGCTTCCGCCTCTTACCGGGATAAATGCCACGTTCATATCTATGTTCTCCCATACGAATCCTCATACCGGATGATATCATCCTCACCAAAGTAATCCCCGATCTGGACCTCTGTGATTATGAGGTTCTCCTGTTCATCGATATTTGTCACCCTGTGTCTGCAGCCTTTGGGGATAAATATCGTGTCACCGCAGGACACGGCTTTCACAGAATCATCCAATTGAACTGCCCCATTTCCATGCACCACGATCCAATGTTCTTCACGATGATTGTGTGATTGCAGACTTAAACAGCCTCCGGGTCTTACGCTGATGATTTTCCCTTGGAAATAATCATTAAGGACGGTGGTCTTGTAATATCCCCATGGTTTCTGAAAGATTTCGTAATCTACCAGGCTTGTGTCAAGGGACATGAAATCATAATTTAAATCGGCGTGGATATCCTGCAGAAGTAATGAATGCATCTGGCTTTTGGTAATGATATTCACAAGTACGCCATCCTCATCCACAATCGGCAGGAATTTGATCTTAGGGATTTTGAATAATTCGGTTACGATATCAAATCCATCCGTGTTCCTGACTACTGTCGCGTTCTCGGTGTACATGTCAGAAACAGTTTCCGCATTTCCCCTTATTAAAGCTCTACGAATATCACCATCTGTCAGCACGCCAAGTACAACATCGCCCTCATTGACTACGATCAGAAAGCCCTGCTTATTGTTATCGATCTTCTGGAGCGCCTCCATCATGCTGTCATGTAAGCCGGTCGTATAATCCTGCAATCTCCTATCCATCACACTTTCACCTGAGGCATTATCCGCGACTTTTGCCGGATTTGCGAAATCAATGTTTTCTATATTTCAACTTATTTCTCTGAACCATCTCAATTGGAAGGATCTCGTCGCTCTTGAAAGTGAGCGTCTGATAAACTGCGTTAAGATTCTTTACAAGTTTCCATAATTCATCCGGTTCCAGAGATGCGGCATGATCAGTGCCTTTCCATGTCCGATTCAAAGTGTAATGACGCTCAATATATTCAGCACCGAGCGTGTAGGCAGCCACATCGACAGAAATCCCAAGATGATGTCCTGAGAAACCAATCGCCTTTACCCGGTCCTTGTATTGTTCGATCATTCTGGTAATTTCAAGTAAACAAACGTCCTTATAGGGAACTGGATATCCGGAAGTGCAGTTATAGAGGATCAAATCTCCGCTTCTACCATTTCTCTCGAACAGTTGGACCACTTTTTCCTCTTCGTCTTTCGTGGTCATTCCAAAAGAAAGCTGGATCTCACCTTCATAATTATCACAAAGCCACTGAAGCATTTCAAAGTGTGTATTGCACGCGGAAGGGATTTTGATAAACCGGGGGTGCAGGGATGTGATTTCCTTAGCACTTGTAAGATCCCACACGGAAGTGGAGTAGATGATTCCGGCTTCTTCACACCATTTCTTCAGCTGCGCATGCTGGTCGACATCGAACTCCAGGAACTCACGGTGCGCACCGTAGGTATCGCCATAAGAATTGGCAGGATTTGGATGCGGGGCATTGTATTGTTCTGGTGTGAGCAGCTCTTTTGGACAACGTTTTTGAAATTTAATAGCATCTGCTTTGCAAAAGTGGGCTGCCGTTTCAATAAGATCCTTAGCTATATCCATCTGCCCCATATGGTTGCATCCAGCCTCGGCGATTATGAAAGGTTTGTTGTACTTGACCATAAATATCCTCCTCCTATACAATAGCAGTATACTCTATATATTAATGATTAAAAAGCATTAAATAAAAACACAATTCACTTCCTGAATAACAAAAATCAGTAACCCCAATCACCAGGAGGAACCGGCATATGAAGAAAATTACATGGAGAAGATTCGCCGCAGAGTGCCTGGCTTTGGTCATGACGTTCAGCCTGATTGGCATCAGTGTGAGCTTTGCGGAAACGCTGACCGGCAGTTCAGTTGCTGGAGAAGTGACTGAGTCTGCGGCGGAGGAGATTTCCATCGGGGCGGAGGTCGCAGAGTTGGGCATTACTGTTGAGGATAATAAAATCATTGACAGCTATGAAGCTTCTATGGAAATGAATGCTGAACAGGCGGAATCTGATGTAGATTCTTCTGATGAAGAAAATATAGGCGGCAATTCTGAGATTGAAGCTGGGGATGCGCAGATCATATCACCGTCTGATGAAGAAGAGCAGATCGATGCATCAGATGAAGCCGCATGGCAGGATCCAGCTGGGGAAGCCGCGGATCAGAAGGATATCAGCGAAGCGGCAGTCACTGAAGATGACGAATACGATATAGACGCAGCGGCGGAAGAAGAGGATATCGTCGAGGAGGAGACCCTGACTGCCGACGAGGAAGCGGAAAACGAGCTCCTCGATACGGAGATTTCTGAGGGTGTTGATACGACGGAGGATATCGGCGAGCCTGTCTCTACCGGGGGAGATATACAGGTAGTAGAGGAACCGCTGGAAAAGCTTCCCAGGCTTGGCGCGAGTGCTTCTTCGATCTCATTTACCGGAATCGACGGAAATAAATATACACCGGCGGACTTTGATACGGATTATGCAGCGTTGTTCTACGGGCGCACGATCTGTGACAACACACAGGCGATGATCCAATATCTCGAAGGCCGGCTCAAAGCAGATAGCCCCAGCTTCCAGATCGTCCTTATGAACTGCGACAGCACGAAAGAGCAACTGGAAGCTTATGCCACGAAATATCCAAACCGTCTCGTGTCGGATGAAAACAATGATATATATCAGTATTTCAGCATTTCCGGGGCAACAGGCACCATCTCTTTGCCCGGCATCATTATCATTGACAATGCCACCGGGGAGATCGCATTTACCGCAAATGGACTTAAGAAAACGGAATTGAATCAATTCCTGGCAGATATCGGGATCACTGACGAGTCCGGCACTACGGGCGAACTCTGCACGTTCAGAATGAAGGGCACGGCGGATTATCCGGCGGTGTTTGAGGTCCTGGATCTCCTGAATGCGCAGAGAGAGGAAGCGGGCCTCGATCCTCTCGTGATGGATGAGACCCTGCTGGAGGTCGCCATGCAGCGCGCGGCGGAGAACCGTTATTACTATTCTCATACCAGGCCGGACGGGACCGATTGTTTCACCCTGTTTCCACCAGCCTGGGGCATGGCGGAGAACATTGCCGCAGGCCAGCTGTCACCCAAGGCGGTCATGACATCCTGGACAAATTCATCCGGGCATTATGCCAATATGATGAATGAGGGTTTTACGGATGTCGGCATCGGCTGCTTCTATGATGGGGACACGATGGATTACAGGTCGGTGCGCTGGGTCCAGGTGTTTGCTGTCGGTAATTCCAGAACAAAGGCGCCTGAGCGCGGTGCCGAAAAACAGGAATTTGAGATTGAAGCGGAGTCTGATACGGTAGAGCTGGCGTTAAAAACGGACACTATCAGTGTCAATGTTGGCGGGTCGTATGTTCTTACTCTGCTTCATAAGGGATATGGCAGCTATGCGTACTCCGGGGCGATCATCCCTACTTACTACGAATCGAAGGATCCATCGATTGCGGAAATCGATGAAGACGGCGTGGTCACTGGCAATAAGACCGGCACCGCGACAGTTCTGCTTGGTGTGGATGAGAACCATTACGCGGAGGCGACTGTGAAAGTCACTCGCAAGGCAGACGGTATTTCCCTTGATCAGGAATCGATTGCCCTTAAAGCCGGTGAAAAGGCAGCATTGACCGCCACGGTAACACCGGCGGATGCATCCAACAAGAAGGTCAGGTGGACCAGCAGCGATGAAAAGGTTGCCACCGTGACTCCTGATGCCAGCGGCACCGGCTGCGCGATCAAGGCGCTTACCGGTGGAAAGGCAATTATTACTGCTACGACAGAGGATGGAGGATATAAGGCAGAATGTGAGGTGAAAGTTACATCCCTGTTTACAGATGTAACGGATTCTGCCAAGGGTTACTATGATGCAGTATACTGGGCAGCAGCCAATGGGATCACCATGGGTTATACAAGCGGATCAAAAGCAGGAACGTTCGGTGTAGGTGAGAACTGCAAGCGTAAAGCATTCGCTCTCTTCCTGTGGCGATATGCGGGATGCCCGAGCGGATACGGGGATGCCCGTACGATGTTCAATGATCTTGGTTCGTATGATACGAGCACCGATGTCAACAAGGCAGTAGCCTGGGCATATAAGACAGAGATCATCAAAGGATATGCGGATGGGGGATTCCATCCCGATGCGACGGTCTCCCGAAGGAATATCATGGTGATGCTGTACCGGTATGCAGAGAAGCCGGAAGTAAGCGGGACGCTGACATTCGAAGACTGTAAGAACCTGCAGAAAGGAACGGATATCTATAATTCGATTTTGTGGGGCTACACGAATGGCATCACGAAAGGCTCCAGCATAGGAGGAGGCAAGTATGTGTTTGGCATTAACGACGACTGTAGGAGGGAACATATCGTGTTGATGCTGTACAGGTACAACAACACGCTGAACAGCAGTGTTTCTGCAAGGTGATGAAGCGAATCACTAAAGCAGCAGAATGCAATATATGCTTCACGAAGCACCAATAAAGGGCTATAATGGCAGTAATGGCGTAAAACCTTTACTGCCATTATTGTTTTTCTATTAGGAGGAGCCTCATGTATCATCGAAGAAGATTACCACGAAGATTTTTTGCGCTTTCTCTTGTGCTTGCTATGATGGCGACATTTGTCATAACACCTTATGCAGATACACTGGATTCTGTAGCGACTGAGTCGACATCATCTGACAATACAGATAACAACCTCATCCTAGAAGAGACAGAGACTGAAGACAGCTACGCTGATTATGATGCTGATGGATCTGTATTGTCGGAAGAATCGCTTACTGAGCAGGAAGTTGGCTCTTCGTTGTTAGAGGAGGAGAACCCAGTTTCAGAGAAAGAAGAGACGGAGAGCGTACTCCAAGATGAGTATACAGAGGATGATTCTGGAGAATCATCGGAAGAAGAGTCTCTCACAGAAGGATCTGGTTCGGCTTTCGGTGAAGAAACGGGGACGGTCGTTTCTTCACCGGAGGATACTGATAGTATTCAGGATGAAGAATTTATCCTTGAAGATGGCGGATCTAACGAGGAAGATGATCTGCAGGTTTCGGAAGACGAATCAATGGAAGAGGAGGCAGATTCTGAGCTTGTGGAGATAGTCCAGGATGACTTGGAGATAATCCAGTTCGAAGAAGCGTTGTCAGCCACCATTGAAGACGGCTTAATTATCGAGGATGAAATTGAATTCATCACAGGAAACGAGGGTGATGACGACAACGAGGAGTTATTTGATGGTTTCTTTAACCAGCTGATTGCGGAAGAGAAGGAAAGCGATGATACTGATAAGCTTATGCTGAAAGCAAGGCATACAGCCGGAAGCCGTCTGGGTGGCATGGATAAGATCGTCTATGACGGCGTTGCTGAAGCTGCAAAAGAGATTGCTGCCGGGCGGGAATCCTCCACAGAGATATCTTTTACGGTAGATGACCTGAAGTGCGCGGATCGGGGCTGGACTGCGTCCGAGCTGGGCGTTGATAACATTGTTATAGATGGCAAAATTTCCAGTGAGGCAAAGACCGCCCTTTATCAGTCATTAGTTAATCTGGAGAAAGTAAATAAGGCTCTGCTTGCTGACTATCCCTATGAATTCTACTGGTATGATAAAACCAGTACCGGCGGATCATTGGCCAATATGTCTTTTGGCGCAGAAACAAAAGACGGGGAGTGGGTATTATACCTGACAAACAGCAGTAATACAGGTTTTGCGTATACTGTTAGTTATTGTGTCGCGAAGGCTTATTCCGCATCTGGTTCATTTGGAACGTATACGGTCAATACGGAGCTTGCAACCAATGCCGCTTCTTCAGCACTCAATGCTGCAGATGTTGTAAATAGCTGTGATGCGGGATATAACAGCAATTATGATAAGCTTAACTATTATAAAGACTGGATCTGCGATGCTGTAAAATACGACTCTGTATCAGCAAATGAGTCATCGACATCATATGGTGACCCGTGGCAGTTAATATACGTTTTTGACCAAGATGATTCTACCGGGGTCGTCTGTGAGGGCTATTCAAAAGCATTTAAGTTTCTTTGTGACAACACTTCTTTTAACGGCAAAGTTTCATGTTCCACTGTTTATGGTGTTATGTCAGGCGGCACCGGTGCTGGCCGTCACATGTGGAATGTTGTTGCCATGGAAGATGGCAAAAACTATCTTATAGATGTCACGAACTGTGATGGGAATTCTATTGGCGCACCAGATTATCTATTCCTGAAAGGCTATTCATCCGGTAATTATACAGAAGGATATACATTTGAAGGACGTAATGACTCAAGTATCTCCTATACATATGATGGTGACATGCCCGCTCTCTTTACAGAAGAGGAACTGATGCTGTCAAAAACCGATTATGACTATGATGGTACAAATCGTATTTACTGGGGAATTAATACAGATGGTGAGATGCGCTTAAGTGCTGTACCTTTAGACCAAAACTACATTGGAGGATCTTTTGAAGAAGATGCAGACTTCTCTGAAGCTGCAGTGCCTTGGTCTGAGGTGAAGGACACAGTTAATACTGTATTTGTTGAGAATAATGGCAGGAAAGTGGCTCCGGGGTATGTGGCAACTTGGTTTTCGTCGATGAGTAATGTTTTATCCATAGATATATCTGCGATGGATTTGTCCAAAGTAGATTATATGAAATTCATGTTCTCAGCATGTCCGAAACTAGAGGCTGTTATTCTTGATGGCGTTGATTTATCCCATGTTACAGATATGGGCGGGATGTTTTTGAATTGTTCTTCGCTTAAGTCAGTAGATTTTACTGGAACAGATACATCGAGTGTAGTAAACTATGCGCTCATGTTTAATGGGTGTACTTCACTCATTTCTGTTAAAGGCATAGATACATCAGGGGCAGATTGTCTTACATATATGTTTGATTGCTGTGAAAATCTGGTTGATATTGATTTTAGTGGCTTCAACACGTCCAGAGCTACAGACATGAGTGTGATGTTCTATGGTTGTAAGAGCATTACAGAATTGGATTTGTCAGGATTTGACACGTCATCCGTGACAAAGATGAATAGTATGTTTGACGGATGTACTTCCCTAAAGACAATTATGGTTGGAGATACATGGAATACATCCAATGTTGCAAACAGCAAAAAGATGTTTAATAATTGTGTCTCGCTAATTGGAGGATCCGGGACAATATATGATGCGGAACATATTGATGCATCCTATGCGCATGTTGATGAAGGTACAGAGAATCCAGGTTATTTTACAAAGAGTGGTCAATCAGGAGATGATTGGGAAAAAGTAACGGTTACTTTTTATGCCAAAGGACCAGTATTTTATGAAGAGATTACTAATTCGTATAATTCAGAAATCATCAATGAGTATGTAAAGGGCTCAAGAATTGCAGATGCGGAACCGTTGAAATTGCTTCCCGGTTTGAGGATCAGTGATTATTACTATGCGACGGATGAACGCTTCCAGGGCAACTGGTTCTTCGGAGACTGGTTCAATGTATATAATACGCAACTGACAGAAGACATTAGCCTTGAGGTTAGGGCATGCTATACGATCATGCTGTATTCAAACGGGGGAACTTTCAGTAACGGACTGACAGAAACCAATTACCTGTTTGAACCAGGTGAGTCATATAACACATACAATTTCGAGATACCTGTCAAACCGGATGCTTTGTTTGACAGATGGTATTACGATGCAGATCTGACGGATCCAGTTGATGAATCTGTGATAATTAATGATAATTTAACCCTCTACGCCGGCTGGTCAACGAATTTTGTTACTGTTAATTTTGTTTCTCCAAGCGGAGTTGGAATCTACGATCCACAAACTGGAGAACAGACAGAGACGGTCAGTATTAAGTACTTACCTGGCGAAGGATTGCAGTCAAGGAATTTGCCCTGGGCTGATAACGCAACGATAGAATGGTATAGCGATGACTCTTTAACTGAAAGGATCAATGATTGGGAGTTCACAGTAAACAACGATACTAGTATCTATGCTAAGATATATCCTTATTATGTAATCACTTGGAATGCGAATAGCGGTCAGTTTGCAGGCGGAACAGATACCTATGTTGATTCCAGATGGAAAAACCTGGGGACTAATGGGCTGCCCCAGGAACCATATAAAAATGAGGCTATACTGGAAAACTGGTATTATGATGCAGAGTGTACAGTACCGATCGATTTGGATGCCGAACTTACCAGACCGATAACGCTTTACGCCGGCTGGATAACTGAAGACTTGGTAACTGTAACAGTTCACTTCATTAATCATTATTACAGCGGGGACCCGGTAGAAGAGACAACCAGTGTGCTATTCCGTTCCGGTGAGAATCTCTATTCCAGAGCGGTCAATTTTCCTAATTATGGATATTCATCTTATTCATATGTATGTTATTCTGATGAATCATGTACAGAATGGTATGATGGATCAACTCCCATCACTGAAGACCTTGTTCTTTATTGTGTCGTAATACCTAATTACGGGGTCTACTTCAACGCAAACGGCGGCATGTTCAATGACAGCGGGCAGTTAGTTGAAGAAGTCTGGCGTGGAAGAGATGGTGCGGAACCAATTAATAATAATTATGACCCGATTCCGTTCAGGGAAGGTTATGCATTCAGCGGATGGTATTACGATGCCGAATGTACGAATCAAACAGGTACGGACTGTCCCACTGAGGAAGGAATGACTGTTTATGCCGGATGGACGACGGACTTTGTCACAGTGACGTTCACCTGTCCTGACGGGACAAGGCTGTGGAACGAGGAAGCAGGGGATTTTACAGACAGTGTAGATGTCAAATACATTACAGGAAGCGACCTTTATTCCAGGAACATTCCGTACCCTGAAGGAAGCGGCTATGTACAAAGC
>JAEEGL017132106.1_pt1 | contig 10362 bp, 11 predicted proteins | sample 9134231 | NCBI WGS metagenome assembly JAEEGL01 (sample SAMN16246548, study PRJNA631951) | gut metagenome | biome: gut microbiome; feature: rumen; material: fiber-attached | host: Bos | place: Iran: Karaj | collected 2018-10
ATTTGCTCCCAAAGAGGGGTGCTGCCGCGAATGGGCCGCACTGGCAAAAAAAGCAGGATGCAAATATATGGTTATGACAACCCGTCATCACGAAGGCTTCAGCCTATGGGATTCAAAAACAAATCCCTATAACTCCGTTAATTACGGTCCCCACAGGGATATAGTAAAAGAATTCGTTGAAGCCTGCCGCGAATATGACCTGAAAATCGGGTTTTATACTTCACTTATGGATTGGCATCATCCCGATGGCGGTATATGCGCCTTTGATACCGAAGCGAGAGCCCGTTTCAACAAATACATAACCGCGCTCAACGAAGAACTTCTGACACAGTACGGCAAAATTGACATACTCTGGTATGATGTTTCATCCCCTATGGAAAGCTGGGAGGGCTGGGATTCACTTGCGAGAAACCAATATCTCCGCTCAATTCAGCCTCATATTATAATTAACAACAGAAGCAAACTTCCTGAGGATTTCGGCACGCCCGAAGAACGCATTGACGCCGAAGACAGAGACTGGGAAGCTTGTATGACATTCAACGGAATCAGCTGGGGATATATTGATGAGAATCAGACTCTCCCCTATTCTTATTCAGCTCAGAGAATTGCAGCTATGCTTCAGACTTGCTGCGAAAGAGGCGGCAATCTGCTGCTCAATGTCGGCCCCAGACCTGACGGCTCAATTCCTTCGGACGCTGTTGAGCCTATGGAAAGAATCGGTAAATGGCTGGAAGTAAACGGCGAGGCTGTTTACGGTAAGCTGACAAAGACACACGGCAATCAGAATCAGGCTAACGGAGTTTCACGCCCGTCAACAAAGGGCAATACGGTGTATATGTGGAATAAAATCTGGCATCCCGTTGACGGCATAATGGGGCTGGGCGGATTTATGACAGAGCCGAAAAAGATTTCCTTTATTGACGGCACTCCGATTGATTTTGAGAAAAAAGGCGACAGGATAATCCTGAGCAATCTGCCGGCTGAAAATCCCGACCCCATTCTCGGAATACCTCTTATAAAAATAGAGTTTGACTGCACACCCGAATACAGATTCGCATCCTATTTCCCGCAGCTTAACGGCGGGCTTATGAGAGAGGAAATACTGTAACACCATGACATATATTGTTACCGCCAAACAGATGGCCGATGCCGAAAAAAGCGCCTGCGGCACGGGCGCAAGCTTCACAGAACTGATGGAGCGCGCAGGCACAGCATGTGCCGAAATAATCTATGAGGATTACTGTAAGAATAACAGCTGCAATGTGCTGATACTCTGCGGAAAAGGCAAAAACGGCGGAGACGGATTTGTCGCAGCCCGAATACTGAGTGAAAAAGGCGTAAACGTTTGTGCCGCTCTTCTCTGCGGCACTCCTGCTGAGGGTGACCAGAAAAAGAATTATGAATTGCTGAAAAAATGCAAAGCAGACATAAAAGATGTTACGGACAGCAGCGAAAAGTTCATAAAACTTGCCGCAAAATATGACATATTTGTTGACGCTGTATTCGGAACGGGATTCAGAGGAGTGCTCAGCGATTTTCTGTCATCTGCAGCCAAATGGGTAAAAGAATCCGGTAAGCCTCTCATCAGTATAGATGTTCCCTCCGGCATAAACTGTGACAACTGCGAATCTTCCGGTGTTGTGTTTCAGCCTGATACCACCATTGCGATTTCCGCATTCAAGCCGATTCATATCACTAAGCCTTACAGCGATAAATGCGGCAAAACAATCATTGCCGATATCGGAATCACAGACGATGACTTTATCAGTTCGGGCGCTGACCGCTGCTTTACTTATGACGAAAACGACATAAAAATACTTCTGCCGAAAAGGTACTCGGACTCCAATAAAAGCACCTACGGCAAAGCATTGTGCGTGTGCGGCAGCTATAAAATGCCCGGAGCGGCATATATGAGCACCTCAGGGGCCTTAAGAACCGGCGCGGGTCTTGTTACCTGCTGCTTCCCCAAAAGCGCGTATCCTGCGCTTTCAGCAAAGCTTACCGAGGCGGTTCTTCTGCCTGTCAGTGAAACACACGACGGAACATTCTCTTACTCCGCTCTATCCGAAATAAGACCTGCAGTAAAAAAATCAAGCGCAGTTCTTGCGGGCTGCGGAATCAGGCTGAACAAAGATACAACAGCTGTTGTATCCGATATAATAGGCAATTCCGAAGTACCCTTGGTGCTTGATGCGGATGCGCTGAACGCGGTAAGCGGATATCCGGATATGCTGTTAAAAGCCAAAAGCCCGGTTATTATAACACCTCACCCGGGAGAGATGAGCAGGCTTTGCGGTAAATCAATACAGGACATCCTTAAAAACCCGATTAAGCACGCAACGGATTTCTCAAAAAAATATAACTGCACAATTGTGCTGAAAACAGCAAACACTGTTGTAACCTCACCGGATAAGAAAAATGTTTATATAAATCATACAGGTAATTCCGGGCTGTCAAAAGGCGGAAGCGGCGACTTACTTGCCGGCATTATGGTTTCGCTTCTTGCTCAGGGTATGAGCCCCATGGAAGCTGCCTGCGCCTCTGTTTATATACACGGAGAGTGCGCAGATGAGCTTTCAAAAAAGCTTTCAAAAAGAGGAATGCTTGTCAGCGACCTGATTGATTACCTTCCGGTTTATCTCAAAAAATATGAATAAAAATAACAGAGGCGTTGCCGTATAAGCGGCAGCGCCTCCGGGTTTTTACCTGAATTTTTTAATTATATAAGCTGCTGATCCTAAAATTGCGGCTCCGAGCGTAAGCGCGCCGAGAGAGCCGTATTTTTTTACTGCGTATTCATCGGCATCGTTGAAATAACGGATGCTGTTTATCGGGGAAGCGCCCATAATATCTTCATAGGAAAGGAATTTCCCGCTGTATTCTCCGTTCAAATCAAGATCGATTATTCTTACTCCCTTAGTCTTGATATTGCCGTAACATCTGAAGGATGCGGCTCCGGTCTGAAGAAAATCTATGCCGTCAACCTTGCCCTCAAAGCAATTAACATGATCGTGACCGAAAACAACGGCCTTAACTCCTGATATGTCAGTCATAGCGTCAAACAGGCCGCTGTCCGTAGTAAGCACGCTCGGAGCTTCTCCCATAAGACCGGATGCCTTATCGGTGTCAAGCACCCTTGTGACACCGTCATCGCACAAAACAGCACCGTCTGTATCGGGAGGGCACTCCTTAAGAAGTCTGTAAACAGCAGGCAGAGGAATATGCATAAGAGCGATTGCGGGAACGGGAACTCCTCCGTTGGCGCTCTTAAGCTTTTCGCTTGTTTCTCTGAACCACTCAACAGTCTGAGGCTTAATCTCGCAGTGGCATTTTCTCTCTCTGTCCTTATCCTGCCACGCGCTGTCAAACATATATACAGCCCAGCAGACCTTACCTGAATCATCGGTGATTGTTATGACATAAGTGTCGCAATCAACTCTTTTGTCATCTGTATTCATCGGCAGGCAGCAATCATATGAGCGGTAAATCTCAATCTGCTCTTCTTTGGTAAGCAGATTCATATCGTCGTGATTGCCGTAAACCATCGCAAAAGGTATCCCTCTGCTTTCAACAGGCCTTAAAAGCTTATCGAGTGCTCTTATCATATTATCAAGAGTTGCCTTTGTGCCGAAAGCTACTTTTCTGCTTCCGAATCTTGCGTCAAGCAGATGATTGCCGAGAATATTGTCGCCGTTAAACAAAACCAGATCCGGCTTGCAGCTGTCATAGGCTCTGCAGAGCATACGGTTCATTTCGGGGCGGATAAATTTAAGATCCTGCGGATCGCAAACCACCATTATACGGAATTTACTTCCGTTTTTAAATCTCAATGTGTTTTTCATATTATTTTTTCAAAAAATCAGATGAAGCGGGAACAAGGAATTTCACGGCCTTTTCAGCTATCTGAAATTCGGCGTCTGTAACAAAACGGCATTCGCCGTCGACATTTATTGCGGCAGGCACTGCGGCGTGAACCTTGAGATTCTTTCCGCGTTTGAAATGAGTAATCTCCCAGTCGAGGTGCTGACCGTTTTTATATGGCTTAAGCATCTTGAGCAGCTCAATCTTGCTCTTTACGCTTTCCACAACAACAAAGTCAAGCAGTCCGTCATCGGGAAGAGCAAGAGGTGCTGCTCTGTAACCTCCGCCGTAATAGCTGGCGTTGCCGATAAAACAAAACAGAGCGTCAAGTGTAACAGGCTCACCGTCATCTATTGTAAGAGTAAACCTGTTTTTTGTTTTAGTGGCTATGGCATAAATGCAGCCTATACCATAGGCGCCTTCGCCCGTAACAAGAGGAAGCTTCTTGATTTCTCCCTGCTTGGCACAAACCTCGGCATCCATTCCCATTGAGCACTGATTTATGGCAATTTCATCACCGCATTTAATTACATCAAGCTCACATACTTTGCCGTTATACAAATCATCAAGATCAAGAAACATTTCTTTTGTGCCGAAATAACGGACAAAATCGTTGCCGGAGCCGAGAGGAACAACGGTCAGTTCAACATTATCAAAGCCATATGCCCCGTTGACAACTTCATAAAGAGTGCCGTCACCTCCGCAGGCATAAAACCTGATTTCTTCACCGGTTGAAGCTCTTTCTTTAACAAATCTTATGCCGTCACCCTTGGCTTTTGTGGGATAAATCTCGTATTCAAGGCCGTATTTTTCGCAAAGAGCTTTCACCTTGGGAACAATAACATTCATCGCCTTGTTTTTGCCCTTACCAGCATTCGGATTGACCACAAAAATATGTTTCATAAAACTACCTCTCTTATTTAAAATAAAAATATATCTGACACTTTATCATTCCGTTGTAAAGCTTACGCCGTTTATCGGCTTTTCTGCCGAAAGCATTTTCAAACTCCTCATCAGGACTTATCACGGTATATGACCAGCCGTGCCTTCTCTCAAAAACCTTCCCCATTTCGGAGTATAAAGCCTCGCAGGCAGATATATCCATCATTCTTTCACCGTATGGAGGGTTACATATCAATGTTCCCTTTTCGGAAGAAGGTCTGAAATTTCTGACATCGGCAACAGAAAGATTTATAAGGTCGGAAACGCCCGCCCTTGAAGCGTTGATCCGGGCAATTTCGATTGAAGACGGGTCAATATCATAACCGAAAGCTTCAAAATCAGGCACATCGCGTTCAAATGATCTTGCCCTCTCTCTTTCCTCTTTCCATACATTCTGAGGAATAACATCAAATCTTTCTGCGGAAAAATTCCTGTTTATACCGGGGGCGATATTCTTTGCCATAAGCGCTCCCTCAATAAGAATGGTTCCGGAGCCGCAAAAGGGATCATAAAGCTTGTGATAAGGTCTGAGACGGCTCAGTTCACACATTGCGGCAGCCAGTGTTTCCTTAATCGGCGCTTCATTTGCTTCAAGCCTGTATCCCCTTTTATGAAGGCCGTTACCTGAGGTATCAATGAGCATTGACACAACATCTTTATTGATGGAAAACTGAATCTGATGAATCGGACCGGTCTCATCAAACCACTCTTTACGGTATTTTGATTTCAGCCTTTCAACAACGGCTTTTTTTGAAACGGCCTGGCAGTCACGTGTGGAAAAGAGCGTGGAATTGATGGAATAGCCTTTAACGGGAAAAGCGTCATCGGGGCCTATCCATTTTTCCCATTCAAGAGCTTTGACGCCCTGAAAAAGCTCCTCAAAACTTCTTGCCTCAAAAGAGCCTACAAGTATCTGCACTCTTTCAGAAAACCTTGAACAGATGTTGACCCTGGCAAGCATATTCTCGTCACCCGAAAACAGCACTCTGCCGTTCTCGGCTCTGACATCAGAAGCCTCAAGCTGTTTTAATTCGTTTGAAATAAGGGATTCCATACCAAGCAGGCACGGAATAACAAAATCTATTTTCATATCATATAAATCAAGAGGAGAAAACCATAATAATCATACGGCTTTCTCCTCATTTACGGTTAACTATATAACTTATTCAACTTCGGGTGTAATGAGACCGTAGCCGCCGTCGCTGCGTCTGTAAACAGCATTGATACCGCCGCTCTTTTCATTAAGGAAAAGATAGAAATGGTGGCCGACAAGGTTCATCTGCAGTATCGCTTCTTCAACAGACTGAGGTTTAAGGAGAATTGTTTTCTCTCTGACAACCTCATAATCTTTTTCTTCGCCGACATCTTCATCAGACTCAATCGCATCAAATTTGCTGTTCTTGAGTTTTTTCTCGACTCTGGTCTTATTCTTTCTTATCTGCCTTATTAAGGTGTCAACACATTTGTCAAGAGCCTCGTTCATATTTGCAGCTCTTTCCTGAGCTCTGAAAATAATACCGTCATTATTTACGGTGATTTCAACCGCCTGTGATGACTTTTCAACGGTCGCAATTACTTTGGCTTCAACATTATCTCCGAAAAACTTTTCAATTTTGGCAAGCTTTCTTTCAGCATGCTCTTTGAAAGATTCGCGAGGTGTGCACTTGCGCCCGACTATGGTGATTTTCATACAGTCATCCCCTTAATATTATTAGAAGCCGTTTTGCTTCAATAACAGTATAACACAACATATAGTAAAAATAAAGTAAAATTTATATGAATATCGTCAGATTTCAAATGAATAATGCCTTGTTACATGGCAGCCGATATTCACCGCAACCGGGAGCCCCGCAATATGAGTGGGATAGGCTTCAATATTAACGGCAAGAGCTGTTGATTTGCCTCCGAAGCCCTGCGGACCGATATTAAGCAAATTGACTTTTTCAAGCATTTCACTCTCCATACCGACATAAAAATCATCGGGATTAGGGCTGCTGACATTTCTGCAAAGCGCTTTTTTTGCCAGCAAAGCGCACATTTCAAAATCTCCACCGATTCCGACTCCGATAACCATCGGAGGGCAGGGATTGCTTCCTGCGACCCGGGCGGTATCGACAACAAAATCGATAATGTCATTCGCGGAAGCGGAAGGAGTAAACATTTTCAGCCGGCTCATATTCTCGCTGCCAAAGCCTTTCGGAGCAACGGTAATCCTGACCTTATCGCCCGGCACAATTCGCGTATGCAAAACGCAGGGGGTATTGTCGTTTGTATTGACTCTTCTGAGAGGATCGGAAACAATGCTTTTTCTGAGCAGACCTTCGGTGTAACCCTGACGCACACCCTCATTGACTGCGTCCTCAAAGCTGCCGCCTGTAAAATGAACATCCTGACCGACATCGGCAAAAATTACGGCCATACCTGTATCCTGACATATCGGAAGGCACATTTCTTCCGCGGCCTTAAGATTATCCTCAAGGCATTTCATTACGCCTGAAGCAGGCTGTGATGTTTCGAGAGCGGAAAACTTTTTGATTCTGGTAATCAGATCGTCGGGCAGAGTGCGGTTGGCGTATATGCAGGCATATCTGATTTTTTCGGTTAAAAGATTTAAATTGATTTCCCTCATAACAACTTCAGGGGGCGCAAGGCCCCCTTCCTTTTATATAATTATTTGTGACCTCTGCGCGAATAGCCGACGCTACCTCTTTTGGAATCGGCTCTCTTAAGGTCGCTCATTTTTTCATCGCTTGCTTTTTTGAAACTGGCCATCATATCTTCAAAAGAAGCTTTCTCCCCTTTTACGGGTTCAGATTTCTGACCTTGCCAAACTCTGGGGGCAGAATTGCGCTTGTCATTGCCGCGCGGATTTCCGGCAGGTTTGTCGGACTGAGAACGGATGGATTTAGCGGAAGCATTCTCCGCCTTTCTGATAGAAAGACTGATTTTACCGGTATCGGAAACAGATATAACTTTGACCTTTACTTCCTGATTGACCTTGAGAATCTCATTTATATCCTTTACATAACCCGAAGAAACTTCGGATATATGGATCATTCCCGATTTTCCGCCTTCGAGCTCAACGAATGCTCCGAAATCTGTAATGCCTGTAACTTTTCCGCTGACAATTGCGCCTTCCTGGATTTGCATAGACTGATATGACCTTGACCTTTCGTAAAAATTATGCTGCGTCGTTATCGTAATAAACCCTTTCCTCGGGGTTTACATAACTGTACTCGCTTCTTGCGATTTCTTCGAGATAGGATTCATTATCACCGTTTTCAATCGATTCCTTGATTTTACTGTTGTCTTCAAGGATTGAGGAGACTTCGGTCTGCATTTCGCTCTCGCGCGCATCGAGCTCCCTTTTGGTCCTGATTTTTCCGAAGAGAACAATAAGATAAATTACAACCACAAGAATAATAACAGAAATAATAATCAGTTTTTTAGGGTCGTTTTTTAAAGAAACACGGCTCATAAATATCACTCCGCTTTGTAAGCAAAAATCAAAAACTTATCCGAATTCGTATTATACACGATTATAATATTATTTTCAATACTAAAAGATAAAAAATCAAAGCTGTCTGAACATAAGAGAAGCTTCTTCTTTTTTGGCAAATTCATTAACGCTGAGCACTTCAAAACGCGATGTTTTACCGCCAAAGGATATTTCGATTATATCGCCGACCTTCACATCGTAAGACGCTCTCTGAACCTTACCGTTTACGGAAACATGCTTAGCATCGCACGCATCGTTTGCAACAGTGCGCCTCTTTATTATCCTGGACACTTTCAGGTATTTATCAAGTCTCATAATTATTCTCCGAAAAATAAAACGCGGCTGCCCGCAAGGGGCAGCCTTTGTAAGGGGTAAATTATTTAACTGCCTTGCACTTTGCAGCTTTCTCTTTGAGAGCTGAGCCGGCCTTGAAGGTGGGAACCTTTGTTGCCTTAACCTTAACTTTTTCACCGGTCTGAGGATTACGGGCAGTCTTAGCCTTGCGCTTTTTAACCTCGAAAGTACCGAAGCCGATAAGCTGAACTTTGCCTTCCTTTACAAGACCGTCGGTGATGGAATCGATTACGGCGTTAACTGCCTTGTCGGCTGCCTTCTTCTCGATGCCGGCCTTAGCTGCTACAGCTGCTACAAGTTGAGTCTTATTCATTGTGTAGTCTCCAATCTAAAATATTTATGTGATACCCTTATGGGTAAACGCATACATAATCATTTGCCCGACTGTTTAACTTCTTCCCAGATTTTGTCGAGCTCTTCGAGTGAAGCGGATTTGATATCGATATTTCTGCCGGCGCAGATGGATTCAAGAGCTGAAAACCTGTCAAGAAATTTGTCGGAAGCTTTTGTAAGAGATTCTTCGGCGTCAATTTTAAGAAATCTTGAAACATTTACTGCGGAAAACAGCAAATCGCCGAACTCCTCATCTATACAATCTTTATCTCCGGAGGCAACTGCGGCTCTGAGCTCCGCGGTTTCCTCGGTAATTTTATCAAGAGCGCCGGAAATCTCATCCCAGTCAAAGCCGACATCCGCCGCTTTTTTCTGAAGTTTTGCGGCGCGCATAAGAGCAGGAAGTTCGCGCGGAACGCTCAGCATTGAATCGGAAGTGCTTTTGCGGCCCTTTGTGCGGCTTTTGATAGCGTCCCAGTTGGAAAGCACCTGATCGACAGTGTCTGCATTGACATCACCGAAAACGTGAGGATGCCTGATTATAAGTTTTTTTGAAACCTCATCAACAACATCGTCGAAAGTGAAGTTGCCCTTTTCCTCTTCCATAATAGTATGAAAGATAACCTGCATAAACAAATCTCCGAGCTCTTCGCGAAGAAGCGCGACATCTTTTTTGTTTATGGCCTCTATCACTTCATAAGTTTCTTCGATAAGATTCTTTTTGATACTTTCGTGAGTCTGCTCAATATCCCAGGGACAGCCGCCCGGTCTGCGCAGTATTTTCATTATTTCGATGAAATCCTCACAGGTGTATTTTTCCTTAAAATCATAATCTATCATCAGTGTCAATGACCTCTCCGCGCTACACTATAACATATTTTATCCTAAAAGTCCATATTTTTCAAGTATTTTTGCAAATTTTTCGCCTTTTGGCAGCACAATTACATCTTCTCGGGCTATACCTTTAAGAAGAAGCACGGCTGCAAAGTATACAAGAACGGCAAGAGCAACACCTGCAAGAGTGCCGAAAGTATCGGGATTTATAACGGAAACGGATGTATCGGCAGGGAAAATACGGGCAATAATCCCGTGCGCGGCAAAAGCCGTAACGCCTGAGAGCGCAGCGGCAATAAGCGGTTTGACAAACACGCTCTTCCAATTTACGCGCACTTTGGATATTTTGAGAAGACAAAACATATTTGTGCCGACGATAATAATATAGAAAAGCAGTGTGCCTGCCACGGCACCGTAAATGTTGATACCGGGTATGCCGACAAGAATAAAATTGCAGATAATCTTGCAAACAGCAGCAGCTGCAACGGTTTTCATCGGTATATCCGCTCTGCCGACAGCCTGGAGCATATTTGTGACAG
>JAEEGL010197159.1_pt1 | contig 10361 bp, 14 predicted proteins | sample 9134231 | NCBI WGS metagenome assembly JAEEGL01 (sample SAMN16246548, study PRJNA631951) | gut metagenome | biome: gut microbiome; feature: rumen; material: fiber-attached | host: Bos | place: Iran: Karaj | collected 2018-10
GAAAGAACTTCAGACTCCGAATGCCATCGTGGTGTTCCTGTATCACGCACCGATGAAGGACACTCCTCGCAACGAGATGCTTATGAGCATGCTTGAGCAGCTGATGACCATGCACTACACAGAGAGTGTTCGTGAGGATGAAGGTGGTGCTTACGGTGTTCCTGTTCAGGGTGGCGTTTCCGACTATCCTGAGGAGATAGCAGAGTTCATCGTTCAACTTCCGACTGCTCCTGAGAAGCGTGCCCGCATGACCGAGCTGGTTTATGCCGGTGTTGACAAGATGTGTGCTGACGGTCCGAAAGCTGAAGACCTTCAGAAGGTAAAGGAATACATGCACCGCAAGCATGCTGAGGATTTGAAGGAGAACAGCTACTGGATGACCTCCTTGATTCGTCAGACCCGTTTCAACTACGATGAGGTGACCAACTACGATGCGATGGTTGACCAGATTACCGCTAAGGAAATTCAGGACTTCGCCAAGAAGGTGCTGAAGAGCGGGAATATCATCGAGGTTGGCATGACCAGTCCGGTGAAATAGGATTTTTCTGGTAGGTTTTAGGAAATCCTGGGAAGTATAGGAAATCCTGGAATAACCTAGGATGACCTAGGAAAACCTAGGACCCCCTAGGAAAACCGAACCCCTATGAACCCCTATAATAAATAACATACGAAAAGAGAGGGCATCCTTGACGGGTGTCCTCTTTTTGTGGTGAAAAAGTGGCGCAATTTCTTTGCTTAAAAAAATAACGGCTTACAAAACATCTTATAATCAGATATTTGATAAGCCGTTAAGTGGAGTATACAGGACTACTAACTTGTTATTTTGTTAACTAACTAAGAAAAACATATTTTGTTAAAATATTGATAATCAGTAAATGTTTTATTTTTGAATTTAACACTATCAAAAAAGGTGGCGCAAAAGTGGCGCAACTTTTAACATTTATTATTTGCGGGTGCAATATCTTTTTTGTAACTTTGCATAGAACTTAAAAATTATATGTTATGAGAAAGTTTTTTATAAGAAACAATGACAAATCCGTTACAGATTTGTATGTGAGGATTCACACGAAAAATCCTAAATTTAATTTTATCCTGAACACTAAAATTAGTGTTGATGTTGCTTTTTGGAATAAGTACGGCGGAGACTTCCAGAAGATGTCAAAAACGAAAGAGGGGAAAAACCTGTATAAACTTATGCAAGAAACTGACAACGCAATCGACACCGCACTTTCTGCAAAGGGTGTGACAGCAGAAGAAATCCGTGAATCCGTCTTTGATGTGACACAACACGATGCGAGAGAGAAGACCCGGAATGAACAGGAAATAAAAAGACTGAAACTGGAAGAGGAGAGAAAGAGAAAGCAAGAAGAGAAAGCGAAGAGAGAAAGCAATGTTTGTTCGTATCTTTCAGACCTTATCAAACGCATGAAGACAGGAGAGGCACGTATAAGCACGAAAGGGAAACACTGTGGGGAAAAGTACACGACAGCCACAATTAAGAAGTGGAACACTATTTTAGGGATTCTCAAACGATTCAACAAAAATTTAGTGTGGGATGCCATCAATAAAAGACTGGCTAATAAATTTGTGGCATGGTTGGAGTCTGAGGGATATATGGACGCAACACGTAACAAAGTTATAAGGCAAGTAATAGCACTTATCCACCGGGCGGAAGATGAGGGAAAACACCATAACACAACAGCCGCCAAAGCATTTGCAGCCCCCACGATTAAGACCACCACAACGGACACGGAAATATATCTTTCTGCTGATGAACTGGATGAACTTTATAATATGGAGTTGTCGGGCCTGAAAGAGAATGTGAGAGATATATTTGTTTTAGGGTGTTATCTTTGCCAACGAGTAAGCGACTATAACAACCTCAAAGAAGAGAGTTTTACGACAACTGCAAAGGGGAATCAGGTCGTTAAACTGACACAACAAAAGACAGGTAATGACGTAGTAATACCTTTGCTTTCTCCGAGAGTGTATGAAATTGCGAAGAAATATAATTTCCAGATACCACACATTAATGAGCAAGTTTTTAATCGATACTTGAAAGAGATTCTAAAGACTCTTTCTGCTGATGTTCCATCCCTGGCCGTAACGATGCCCACGGAAATAAACATGAAAGAAAGGGCAAAGGAAAGCAAAGCAAGGGAAGAGGGAAAGACACTTTTTCAGCGTGACGAACAAGGACGAGTAATCAAACCCCGGTGGGCAATGGCGGCAAGTCACACAGCACGGAGAACTGGAATAACCCTGATGTATCTTTCAGGCAAGTTTGACACCATGCAGATGATGTCTGTTTCAGGTCATAAAGACCCCCGGGCATTTAAGCAATATATCAAACTAAGTAACGAAGACTTTGCCAACGAAATAGCAGATAAATTAGACGGTGCATCCCTGTTTTAGGGATGTGCCAAAGTTACATTGTCATCATAATGTTACGATATGAAAATGCAAATGTTAAAAAATAAATTCGCCCCCGTTGGGGAAGTTACCTTAAAAAAAATAACTATAAAAGAATCTTCGCTTTGCTCAGATACTTTTATCACGTTATTTTTTTAACGACGAAAAACGCAAAAAAGGGTGGGTACCCCACCCCCTTTTGCTTTGTTTTTCGTCGCACTTACTACTCATAATTTTTTTTATTTTTATTTTTTATTTTTTATTTTTTTGTGTTATGGACGAGATAAAGAAGAATGTATATATAACTTATGTTGAAGTGTTGCAGGATGGTTACAAAACTCTGTTGCGAACTTTGCGGACTCCAAATCCGGAGTTTGAGGCATACGGAGCGAATAAATGCAATGAAATATTATCCAAAGCACGTTTAGCCGTTGAGAAGATAACATATAATATGCTCAAAGACTACAAAGATGATATAAAAAGAGTTGGCAACCCCGAGTTATCACAAATATGTCACGAATTCTTTATGTTCGATTTGAACGGATGTTTGGGGATGGTTGCAGAACCGTTGCAAACGGAGTGGTGGATGTTGGCAAACCGACTAAAACAAAGATTTATGGATTTAGAAAAATTGGAAATTATTTATGTGGAAAATATAAACAATTGCGTGAAAGACGAACCAGTCGGAAAGACATTTGATGAAGATGTAAAACAAACTAAAAAATTAGAGAGACGGAAAGAACTTTTTGAAGATATAATACTTAAACAGGATAAAGAACGTTATTTAACGAAGTTAAAAGAACGCATGAAAGGGATGGGGAAGGATGCTGCAATTCAAATTCTTTTCAATGATATTCAAAACAAATGTATAACAAAATTTCCGACTTATAGAGTTTTTTGCGAGACTTTCCCCGAAATAGAAATACCAGAATCAACATATTCGTATAAGAAACAACCATATCTAAGTATGTTGAATAAGTAAGATATTTGGAGAAAAACATTTGGAGTTTATTGGAGTTTATTGGAGATAAAATATCTTTAATAAACTCCAATTGTTTTTTGTTAAACTGGAGATGATTTTTGTTATACCTTTGCAGCAGACATAAGGAAATGTAGCCGCATTTCTGTTGGTGGTAAATGTAGAATCCGTCGGCAAGGATGAACAGACCACAAATTTTATAACACATTTATTTATATGTTTTCAGGTTTTTTTACGACGGAACAGGCGGAGGCACTCAAAGAACTATTTGCCCCTGTTATCAAAGATTTGGTTACGATGATTGCAGAAAAGGTCATGGAACTGGAGCAGCTAAGAGAGCCAAAGTATATCACACGGACGGAGGCGGCGGCGATGCTGGGCGTAAGTCTGCCGAGCCTCCACAACTACACCCGGGCGGGATGGCTGACAAAGCACCGCATTTCGGGGCGGGTGTTATACGACCAAAGAGAAATAGAGGAGGCAGTAGAAAAAAACTTAAAGTATAGGAGGCAATAAGATGGTAACAAAAAAAGAAACCGCCCCCGGAACAAGGACGGAAACTTATATGACTGTTGTCAAGGAAACTATAAATTACAATGCAAAGGTAGTGAATAATTCCGACAAATCAAAGTCTTTAGGTGAAGATTTGTTCAACTCCGAATGTTATAACAAACTCCCAATTTGTCAGAAAAAAGTATTTGATTGCATTTTCTTTGGTGGTGGTGTGTCGAAATCTGACATATCAGCGAAGACGAAAGTATGTGATCCAGGCGGACACATAAGGGATTTGCGGTGCAAAGGTTTCGCTATTGCGGATGAATGGATAACAACAGATAATGGGATAAGGTATAAACGTTATTTCTTGAAGAAAGGAGGGTGTTAATTATGGATGATAAAGAAAACTTGCAACTGAGCAACATACTTAAACATATTGAAAATTTCTATCTGGATAACGACCAACGGACTTTGTTAGACTGGTTGATATGGGCACAAAAAAGGTTTGGACTCGGCACACCTTTCAGGCACTCGCTCAAACAGATTGAGAAAGAAACAGGAGTTAAGAGAAAGAAACAGGAGAAGACTTTTACTGAATTTTCAGGGAATGGGGAAAAACAGGAAAAGTCAAACGGTTGGTTGGAGTTAGGTCGGACACAATTTGAACGAAGATTATATTCTACATTCTTCATTAATTATATGCTCTTACATGAATGTCTTATGCAATATATTGCACTCGGCACAGCCACCTTTGAAATGTATGATGAACAAATCAGGCAATTAGCAGAGGACCAGAAGAAAGCACAGAAACCAGAGACCAGAAGACAGCAACAGGAGCGAAAGGAACGTGAACGCAAAGTGAATGATTTGATACAAAGACTTAACGCAACATTCAATGAAAGGCGCAGAATGTATAACAATGGAGATTTGACAGGGGAAATCCCCACAAGGAAATATTCTGAAAGTTCATTATCATTCAACAAGACGCAAAAAAGAAAACTTGCTAATGCTATGAATGTCTATAATCAGAATGATATAAACTACGCTTTTCTGGCATACTACGACAAAGTTCTAAAAGACAAAATACACCCAGAGGACATACTTAATTTGTTTTTGTCAAAAAATGAAGATGGCGAATTTTCTGTTATAGATAACAATTTGAGTTGTTTTAATTTGGAATATTCCCACCCATAAATAGTGTTTTTGTCAAAGCTGATAATCAAAATGTTAGTAAGGGGGTATAGTATAAATATACTATATCTACGTATAAAAAAACTATACCCCCACGTATAAAAATACTATACCTACGTATAAAAATACTATACCTACGTATTTTGGTACTATACCTACGTATTTTGGTACGAATACAATAGAATAGAAATAGAAATAAACAAGAAATGAATTAGAAACAACTCAACAATAGAAATAAATAAGAAATGATAGGTTATAGTTATGCGTCATTTTTCAAAAAAATGACAAAAAAGTAAATGAAAGTTTTATAATCATTGATGATTGCTAATAAAATGAAATGCTTACAATGCTTATATATGATATGGAAATCGTATCACGTCCGGGATGACTCCTGGACTGGCTACTGCTCACGCAATGACTATTCTTTAGTTAATGGTGATGCTGATTGCAGTTGGCATCCACAATTAGAACTATTTAATGACTATCTAAATTTCAATAATGACAATGGCAACAAGAATAAAAAAGACATACGGCGAGGCTGATATGCTGACTACAGAAAAAGAACAGCATTTGCGTGAATCCCTAAAATGGTTTGCTGACTGGCATACTTCCACCCCTAAAGAGTCTGTTCTTGTAACGTTTCTTACTGGACGCTTCCAGACTTTCACAAAAGATGCACGGCGGATCCTCCGACAAGCGGAGAAGATGGGATTAGTTAAGATAAGGGGTGGTGATGTTACTATAAATGTAAAGTAGAGTTTGCATTTTTTATATGGAATTTTATGCTTGTATTTAGTATATACACTTTATGCCAGTTGGCTCAAATGTAATGTTTGCTGATTAAAAAAATGGTGGTATATTTACACTAAATTTAACTTTTATAAAATTGTGCTTTTATGAAAAAATTTGCTTTTTATTTGGTTGTGCTTTTGTCCGCAACTGTTTTTGTTGGATGCAGTAAAGACGATGATGACAAATCTAACGATATTAACAAGGAGGAGCCAAAAATCCTTTTGGATAAATGTTATAAAGGAGTCAGGAATATTATTAATGATTATCAAACTGATTATATTACGAATGACACGAAGATTGTCAACTTTGCCGAGGCTCTTTCTTTTGTTCCAACCACATTATATACAGAAAAAACAGATTGGGAAGATGTTAATTTATTGTGGTATGAAGAAACTTGTGATGATATATCTCTTCAATTTAACAAAAACGGGAAAGCCATTTGGACTGTATCAACTACTACAAAAGAATCAAGGAGAAATGCAACAAAAGAGGCTTTTACTTGTGTTTTCAACGGTGACTATTATACTGAGAACTCAATGTATATGGTAAATGTGAAAAACAATATTTTTTCTTATTATAACAAGGTTTATAATATAAGAAGTGATTTCCGTCTTGATGGGAATTATACTTTTAATGAGACTTGTTATATTAACCTATCAATAGAAAATACCACTACGGCTCAAAAAAAAGAAACAAAAGAATATGACTATACAATAAGAGATGGTAATGATTATTTTGTTATAATGGCTGATGAAGACGATTATATCCAATGTACCGTGACTGAATGGTCTGAAAAAACACCTGTTACTATAAATATAAGACCCAGCATGATGAGCTTCAATTTAATTAAACTTTATTTAAATTAGTTTTCCCCTCCTAAACTGAGCAAGAAGTAACGCATCACATTTCGTGAGCGTTATTTTTTTGTATGAATATTATAAAATCAAATGAAACAAACAAAATCAGTATAAAATCATTATATTTTCAAATCAAACTGCATGGTTTTGTCTTTTATGTTTGAAAATACAAATTAAACCAACATAACTATTTGTATATCAATGTTTTATAACATAATAATTACTTTGTTCAGGTGGTGAATATTCACTAACTTTGCAGTCGAAAAATAATATTAACTTCTAAATCATTTAATCATGATTTTACCGCAGTATCTACCACCCAACAGAATCGTATCACCGGAGTTTGTGAATGATGTTATAACAGAGCTTAAGGACGCTATTATTACGATGTCAGTCAATGCCGAGACTATTTTTCAGGACAACCAGTGGTTATTAGAAAACGTTTCAACCTCTATAGCCAAAGCAATAGAACTTATTGAGCACTTACGACAACACAATCAAAAATAAGTATCTGACCCGATTTTGGAATTTCTAACCGTTGGGGGGGGATGCCTGTTTGTAGGTGTTCCCCCTTTTTGCGTTTTTGACGAATTTTCCGAAAAATAATCATCATATTATTTGGATATTGTCTAAATAGGTATTACCTTTGCATATAGTTTGGAAATTTGCTTTTCACGCACGATTTTTAAGACGGCGCAGTGTTATTCACTCAGCTGCTTATCATGCAACACAAAGCACCACAGGACGTTTTTATAAATTGTTTTTAGGATGAAGAAAACAGAACAAGAAATGTTTGTCAGTCAGCACGATTTAGACGTGGAAATCGATAAATTAAGACAGGCTATCAAGACGACAAATAATGCTTACACACGATTAAATGATTGTGTGGATTTATTCCATTTACCATCCCCCCTGGATCTGACAAAGGACTGGCTACACTTTTACATATCTTCCCGGACGGACGCAGTAACAAAAAACATTTGTTTTGACACGGAAACCAAAACACGGATGATTGAGGGGTGGAAGAAGATAGAGAAGAAAGTTTTACCAGATATAAAGACGGTTGAAAGGTTTTGCAAGTCTTTCAAAGGATTAATCAGGTTTGATGAGACCACCCGGAAGATGTCATTTGTAGATGTAGAAGAACTGGCAAGAAAACAGACTGAAAAGCCTTTGCCACAAGAATTTTATGAACACCAACAGTTAATTGAAAATTTGCGCTCTGATGTGCGAGAGTTGAGAAGATGGGAGAAACAGCACCGATGCCACAAGATAGCCTTAGAACGTCTTATAACGAGCAATCAGGAAGATTTAAAAGCAATGTGGGCAAATGGTAGTATCATTATTGATGATGCCAACGAAGAAAGCCGTGATAAGTGGTTACGACTGGCAGCCGAGCAAAATATAATTTAATCATTCACAATTTTAAGCATAAGAATATGGAAGAATTAATGCAAAAGATAGAAAGCCTACAAAGTCAAATTAACGAACTTAAACAGGCTAAAGAAACCCAGGAGGCAATAGAACGAGCCGAACAGGAAGAATCCCGCCGACTATTCAATGAGTATATGCAAGAAAGAAAGCGATACGAAGAAGAACAACAGAAAGCATCTGAATATCTAAAAACCATCATGAAATGATATGCAGAAAGCAAAATATAAGACCTGATGCGGACGAAATTTCAATGATGCTTTCTTTGGGTGTTCCGGACGTTCACAGACGTTTCAATCGTCTTTATGATGAATTGTCAGTTTACCCCGGAGCAACAAAAATCCCTTTTACCGAAGAAGAACTAATAAATTACTTTGCTAAAACTTGGTTTGGCGAGTGGTCGGAGGGATGGAGGGATAAACTTGCAACGTGGGCGGTTGGTGTCGGTTTTCGGAGAAAGTATATTTATCGCTCAGCTGAGCACCAGTATGATATTTTCCTTTCGGAACGACTTGCAACCAGACCGGGAAGACCACAAGAAAAAGACTCTGAATCATAATAAATCAAAAGGAATGTTCCGTTTGAGTGCTCAATTAGTAAGATGTCACAAGCATTTTTATATTTTTGAGCACTTTTTTCTCCCATAAACGAAAAATAAGTGTAGTTTATACACTAATCATAAGGGGCCTCAAAAGTAAAGATTCTCTTTTCATTATTTGTTGAATCAGATATTTTTCACTAATTTTGCAAAATCCATTTGTTTTTTTCTCATAACAGTGGATAATTTTTAAGTTCGTTTCCGTTGTTGTCTGTTGAAGATAGCAACGGACTTTTTTTAAGGTGGCGCAAAGGTGGCGCAATTTCTTTGCTTAAAAAAATATAAGGTTTGCCAAATATCTAAAAATCAGACCTTTAACAAACCTTATTGTGGAGTATACAGGACTCGAACCTGCCACCTTTTGACTGCCAGTCAAACGCTCTAGCCAGATGAGCTAATACCCCTTGTGAATGCAAAGTTAGTGATAATGTTTGAAAAGAGCAAAAGTTTTTGCTGTTTTTTTAGTTTTTAGTGGTCGCTTCTATATAAAAACATTTTTATAGCCCCCTTTTGTTTGCCATACGGCAATGAAGACTTTGCTCAAAATGATTTGAAAATAGATAGAAAATGATGGGAATACAGTTTTTTAGAATATTTTTTGAATATAATTTGTATAAACGGAGGAATTATTGTAAATTTGGAGATTCAAACGGGACTAAGTTTTTTTGACGTTGTTTTAGAAGACTACTTGACATTTTTTGATGATTTTTTGACATTGTTTTGACGACTGCTGACGCTTACTGCCTTTTGCCATGAATGAGCTTTGAGCAAGCCGAGAGGGTGTTGTCTGTTAATGGAATATTTTTGTCTTGATTTTTCTTTTGTTACTAACTGAAGAATAACATAATAACTAATCTATTTATTAACAATTAACTAATTCACAATCTATGACAAAGAAAATCTACTTTCTTTTGAGCGCCATGCTGTTGAGCTTAGGCGCATCGGCTCAGGGATGGGTGAAGCCGGCGGCTCCTGCCAGCACGCCGATGCAGGTAGGGCAGACGTTGTACCTTTACAATTCCGGAGTGGAAGGATTTTATCTTGGGGCAAACGACTGGGAGACTCGTGCCAGTTTCAGTACAACCCGCGGCTATAAGGTAACAATCCAGCAGTACACACTCAACGACCAGCCATTTGATGGCCAGTCGTATCTCATCTTTTCTTATATAGAGGAAGGATGGAACGCCGGCAACACGTTCTGTCTTGACGTTGAGGCACCCGACGGTCTGTGGATTGACAAAGACCCAGCCACCGATGATCACGACAAGGCATGGACATTTATAAACCAATCAGATAAAACGTATCGTATCGGTCTTTCGGATAAGAACAAGACCTTCTCGGAGACCGGAGGCTATGAGGACTGCTATTTGGGAGCCCATGCCAATCCGACCGACACGAAACTTTATCTGATAGACTTGAACGTGGAACCTGCTGCCAACGTCGAGTGGTATTTTGTGATGCCCGACGTCTATGAAAATTATGTTGCAGCCAGGAAACAGTGGGATGCCGCCATGGCGCTTGGGAAGTCGATAGAGGAGGCAGAAAGCGTGCCTGGTGTCGACGCTGCTACTCTGTTGAATGCTAAGAATGCCTATAACAACACCTC
>JAEEGL010252200.1_pt1 | contig 10361 bp, 8 predicted proteins | sample 9134231 | NCBI WGS metagenome assembly JAEEGL01 (sample SAMN16246548, study PRJNA631951) | gut metagenome | biome: gut microbiome; feature: rumen; material: fiber-attached | host: Bos | place: Iran: Karaj | collected 2018-10
GCGGCCAAAGCTGCCCTGGAGGCCGCCGGATTCAAGGTATCCGTACAGAATATCGGCTATAACAACTCCTACGCAGCCAATACCGTCTTTGCCCAGGACCCCGCTGCCGGCACCAGGAAGCCGGCCGGCACCACGGTTACCATCCGCTACAGCGATGGTCCGGAGCCGGTTCCCATGGCTACCCTGCCGAATATCCCGCTGTCGATCTACAGTGACTTCAGCTACAGTGACAATGTGGCCAACATGACCTCACTGTTCAACAATGCCGGCTTCTACAACCTGGACATCATCCCGGTGCCGACCGGCGGTGATTCCGGCTATTCCAATCAGAACGGCATCCAGAAGATCGATCCGGCCCCCAACGGTGCCGAGATTGACAGCCGGACAGTGATCCACATCTATATTTTCCAGCCTGATCAGTGAGATAACGGACCCTCCGGGTCCGTTTTCGTTATAATGAATTTAACAGGAGGTTTACACATGACAGATATCATCAAAATCAATGAACAGACATGGCGGTTTGAAGAAGAAGGTGTGCGGTTCTTTCTGCTGACCGGCAAAAACCAGGCTCTTCTGATTGATTCCGGCATGATGACCCCCAACGCCAGGGAACTGGCGGAATCCGTAACCGATCTGCCCCTGCAACTGCTCAACACACACGCTGACCGGGACCATATCGCCGGCAATGCGGCTTTTGACTGGTGCTGGATGCACCCGTCCGAAGGCATCGTCTACCACAATATCCAGAAGAACCCGGGTGCCATGCGGTTTGTCTGGGAAGGTGATGTGCTTGACCTGGGTGAGCGTGAACTGGAAATCATTCACCTGCCTGGGCACACACCAGGTTCCATTGCTGTCCTGGACCGCAAATACCGGGCCCTGATCAGCGGGGACCCGATCCAGACCGGTAATATTTACATGTTCGGTCTGCACCGTGACCTGCCCTCCTATGTTGCTTCCCTGGAGCGCCTGGCTGCCAGAATGGATGAATTCGATGCCATCTACCCGTCCCATGCGGCCTTCCCGGTGACCCCGGACCTGATCCCGGCCCTCATCGCTGATGCCAGACAGGTGCTTAACGGTGAGATTGAACCGGAAATGCGTGAGGTACACGGCCAGCAGATCAAGGCCTGCGTCTGTGCCCACGCCACATTCCTGATCAACAGATAAAAAAACGAGGATTCATTCCTCGTTTTCTTGTGTTTCGTCTGTTTCTGCGGCCGGTTCTGCCGGGGCTTCCATGTCCATAGCCTGCAGCGGCTGCTGCGGGGCACTTGCATCAGTGATCTCCAGGATATACTGGCTGTGTCCCCGGGTCCGGATGATCCTGTATGTTCTTGTCCCGGCAGTCTCTTCCGGCAGATCGGTCTCCTGATAGCTGTACAGCTCAAAGATATCACGGGCCGCATCGGTGCCGATATCCATATACAGCCGGTAACTGCCCGGCGCCAGTCCGCGCAGATCCGCTTCAAAATCGAAGCAGGCCTGATGAATTGTATACTTTGTCTTGCGAAGGGCCGCCAGATCCACGGAACAGGCCTTATTTACGGCCGCTGCCCGGATAACGGAGCCGGCTTCATCTTCGAACAGAATCGCGTAATCCGGCTTGTTTTCCTCGTTAATGTATGTATTGGCAATAAACCCGAGGCCGTCGATTGACAGTTTCTCATCCCTGATCGCGATCGCTGTCTCACCATATACAGACGGCCGGCGGGTCGGCTTGCGGATCAGCGAACGGTCAACCCCGGTAACCCGGGAGATCAGTTCCATCCGGAAGTTCGCAGCCGGATTGGCAAACAGCCTGACAGTATAGTTGTCCCGGTGCATGCCTTCCAGATCGAGGGCAGCATCATTGGTGATGAGCATCTTTTCCCGGCCCGCCTCACCGTTTCTGACCCGGATCTTCAGATAGTATTCCCGGCCGTCGGTATCTGCCAGCGGGATCTGTGCCCGGTAGCCGATCCGGCTGTAATCATAACCGTCCCCGAAGTTCAGCGCCGGCTCAACCACCAGTGTTTCCGTCGCCAGCACGGTTTCCTCACGGGTATCCATATCCACCAGGATCAGCTGGTGTTCAATATCCGCTTCCGCATCCGCATTCACGCCGGTCAGGAATGCCATGCCCTCCACCGTGACGGTTTGGGTTTCTTCGTCATACGAAGTCTTTTCCACGCCCTGCATGAGCTTGCTGCTGTCAGCCGGAGGCTTGATGGAACAGCCCTTTCCGGCAGTCCAGTTTTCATATCCGGCAGTGCAGACGCACGCATCCGTATTGCTGTCATAGGCCGCCCCGGATCCACAGTCAAGCTTGCCGATCCGCAGGGTCAGCAGGCCGTCTTCATTCTGCAGCCGGTAAGTCCGTCCGCCATTTTCCGTTTCCTGGACGGTATCACCGGCCAGCTCCAGCCGGTAGGAATCATCATAGGCAGTGTACAGCGAATAATGTGTATCAAGCCGGAAGACATAGATGCCTTCAGGCAGTTCTGACAGATCAAGGTCATGCGTCCAGACAACCCGGTCATTGCCGGATACTGTTAATGCCGGACTGACTGACTGCACTTCGCTGAACACTTCATCAAGCACCTGCAGGACATGTTCAGCCTTGTTCTCATCGGTCACATAGATACCCGGCCGGTACGCCTCACCGGCCAGCCGCAGCGTACTCCCGTCCAGCTGTGCTTCTGTCAGGGTGCCGACAAACTCACCGGTCGGTGTGTCACCCTTGTTGGCAAGCAGTGTGATCGTGCTGTTGATCCGGGTAACTTCATTCTTCGGCAGCCAGCCGACATATGTTTCCCAGTCATAAGGCAAAAGGCCGGTATCCTGCAGACTGCGCACACTGCCCCCTTCCAGATAACTGGTTGACTGGATCTCGTACCAGTCACTGCTCTCGGAAAGGATCGTAACGGTGTGGTTCTTCTGATATGTTGCGCCATAGGCCGTATTGTAAAGGACGCTGCCGTTGATGGCCTTGCGCACGTCCACCCGCGCATCGTCTGCCACAATCCCGAGGGATGCCTGGTTATAGTCCGTCAGATTCCCATTATAGTCATTGGCACACTTGTCAATGTCATAGGCAATCGCCGCCAGCTTCATGCCCCAGTACGGATCACCGGCATATTTGACGTTGATGCCCGAGCCCTTGTTGCCGAGATGGGCCCCGAAAAACCGGTAATCGTTGATATCGACATAGCCGCGCAGATTGATGCCCATATGCTCACGGATCGCCTGGTCCGTGGATTTGAACCAGCTGGCCTGGTTCGGATCGGAGTCAAACGCACTCCAGCCGAACAGATTGTTGCGCTGCAGGGCATACTGACTGGTGCCATAGGCCGACTCCAGACAGGCCATGGCATAGACGCTCAGGGCATTCATGCCGAATTCTTCCTGGGCCTGCACAAAGACCGGTCCCTTGCCCCACAGCACACTGCTGCCGTCAATGTCCTTGCTCTCCAGGAATTTATCATAAACAGACGCCGGTATATGGCTCCGGGTCCGCAGCGGCATGAACTGATAGTAACCGTAATAGGTTCCGGCAGTCTGGCTGTAATAGCGGTCTGTGCAGAATGTATAGCCGTCATCACTGAAATAGACATCGCCAACGTTCATCCAGTCCGCGGCCGGGCCGATATGGAACTTCCACTCCGCCGGGTATTCACCGTCAGACGGCCAGCCGCTGAAGCAGTGATAAACCAGATCCTTGTATGCACCGCTGTTTTCCACCCGGTAATACGCCTGCCGGATATGGACCTTAAACGGATCTTCCCCGCCCATATAGGTGGAATTGCCGCCCAGGGTCATCGGAATATCTTCACTGACTGCCTTCATCGGCACCAGGTCCACATTCTTCAGACTGATATAACCGTCAAAACCGTTCAGTTTCACCCGGATCCAGCCATCCCCGCTGCCGTTATAGGAATAGGTTCCCTTATAGGCCATTTCCCGGTGTACGGTAACATAGGTGGATTTCTTGTTGGGAATGTTCTCCATGAACTGCGTGATGACCGCTGTATTGGCATTGCTGCGCTGCGGATATGAATAGACAACACCGTTGCTCATGGCAATGATTTTCGTCACGCTGTAGCTGCCGGAGTGGCGTACCACGGCCCCGTCACCATATTTGTACATCTCTGTCTTGGCCGCATTGAAATCGCTGTAGCAGCCCTTCTTCTCAAATGTCCCGCCGGCGCTCAGCACATCCACTTCATAGGCATTACAGGCCATGGGATAGATGTTGTAGTCTTCCTTTGCCTGTACCCGGACAGGTCCTGCCGGCAGCCTGAAAACGGAACAGGACAGCAGCACTGCCAGCAACAACCGCAATAATCGTTTCATATCCTGCTCCTTTCTAGTTCAGCCGGACATTGACATCAATCCAGGTGTCATTGCCCTGCAGCTTCAGTTTCAGCACGCCGTCATAGGATACCGGACGGTCATCCGGATCGAACGCATAGAAGAAGATCGTCCCTTCATCAGCCTCGCGGATTTCCCGGCCGAGGATGTTCTCCAGCTTCATGGAACGCACTGACGCTTCCAGGGCTGTCAGGGTTTCCCGGCCGTCAGCCGGCACATATTGGGCATCTTCGATGACTATCACATCACCCCACAGGGAGACTGCCCTGACCCGGAAGGCATAGACCTTGACCGTGCTTGGCAGCAGGTACTCGCTCAGCTCGCCGTTTTTGTTCTGGTACATCGTTTCCCCGGTGATGTCATAAGCCGCCGATACGCTGAGCTGGTAGGTTTCACCGTCAGTGATGATGTCATCGGCGCGGTAGTTCAGCATTTCCTTTGTCCCGGACGGATTCTTCAGATCCAGCACAAACTGCATCCCCTCGCCGAGATCCGAGTTCAGGGTAACTTCCTCCGCCTGCCGGTTCAGCACCGGCACGAAGATATTCGCTTCAAATTCGGGCTCGGCACTGATCAGGCTGAACCAGACATTCTGCCGGCCCAGATAACATGATTTTTCCTCCAGCTTTCGCACATAGGACTGTACGTCACTGAGCACAACCCCCTCATCCGTACGAAAATGCTCCAGGCCGATATTGACCGGACCATCTGCCTTGATATGCAGCGTCACCACGGCAAACTTGAAATCCACTTCCGGCAGATCATAGACAACGGTCCTGCTGACCGCAATGGACAGATCAGCGTCTTTGTTTGTTTCTGCCGGTTTCTCCTGGCTGCCCGCAGCCATGGCAGAAGGTTCCGGGGTTGATTCATCTGCTGGTTTCGGCAGGTTGGGCCGGCGGAAAAACACATCAAAAATGAGCAGGCAGCCAAGCATGATCACCACCAGCGCCAGCAGCCAGATCATTCTGTTCCGGATTTTCCTATTCATTCCAGCCATATCTCTGTCAAATAATAATTATATCATGAAAAAAGCGGAGGTTATTCTCCGCTTACTTGATCCCATCCGGGTTTCTGACCGTGAAGTTCCACGAATCCCGGCACATGTCATCAATATTGTACTGTGCCTTCCAGCCCAGCAGTGACGCCGCCTTTTCCGTGTCTGCGTAGCAGGTGGCGATATCCCCCGGCCGGCGTTCCATGATCTGATACGGCAGTTCATGGCCGCAGGCTTTCTCATACGCATGCAGAACCTGCAGGACACTGTAGCCGTTGCCGGTGCCGAGGTTGACCTTCTCCGCACCCTTATGCTCCAGGGCATAGGCAACCGCGGAAATATGTCCCTTCGCGAGGTCCACGACATGGATATAGTCACGCACCCCGGTCCCGTCGACCGTCGGATAATCGTTACCCCAGACGCGCAGGTATTCCAGCGTTCCGTTTGCTACCCGGGCAATATACGGCACCAGGTTGTTCGGGATGCCATTGGGCACTTCCCCGATCAGTCCGGACGGATGTGCGCCGATCGGATTGAAATACCGCAGCAGCATGACGCTCCACTCCGGGTCCGCAGTGCAGATATCTTCCAGAATCATCTCATTCATCAGTTTTGTGGAACCGTAGGGATTCGTGGTATGTACCTCGAAATCCTCCCTGATCGGCACACTCTTCGGCGCCCCGTACACAGTGGCACTCGACGAGAATACCAGGGTCTTGACACCATGGGCGGCCATTGTCTCATAGAGGTTGATCGAACCGGCAATATTGTTTTCGTAATACAGCAGCGGCTTGGCAACGGATTCCCCGACAGCCTTGTATCCGGCAAAGTGGATAACCGCGTCAATGTCGTTCTCCCGGAAGATGGTTTCCAGTCCTTCCCGGTCCAGCAGATCGGTCTTATAGAACTTCGGCCTGGTGCCGGCGATGGTTTCAATCCGGTCCAGCACCGCTTCACTGGAATTGTAAAGATTGTCCATGACCACGACTTCATAGCCGGCCTGGATCAGTTCAACACATGTATGGGAACCGATATACCCGGTTCCGCCAGTTACCAGAATTCTTGTCATCTTGTCTCCTTCTCATCCGAACAGACGGATAATATCATTCCAGGTCGCATAGACCATCACTGTGATCAGCAGGATCCAGCATGCGCCCATCAGACCCATTTTCACTTTTTCGTTCAGTTTCCGGCCGGCCACTGCCTCCCCGAGCAGCAGCACCACCTGGCCGCCGTCCAGCACCGGCAGCGGCAGCAGGTTGAAGATGCCGACATTCAGTGACAGTTCGGCAATCAGGAAGAAATAGCTGGCCAGGCCCATGGCCGCGAATTCCTCAGTGGCATTGTATATTCCGACCGGGCCGCTGAGCTGGTTCAGCCCGCTGCCCCGGAACAGGGCCAGGATTGTGCTGACCATCAGCCGTATGATCATGCCCATCTCCATAAGTCCGTAACGCCAGCAGTTCAGGAAATTCACGACATTGACACTTGCCGCCCGGCCGACAATACCGATCCGGTACGCTTCCTGTTCCTCGTCGTATTCCGCCTGGACAACCAGCGTCTCTGTTGCCCCGTCACGGGAAACCGTATAGGTCAATTCCTCTTCGGCATACTGGGACAGGAACATCTGCAGGTCCAGATAGGAATCCGGCCGGATGGAAGCACCGCCGGATGCTTTGACCTTGATGATCCGGTCACCAGATTCAAACCCGCCAAGTTCTGCCGGTGAACCCGCCACTACTTCCTCGACAACCGGCGGCGGTGACTGCACATATACACCGTTATGCAGAAAGATCAAGGAGAAGACCAGCCAGGCCAGCAGGAAATTCATGGTTACACCGGCCAGCATGATAATAATCCGCTTCCATACAGCCTGGTCCCCGATCCGCCTGCCGGCCGGCACTTCGACATCCGGATAGGCCTCATCACCATCCTGCTCGCCGGCCATGGCCACAAAGCCGCCGACCGGGATAGCCCGTATGCTGTAAACCGTTTCCTTCCCCTTTTTCTTGAAGATTGCCGGTCCCATGCCGAACGCATACTCGAAACAGTAGACACCGAATTTCTTCGCCGCCAGCAGATGTCCCGCTTCGTGGATGCAGATGATCACTGACAGCAGCAGAACAAACAGGATCATTGTCATTGCTTTGTCCCCCGGATCAGGTAATCCGCATAACCGCGGCCCCAGGCATCCGCATCAAGCAGATCCTGTACATCGTGCACTTCTTTCTTCCCGGCCCGGAAAACAGCCCGCACGAGGATATCCTCGATATCAAGGAATGAGATTTCCTTTTCCCGGAAAGCCAGATTGGCAACTTCATTGGCGCCGTTCAGCACCGCCGGCAGCGTCCCGCCTTTCTTTGCGGTTTCATAGGCCAGCCCCAGCAGCGGATATCTTCTGGTATCCGGCGCGCTGAAATGCAGACTGCCGACAGCCGCCAGGTCCAGCGGTTTTTCCTGTTCCAGCTCGAATCTGTCAGGCCAGCTCAGCGCATACTGGATCGGCAGGCGCATGTCGGGATTGCCTAATTGAGCCATGACCGAATGATCCCGGTATTCAACCATGGAATGCACAATGCTCTCCGGGTGCATCAATACATCGATCTGCTCATACGGCAGGCCGAACAGCCAGTGTGCCTCCATGACTTCGAAGCCCTTGTTCATCATGGTGGCGCTGTCAATGGTGATCTTGGCCCCCATGTTCCAGTTCGGATGGGCCAGGGCCTGCTCCACGGTCACATCCCGCAGCTCATCCCGGGACAGTCTGCGGAATGAGCCGCCGGAAGCGGTGATGATCAGCCGCTTGACCTGGCTTGTCTGATTGCCCTGCAGGCACTGGAAGATTGCCGAGTGCTCACTGTCGATCGGCAGCAGTTTCCGCCCGTGTTCACGCAGTGCCTGATCAATCAGCTCACCGCCGACGACCAGTGTTTCCTTGTTGGCCAGGGCTACATCATGGTCACTGCGGATGGCGTGCCAGGTCGGCAGGAACCCGGCAAAACCGACCAGCGCATTGACAAGGATGTCATAGTCCCGCCGTTCCGCCAGGCTGCACATGCCCTCCTCACCGGAAAGAATCGTCATATGCGGGTATTCCTGCCGCAGCAGGACCGCATCTTCCTCCCGCTCAACCGTCGCTTCGGAAACGGGAAATTCCGCCTGGATGCGGCGGAACATGTCAATATTTCTGCCCACCCCGAAAGCGGTCAGCATGAATTTATCCGGATGCATGCGGATCACATCAAGTGTCTGCGTGCCGATGGAGCCGCTGGCTCCAAGCAGTATCAGTCTTTTCATCAGAACCCCCAGAATATAAGCATGGCATTGAAGACCATCAGGCAGAACAGCAGGCTGTCAATGCGGTCAAGCACACCGCCGTGGCCCGGCAGGAGCGAACCGTAGTCTTTGATGCCATAACGTCTTTTGATCAGCGAGAACGCCAGGTCCCCGACTGCCCCGACCGCCGGCAGGACAGCACTTCCGGCCAGCAGCAGGCTTCCTGGCAGGGCCGGGCAGAAATATCTGCCGAATACATAGGAAACAGCCAGGCCGGCCAGATAACCGCCCACAAAGCCTTCCCAGGTCTTGTTCGGTGAAACCCGGGGAATCATTTTGTGCCTGCCCATGAACGAGCCGAAGAAATATGCCCCGGTATCACAGATGAAGCAGGCAAAGCCCACATACAGTATAACCATCCCGCCAAGTCCGGCGGCATAGACCCGGCTGATGGCCTGCATGGCCAGTACCAGGATCATACTGATGAAATATGTATAGACTGCCGTATCAATCACAAACGGTTCATGGAACAGGCAGATTACGATCAGAATACACAGAAAAAGAGCTGCCGCACAGGCAAACTGTGTGTCCGGCATATGGCCCATAAGTTCAATGGCAGCCCCGAGGAACAATGTCAGGATCCAGTGCGGTTTCTGATCCGGCAGGGATGCAATCTCGTACGCTGCCAGCATTACCGCCGCCAGCACCAGGATCTGCACAGCCACACCGCCGTAGAGAAACATCGGTATTACCGCTGCCGCCAGAACCAGCCCTACCAGTGATTTGACCAGCATCTTTTTATTCATTCTTGATGCCTCCGAAACGCCGGTCCCGGCCATAATACTCATCCACGCACCGCCGCAGGACCTCCGGGGTAAAATCAGGCCACGCTTCCGGGATGAATTCCAGTTCAGCATAGGCAATCTGCCACAGCAGATAATTGGATATCCGCTGTTCACCGCCGGTCCGGATCAGCAGATCCACCGGCGGGAAGTCCTTTGTCATCAGGTACTGTTCAAACCCGGCTTCATCAATACCCTGCTCTGCCCTGCCTGCTGCCACGTCAGCCGCATAGTCATTGACTGCCCGCAGAATTTCATCATGAGAGCCGTAGTTGATCGCAATGATCAGATTCAGTCCGTCGTTGGCCTGTGAGCGTTCCGCCGCATCAAGCAGGACTTTGCGGGTCGCGGCCGGCAATGCCGAAAGATCGCCGATCAGCCGGATCCGGTAACCGCGCTGCAGGAACTCCTCCATATATCTGCCGAACAGGTATGCCGGCAGTTTCATCAGGTAGCCGACTTCGTCAGCTGACCGTTTCCAGTTTTCCGTCGAGAAAGCATACAGCGTCAGATACTTGATGCCGAGTTCATCCGCCGCGATCGCCACAGTTCTGATATTATCCGCACCGGCCAGATGCCCGGCTGTCCGCGGCTTGCCCTGCGCTTTTGCCCACCGGCCGTTGCCGTCCATGATAATCGCCACATGTCTGCATTCGTTCATATGCTTCTTCCTCTCGATTAAATTAGATTATAGCATAGAAACAAGAGGGCCTGTCACGGGGCACAAAAAAAGGAAGCGGCAGCTTCCTTTTCCAACATTATTCAACCTTTGTAAAGATATCTTTCGGAGCTCCGCAGACCGGGCAGACCCAGTCTTCCGGAAGGTCTTCAAATGCTGTGCCGGCAGCGATACCGTTTTCCGGATCGCCGAGGGCCGGATCATAAACGTATCC
>JAEEGL011074065.1_pt1 | contig 10361 bp, 8 predicted proteins | sample 9134231 | NCBI WGS metagenome assembly JAEEGL01 (sample SAMN16246548, study PRJNA631951) | gut metagenome | biome: gut microbiome; feature: rumen; material: fiber-attached | host: Bos | place: Iran: Karaj | collected 2018-10
CTGGAGAATGCGGATCCCATCGAAACGCCGTATATTCTGGAGGTCAGCTCGCCGGGCATCGACCGTCCGCTGAAGAAGGACAAGGATTTCGTACGCGGCATGGGCAAGTCCATGGAGGTCAAGCTCTTTAAGGCAAGGCAGCAGGGTCTGTTTGCCGGCGACAAGGAGTTTACCGCCAGGCTGACCGGCTTCTCTCCGGAAGACGATACCGTCACGCTGGAGAATGAAAAAGGGGAAACGGAGACGATCGGGCGAGCGGAAATCGCTCTCATCCGGCCCGAAGTGATCTTTTAAGACGGATGAGTGAAACGGTTTTCGGCCGCTCGGAACGGTCGATCCCGTCATAAACGATGATTATTTCAGCCGAGGCTGTTAAGGAGGAGATTTAGGAAAAATGGCGGAAATGAACGATTTCAACAAGGCTCTCGAAGAGCTGGAGAAGGAAAAAGGAATCAAAAAAGACGTGGTTTACGACGCGCTGGAAGCGTCTCTGCTGTCCGCTTGCCGTAAGAATTACGGAACGAGCCAGAACATCCGCGTCGATCTGAACCGGAAGACCGGTGAGGTCCATGTGTGGGCACGAAAAGACGTCGTGGAGCATCCGCAGGACGACAACCTGGAGATCAGCGTGACCAAGGCGCAGGAGATCAATCCCGAACTGAAAGTCGGCGACGTTGTCGAGACCGAAGTAACGCCCCGCAATTTCGGGCGTATCGCCGCGCAGAACGCGAAGCAGGTCGTGGTGCAGAAGCTGCGTGAGGCCGAGCGCAATATCGTGTATGACGAGTACAAGGGAAAAGAGCGTGAGATGGTCTCCGGTCTGATCCAGCGCAAGGAAAAGAAGAACGTTTTCATCAATCTGGGGCATACGGAAGCCATTCTGACGCCGGCCGAGCAGATCCCCGGCGAAGAGTACAAGCTGAATCAGGTCATCAAGGTGTTCGTGATCGAGGCGAAGAATCTGCCCCGCGGTCCGCAGATCGTGGTATCCCGCACGCACCCCGAGCTCGTGAAGCGTCTGTTCGAACAGGAAGTTCCCGAGATTCATCAGGGGATCGTTGTGATCAAGAACATCGTCCGCGAGCCCGGTTCACGCAGCAAGATGGCCGTTATGAGCAAAGATCCTCAGATCGATCCGCTGGGCGCCTGCGTAGGTCCCAACGGTGACCGCGTCAACGCGGTGGTCAACGCCCTGTCCGGCGAGAAGATCGATATCGTCGTGTGGAACGAGCAGCCCGACGTTTATATCGCGGCAGCCCTTTCTCCGGCGCAGGTTCTTTCCGTTAAAGTGGATCCCGATAATCAGATGGCATCCGTTACGGTTCCCGAAAATCAGCTGTCGCTGGCCATCGGCAAAGACGGACAGAATGCCCGCCTGGCCGCCCGCCTGACCGGCTACCGCATCGACATCAAGAGTCAGACGCTGGGCAAGGTCATTATCGACGAAGAAGAGGAAGAGGAAGATTTCTACCGTCTTACCCGCGACGACGAAGACGATTAATGGGAGAAAGACCGTGATCGGCGGCTCCCTTACGTAAGGAAGTGAAAGGATGACGAAAGTCAGAAAAGTGCCTATGCGGCAATGCCTCGGCTGCCGGGAAATGAAGCCCAAGAAGGACCTGGTCCGTCTGGTCAGAAGTCCGGAAGGCGAACTGTCCCTCGACAGAACAGGCAGAAAACCCGGAAGAGGCGCGTATATCTGCAATGAACCCGGCTGTCTGGAGAAAGCCGTCGCCGCAAAAGCGGTGGAAAAGGCGCTGGGGGTGTCCGTTACTCCCGATCTGGAAGACGCACTGCGAAAGGAGCTCATATCGCCGTGAACGAACAACGGATTCTTTCCCTGGCCGGGCTTTCGGCCAAGGCGGGGAAGGCAGCGTCGGGAGAGTACCAGTGTGAAGAGGCGGTCAGAAGCCGCACGGCTCACCTGGTGCTCATCGCGTCGGATGCCTCGGATAATACCCGAAAAAAGTTTATCGATAAATGTACTTTTTATCATATCCCGTATTTGGTTTTGGAAGCCGATAAGGCTATGCTGGGACACGCTGTGGGAAAAGAGGAGAGAGCCTGTGCAGCCCTTCTGGATAAGGGGCTTGCCGACTCCGCGCTGAAGAATCCGGGAAAGAAGCCGGAATGATCCGAAAGGTGGAATACATCCAGTTATGAAGATAAGAGTAGAGAGTTTAGCAAAGCAAATCAAAAAGACCGTGAAAGAAGTGATCGGCAGTCTGGAGAAAAAACAGATCTACGGCTGCAGCGCTTCCACGATCCTGCAGGATGAGGAGATCGTCTGGGTCTGCGTGGATCTGACGGGCAAAAAGCCCCGGATCAAAAAGGCGGACGCTCCCGCGGCGGAGAAGAAGCCGGCGGAGAAGCCTGCCGAGGCTCCTGTGCAGCCTGCGGAGACGCCTGAGTCCAAGCCCGAAGAGAAGAGCCCGGAAGCTCCTTCGAAGGAGAAAGAACCTGAGGAGAAGCCTGCCGATCAGCAGGAAGAAAAGAAGACCGAGCCTGCCGCCAGCGCAGAAACGGCTCCCGTGGAGGAGAAAAAGGAGCCCGAAGTGTCTTCGAAGCCCACGACGGGCAATGTGAGCCGCCCAGCGACGGGCAACGTCAGCCGTCCTGCGACGGGCAATGTGAGCCGTCCCGCGACCGGCAATGTGAGCCGTCCCGCGACGGGCAACGTGAGCCGTCCCGCGACCGGCAATGTGAGCCGTCCGGCCACCGGCAACACCAGCCGTCCCGCACCGGCCGGAACGGGGCGCCAGGGAACGGGCGCCAAGAGCGGTGCCGGCCGTACGCAGGGAACGAACCCCCGTCAGGGCGGACAGAATGCTCCGCGCGGTGAAAAGACCGAGCGCGGCGAGCGTCCGGCACGCCCCGGGCAGGCTGCCCAGCGTCCGCAGACCGGGCACAATCTGACCGTCCCCGAAGTTCCGAAGGATTCGGTGCAGCAGGCGGATAAGCCCAAGAAGAACGACCGCATGCGCCGCGACAAAGATAAAGAAAAAGAGAAGGCCAAACTGCAGCAGCAGGATAACACCCGCCGCCGCAACAAGAACATCCAGATAGTCGAAGATGAGGACGGCGTGGTCCGCGGCCGCAAGAAGCAGCCGAACAACCGTCCGAAGGTGGAAGAAGTGGTCGAAGAGATCAAAGTGGTGCAGCTTCCGCCTACTATGACCGTGCGCGAATTCGCTGACGCTGTCCATAAACCTGTTACCCAGATCATCAAGAGCCTGATGCTGAAAGGCAAGATGATGGGCCAGAACGACGATCTGGAGTACGAAGAAGCGGAAGCGCTGGCCCTCGAGATGGATATCCTGGCCGAGCCGATGAAGGAAGAGGACATCTTCAAGAGCCTGATCGAAGTGGAAGACAGTCCGGAATCCCTCGTTCCCCGTCCGCCCGTCGTGGTCGTCATGGGCCGCGTCGACCACGGCAAGACCTCCCTGCTGGATGCCGTCCGCAACGCCAAGGTCACCGAAGGCGAGGCCGGCGGCATCACGCAGCACATCGGTGCCTCCATCGTCACCATCAACGACCGCAACATCACTTTCCTGGATACGCCCGGACACGAAGCCTTTACGGCGATGCGTATGCGCGGCGCCCAGGTCACCGATATCGCCATCCTGGTGGTGGCGGCCGACGACGGTATCATGCCGCAGACCATCGAAGCAATCAACCATGCAAAGGCGGCCGGCGTGCAGATCATCGTCGCCATCAACAAGATCGATAAACCCGAAGCCAATCCCGACCGCGTCAAGCAGCAGCTCACCGAGTACGAGCTCATTCCCGAAGAATGGGGCGGCTCCACGATCTGTGTGCCTGTGTCGGCCAAGACCGGCGAAGGCATCGAGACTCTGCTCGAGATGGTCCTTCTGACCGCCGATATGCAGGAGCTGAAGGCGAATCCGAACCGTCCCGCGACCGGCCACGTTATCGAAGCGCAGCTGGACAAGGGCCGCGGCGTCGTGGCCACCTGCCTGGTCGAAAAGGGTACGCTGAAGGTCGGCGACCCGATCGTTGTCGGAAAGGCCTACGGCAAGATCAAGGCGATGAACGACGACAAGGGCCGCAAGGCGAAGACGGCCGGACCGTCGATGGCGGTAGAGATCCAGGGCCTGTCCGAGGTCCCGGTGGCCGGCGAGCAGTTCTTCGTCACTCAGGGCGAGCGCGACGCCCGTCTGCTGGCCGAGAAGGTCAGCGCCCGCGACCGCGAGAAGCTCATCGAAGGCACCAAGAAGGTCTCCCTGGAGAACCTGTTCGACGAGATCCAGGCCGGTTCCGTCAAGGCGCTCAACATCATCGTCAAAGCGGACGTGCAGGGTTCTGTGGAAGCGGTCCGCCAGAGTCTGGAAAAACTCTCCAACGACAAGGTGCAGCTGCACGTTATCCATGGTGCGGTCGGCGCTGTTGCCGAATCCGACGTTATGCTGGCTTCCGCCTCCAACTCCATCATCATCGGCTTCAACGTGCGTCCCGATGTGGCCGCCAAGGCCGTTGCGGAGCAGGAAAAGGTGGATATCCGTCTGTACCGCGTCATCTACGACGCGATCGACGATATCAAGAAGGCTATGGAAGGTATGCTGGAGCCCGAGTTCGAAGAGAAGATCATCGGCCACGCTACCGTCCGTCAGGTCTTCAAGGCCTCCGGCGTGGGCACCATCGCGGGTTCCTATGTCAACGACGGCAAGATCAGCCGCGGCTGCAAGGTTCGTCTTCTGCGCGACAACATCGTCATCTACGAGGGCGAGCTTTCGAGCCTGCGCCGTTTCAAGGACGACGTGCGCGAAGTGGCCACCGGTTACGAGTGCGGCATCACGCTGAAGGATTATGCCGATATCAAAGAAGGCGACGTCATCGAAGGCTTCGTGATGGAAGAAATCAAACGGACCCTGTAAGAAAACGCCTTCAGAAAGGTCAACAGTCAATGGCTTATAAACGAAACGGGCGCATGGACCGCATCAACGGAGAAGTGCGCCGTGAATTATCCGAGATCCTGCGGGATTCGGTAAAGGATCCCCGGGTGGACGTGAAGCTCGTCAGCGTGCTTCGGGCGGACGTCACCCGGGATCTCAAGTACTGCAAGGTGTATATTACGGTGCTGGGCGATGAAGAGGCCCGGAAGAACGTGGCGCAGGCGCTGAAGTCCGCGGGCGGATTTCTCCGCCGCGAGCTGGCAAGCCGCCTGAATCTTCGGAATACACCGGAGCTCTCGTTCGTCATGGACGATTCCATCGCCTACGGCATCCATATCGATGAAGTGCTGAAGCAGGTGGGCGTGAGACCGCTCGAAGAAGAGGTGGAAGCCGGCATACCTGAAGCAGACGGGGAGAGCGAGGAAGAAGAATGACCGCGCGGGAGTTTGCTCCGGTTCTGAAAGGATTCATCGAACGGCATGACCGGTTTATCCTGTGCGGGCACATCCGGCCGGACGGCGACAGCGTCGCTTCCTGTCTCGCAATGGCCTATGTGATCCGGCGCGCCGGAAAGGTGCCCCAGATCTATTACGAAGGCGATATCTCCCGTTATGACTGGCTCGAACAGCCTTTCGAAGTGCTCGACGCCGGGTCGCTTATGAAGGCCACCCGCGGCAAGTTCGCGTGGATGGTGCTCGACGCAGCCGAACCGGCCAGAACCGGTGAAGCAGCCGTCTGTTTCGATCTGTGCCAGGAATCCCTCTGCATCGATCATCACGTGACGCAGGGGTATGCCGACTACAATCTGATCGTTCCGGAGGCCACTTCGGCGTCGGAGGTGATCTTCCGCGTGCTGGAAGCGATGGATCATCCGTGGGAAGCACCGGAAGCGGCGGCTCTGTACACCGGCCTCGCGTTCGACACCGGCGGATTCCGCCATTCCTCCATGCGCCCGGAGATCTATGAGATCGCCCGCGTCCTGACGGAAGCCGGCGCGCCCATTACACCGATCATGAACGGACTCTTCCATACGAGAAGCCTGCTTGAGCAGAAAGTGCGGGGGACCGTGCTCGCGAAAGCAAAGCTGTACCGCGGCAGGATCGTGGCGGCTGAAATGGAAGGCAAGGATCTCCTTCGACTCGGCGCCGGCCCGAACGACTGCGAAGGCGTGGTCGCCGATCTGATGGAAGTCAGAGAGGCGGAGGCCGCCGTATTCCTGCGGGAGCAGGAGAACGGCCAGATCCGTGTGAATATGCGTTCCAAAGAATATATGGACGTTGCGGCCTGCGCAAGGCATTTCGGCGGCGGCGGTCATGTGCGGGCGGCCGGATGCACACTGCCTGGTCCGATGCTCCTGGTAAAAAAACAGATTCTGGAAGAGCTGGAAAAACAGCTCGATGGAAACGCCTGATGGATGGTCTGATCGTCATCGACAAAGGGCAGGAGTTCACATCGCACGACGTCGTAGCCGTGCTTCGCGGCATCCTGAAGCAGAAGAAGATCGGTCATACGGGAACGCTCGATCCGATGGCGACCGGCGTTCTGCCGGTCTGTCTGGGAAAAGCCACGCGTCTTGCGGAGATGCTGGGCGGCCAGACAAAGGAATACATTGCCCGGCTCGTCTTCGGATGCGAGACCGATACCGAAGATATCTGGGGCCGCGTGACGCAGGAAAGAGCTTTCGATTTCTGCGAGGAGCAGTTCCGCAAAGCAGTGGAACACTTTATCGGCACATATCCGCAGGTGCCGCCGCGTTATTCCGCTGTCCATGTCGACGGCAAGCGGCTGTACGATCTCGCGAGAGCCGGAAAAGAGGCCGCGGTACCGCCGCGCCCGGTCACGATCCACGCGATCGAGATCCTCGAAGTTTCACCTGAAGGGGCGTCTCTCCGCATCGAATGCGCGAAAGGCACCTATGTGCGGGCGCTCATCCGCGATATCGGCAGAGAAACGGGCTGGCTGGCCACAATGTCGGAGCTTCGCCGTACGAAAAGCGGTCCGTTCCGCATCCAGAACAGTTATACGCTAGGGGATGTGGAGAAACTGCGTGACGAAGGGCGCCTGGACGAGGCAGTGCTTTCCCTCGACCGGATGCTGGAAAGTTTTCCGGAACTGACGGTGCTTCCCGAAGAGGATCACCTGCTGGCCAACGGAAATCCGCTCCGCACGGACAGAGAAAAGATATCCCCGGACTATCAGGGGAACGAAGAAGATTACGTAAGGATGAGGCTTTCGGACGGAACGCTGAAAGCTCTGTACCGGCCCGACACATCCGGTCCGACAGACGAGTCCGGACGGCTGCTGCTGCGTCCTTACAGAATGTTTTAGAAAAGAGGAATCCAGACATTGAGAATAATGTCGTTTGAGGAGAGGAGCCCCTACCGCAGCATGCGGACAGTGCTGGCCATCGGCTTTTTCGACGGACTGCACCTCGGGCATCGAGCTCTCCTGGCTTCGGCGGAAAAAATGGCCCGGGACAATCAGGCGCAGCTTCTGATGATGTGCTTCGATCCGCATCCGAGCGAAGTTCTCTGGCCGGAACACGCCGTGCCGCTCATATACGGACTGCCCGAACGGGCCTATATCGTCCGTCAGGAACGCCTGGCCGATGAGATGGTGGTGATCCATTTCGACCGCAAGCTTGCCGATACGTCCGCCGGAGACTTCCTTGACGCGCTTGCGGAGCGCTGGAATCCGGCAGGCGTGGTCGTGGGCGAAGATTTTCGGTTCGGCTGCGGCAATGCCGGCGATTCTCATTTGATGGCCGAGTGGGGAAAGGCAAACCGCCTGACGGTGAACCGGTTCCCGGCATGGCTTAACGGGGGGACGAGGGTCAGCGCGAGCGAGATACGGAACCTGCTGTCCGACGGCTGGATGAAGAGAGCCGCCGACCTTCTGGGACGGCCGTATTTCATCCTGTCGGATTCGGAATGGCAGAAAAAAGGGCAGAGCCTTGAGATGCTCGCAGTGTTCGGCGAGAAGCAGGTGGCCCTTCCGGAGGGGCATTACGTGGTGACTGTCTCGGACGGAACGAAAAAAGCTCTTGCCGGCTGCGAGATACGTTCGGAGGGCGGCCGCAGAGAATGCCGGATCCGTATCGGCCGCGCAGAGAACGCGGCGGGCTTTGAAGAAGGAAAACCGACGACGTTCGAGATCGATTTCCTGCGAAAAATGGGATAAATAAACGCTTCCGCACGGGTGACCGAAGCGGAGCAGGCGTGAGAAACCAATCGCTCTTCGGAGCGTAAAGGAGGAAAATAAAATGAACTATACAGGGTTAAACGAACTGAGAGAAGCATATCTGCATTTCTTTGAAACAAAAGGCCATCTGCGCCTGCCGTCCTTCTCGCTCGTGCCGAAGAACGACAAGAGCCTGCTTCTGATCAACGCGGGCATGGCTCCGCTGAAGCCTTACTTCACCGGTCAGGAGATTCCTCCCCGCAAGCGCGTGACCACCTGTCAGAAGTGCATCCGCACCGGCGATATCGAAAACGTCGGCAAGGACGGCCGCCATGCCACCTTCTTCGAGATGCTCGGCAACTTCTCCTTCGGCGATTACTTCAAACACGAAGCGCTGCACTGGAGCTGGGAGTTTCTGACCGAAGTCGTCGGAATGGATCCCAACCGGCTGTATCCCTCCGTTTACCTGGAGGACGACGAAGCCTACGATATCTGGAATAAAGAGATCGGCGTTCCCGCGGAGCGCATCTACCGCTTCGGCAAGGAAGACAACTTCTGGGAGCACGGCGCCGGCCCCTGCGGCCCCTGTTCCGAGATCTATTACGACCGCGGCGAAAAGTACGGCTGCGGCAAGCCCGACTGCCAGCCCGGCTGCGACTGCGACCGCTTCGTGGAGATCTGGAACAACGTCTTCACTCAGTTTGAGGGCGACGGCAAGGGCGGCTACACCGAGCTGGCCCAGAAGAACATCGATACCGGTATGGGTCTGGAGCGTCTGGCGGTCGCCTGCCAGGACGTGGATTCCATCTTCGACGTGGACACGATCCGCGCGATCCGCGAAAAAGTCTGCGAGATCAGCGGCAAGACCTATAAAGCCGATGCCCAGGACGATATCTCCGTCCGCATCATCACCGAACACGCCCGTTCGGTCACCTTCATGGTCTCCGACGGCGTGCTGCCTTCCAATGAAGGCCGCGGCTACGTGCTGCGCCGTCTGCTGCGCCGCGCTGCCCGCCACGGCCGCCGCCTCGGCATCACCGAGCCGTTCCTGACCCGCGTGAGCGAAGTCGTGATCGAGAACTCCAAAGCCGCCTATCCGGAGCTGGAGGACAAGAAAGAATTCATCTTCAAGGTCATCGCGAGCGAAGAGGAGAAATTCTACGCGACGCTCGATACCGGTCTGAACATCCTCGGCCAGTATATTGAGGAAGCCAAAGCGGCCGGGAGCGATATCCTTTCCGGCGACAAGGTCTTCAAACTGTACGACACTTACGGATTCCCGCTGGATCTGACGAAGGATATCGTCGAAGAAGCCGGCCTGAAGACCGATGAAGACGGCTTTGCCGAAGAGATGCAAAATCAGCGCACGCGCGCCCGTGCAGCCCGCAAAGGCACCAACTATATGGGCGCCGAGGAGACCGTGTTCAATCAGCTGGATGCCGGATTGAAGAGCGAATTCGACGGATATGATACCCTGAAGGAGACGTCCGCCATCACCGTGATCACCACGGCTGACGAGATCGTGGACGAAATCGGAACCGGCGAGACCGTCACCGTCTTCACAGAAAGAACTCCTTTCTACGCCACGAGCGGCGGCCAGGAAGGCGATAAGGGCTTCCTTACCACCGCCACCGGCAAGATGCGCGTGGACAAGACCGAAAAGATCATGGGCAATAAGATCGGCCACTTCGGCGAAGTGGTGGAAGGCTATCTGGAAGCGGGGCAGGACGCTCTGCTGGAAGTGGACGCCGCCAACCGCATGGCTACCGCCCGCAACCACAGTGCGACCCATCTGCTGCAGAAAGCGCTCCGGAACCATCTGGGCAGCCACGTCGAGCAGGCCGGTTCCAGCGTGAATGCCGACCGTCTGCGTTTCGACTTCACCCACTTCGAGGCGCTCACCAAAGAGCAGCTTGAGGCGGTGGAAGAAGAAGTCAACCGCGAGATTCTCGCCGCGCTTCCGGTGGTCACCACCGTCACGACGATCGACGAGGCCCGCAAACAGGGCGCAATGGCGCTCTTCGGCGAGAAGTACGGCGACAGCGTGCGCATGGTGAGCATGGGCGATTACAGCCTGGAGCTGTGCGGCGGAACCCATCTGTCGAATACCGCGCAGGCCGGATGCTTCAAGATCGTTTCCGAGGGAGGCGTGGCGGCCGGTGTTCGCCGTATCGAGGCGCTGACCGGTGAGAAGGCCCTGCAGCATTTCCGCGAGCAGGAAAAGACGCTTGCCGAGATCGGCCGTCTGCTGAAGGTGAACCCCGA
>JAEEGL012197228.1_pt1 | contig 10361 bp, 7 predicted proteins | sample 9134231 | NCBI WGS metagenome assembly JAEEGL01 (sample SAMN16246548, study PRJNA631951) | gut metagenome | biome: gut microbiome; feature: rumen; material: fiber-attached | host: Bos | place: Iran: Karaj | collected 2018-10
AGCGCGAGGGGGGAGTTATACTCCTCGACGTTGGCGCCGGCACCACGGACGTTTGCGTCTATCACCGGGGCGAGCCCCGCTACACCGCGTCTTTGGCGCTGGCCGGTTCCACCGTCACCGACGACATCGCCATTGTGCTGAAGATGGGAACCGAGGAAGCGGAGGAGGCGAAAAAAGAGTCTCTGCCGGTGGACGCCCCCATTTTCGACTACTACGAAATGACCCCGGAAAACGAAAGTCAAAGGGTGGCCGTGCAAAAAGGTTTAATAAGTAGTATAATAAAGGCAAGGATGATCGAAATTTTCGAGATGATACGGGACGACATCGAGAAAGAGGTGGATTTCGACGACATCGGCGCCGGGGTTGTCCTCACCGGCGGCGGAGCGAGAGTGGCCTGCGCGGAGGAATACGCGGAAAAAGTTTTCGGAATGCCGGTGCGGATAGGCGTTCCGGCGGCGGAGGGCGTCTTGGCGGACGCGGTGGCGGAGCCGGAGTATTCCGCGGCGGTTGGTCTCATCGAGTGCGGTATAAAGTCCCTGCGGGACGAGTACAACAACAACGCTTTCCGCAAGGTGCGGGGCGCGAAGGACAAGATTTACGAGTGGATGCGGAAGATATTCCGCCCGGGCTCGAGAATATAATAAGGTTATAAGAGGTTTAAGGTTTCGGATTTCGGGTTATGCTGTTGTAATCCCCGAATACCGTTCCGACCCCAAAATACAGAAACGGAGTCAAAACTATGAGTGATTACAGCAACTACGGCGCCAAGATTAAAGTCATCGGCGTCGGCGGCGGCGGAATGAACGCCGTCAACAGAATGATCGAGGACGGTCTGAAGGGTGTTGAGTTCATCGTCATGAACACCGACGCTCAGGTCCTCAACCTCTCCCAGGTGGAGCAGAAGCTCCAGCTTGGCGAGAACCTCACCAGAGGTCTCGGCGCGGGAGGCAACCCGGAAGTCGGTAAAGCCTCCGCCGAAGAGAGCAAAACCGAAATCAGAAAGCTCCTTGAAGGCGCGGACATGGTATTCGTGGCCGCGGGTATGGGCGGCGGTACCGGCACCGGAGCCGCTCCCATCATCGCCAAGATGGCCAAGGAACTGGGCGCTCTCACCGTTGCCGTGGTAACCAAGCCCTTCATGTTTGAGGGTCCCAGACGGGCCGCGGCCGCCGAAACCGGAATCAGAGAACTCTGCGCCTGCGTGGACACTTTGATTACCATCCCCAACGACAAACTGAACGAAGTGGTTGACAAGGCCGCAACCCTCATCGACGCCTTCAAGGCCGCCGACAACGTGGTTCGCCACGGCGTTCAGGGCGTCTCGGACATCATCACCATCCCCGGTATCATCAACGTGGACTTCGCCGACGTGAAGGCCATTATGGAGAACCAGGGCAGCGCCCTTATGGGTATCGGCCACGGCGAAGGCAAGGACAAAGCCGTCATGGCCGCCAGAGAAGCTTGCTCCAGCCCGCTGCTTGAGACCAGCATCAACGGCGCCAAGGGCGTTCTCATGAACATCACCGGCGGTCCGGATCTGTCCCTGGCGGACATCAACGCCGCCGCGGAGATTATCTACCAGTCCTGCGACGATAAGAACGCCAACGTCATCTTCGGCACCGTACTGAATCCCGATATGAGCGACGCTGTCGACATCACCGTTCTCGCCACCGGATTCGGCTCCGATCTCAGACAGAGAAGAACTCCCACCTTCACATCTTCCAAGCCCGCCGCTCCCGCGGCTCCGGCTTCCAAGGCCAAGCCCGAAGGCGACGCCCCCAAGGACATTCCCGCCCCGGAAGAGAAGGCCGAGGCCCCGGAAGCCAAGCCCGAAAACAAGGACGTTCCTCCCTTCCTGGAGGAGAAGAAAAAAGCGGACGTGAACATTCCGGCGTTCCTCAGAAACAGAAAGTAACAATACGGGCCCCCGAAGGGGGCCTCTTTATTATATTAGGGATTAGGGGTCAGGTGTCAGGGGTCAGGGAATGTGTCCGCCTGTCGGCGGACGGATTCTACCAACCCACATCGCGGTGTCGGTTTTATAATCCGTTTCGCGGCAGCGAAACACCGACCCCGGCACCCGGCACCTGACACCTGAAAAAATCCGAAATTTTTTTCGGATTTTTTCGAAATTCCCCCTTGACATTCTTCCGAAAATGTTGTACCATAGACATGGCTAATTTTCACATTTCTCAGGAGGAAATACCATGAAAAAACTCATTATTTCTGCAATCGCGATTTTCGCGGTTTGTTCCGCGGCCGCCATGGCCGACAGCACCGCCGTCAACTGGGTGCCTTACGGTGACTCCTCAGGTATGGCGTACGGCGTGCCCTTTCCCGGCGACGGTACTTTCATTTTTATTGGTCCCGATGACGAAATTTGGGGGGCTCAGGCTTCCCTCGAACCCGAATGGCTCTACAACCCCAACGACACCCTCAGCATCAGCATCGACGGTTTCGATGAGGCCATGTTCGATACGATTCGGGATGCTACCGTCGGCGCGGTTGACCTGACCAATAACGAAGTCGGTATGGTTGTTAAGCTCATGAACGGTGACAATGTTGTCTCCACCGGTACTTTCAGCGTTGTGGGCGGATTCTTCAGCGACGGCACCTACGACATCACCGGCAACACCGCTTCCTTCGGCGGCAACGCTTACAACGTCGCTTGGACGAACAGCGTTGCTCCCGGCACCCTTATCGACGGTATCGCTTTCTCTCTCAGCGACGGCGACATCGTCGCGGTTAAGAATCTGATGGCGGATGAGGATCTCGAGGCGATGATAGGTAGACAGATAGTCCCCGCGACGCTTACCGAGGAATACGCTCTCTACGTCACGGGCAGCGTTATCGACGGTCCCGAAGCCGAGACCGAAGTTCCCGAACCGGCCGCTTTCGCTTACGCCGCTATGGGTCTTGTTTCCGCTTTCGGTCTGAAGAGACGGATTCGCAAGTAAGTTTATACACAAAAAATTCCGCCCCACGGGGCGGTTTTTTTTGTGCCGCGCCGTAATTTATATCAGGTTGTTGGGTTTTGGGTAATGTGCCGCCAAAGGCGGCGATTATAAAACCCACATTACAGCGTCGGTTTATAATCCGTTCGGCGAAAGCCGAACACCTGACCTAATAACCTATTAACCTAATAACCTATCAACCTAATAAAATCAAAAATACGAATCCCAAACAGTTGCCAAAATCCGCCTAACATATTATAATAGTACCATGCGTATTTTAAGCGGGATAATTTTAATAATGTTCGTTCTCTGTTCCTCCGGTTGCGGCGCCGATTCGGAGATATACCGAATTCGTGTCCGGAACTCCAAGGGCGGCCTTGTTCAGGTGAGTCTCGATAAGGGCGAGACCTGGACCGCTGTGGGGCGTGTGCTTTCGCCCTCCATCGGCTGCAAAATAGGCTTCCCCGCCGCCACATATACCGACGACGGCTGCGTGGCCGCCACCGCCGTCCACGGCATAAGAATCAAGGTAAGGAACACCAACGGCAAGTTCGGCAAGGCCGGCGACCCCCAGATATTCAGCATCGCCCCCAAGGAGTTTTCCGTTATTCCCAAGGGATTCGGGGGCCACATTCCCGGCACCACCGCCATTCAGACGGACATCCACACCGGCGTGAGCCTCTTTAGGGAGTTCGCCCCTTACAGCGGCAGCAAGGTCTACCTGGAGAGCGACGGCAACCTCATTCCCATCGCCAAAAACTACTCCCCCAAGGATAAGGACGCCCTTGTTATAGTGGTGAACAGGCCGGAGAAGAACATCACCGCCCTTGAGTTCGACAACAAAGTGGGCGGCAAGGCTTTGGCGGTGTACGACGACGGCAGGGAAGAGGTTCTGGCCGACGTTGTGCGGGCCATGAGCTCCGCGGGACGCTACGACGCCACCACTTTCACCGGCGTGGGACTCATCAACACCAACCACGGCGGAGTCATTACGATTTCAACGGCTCCCGTATGCCCCTTCAACACCGTCGAGGGCGGCCCGGTGGAGACAAGGGGCGGATTCATGATTCAGCCCTACGACCACGTCATGGAACAGCGGGAGTTCAAAACCCAGGTAATGGTTCTTCGGGGCCTCAAAAAACTGGAAGGCACTTCTCCCCTTTTCGGGAAGTACATATCACTGCACCCGGATTGCTTCGCCCAGGTGAAGCGGGGTCGGGACGAATGGGAGCCCGTGCCCCAGCGTGTGGGCAAACTTGAGGGCGCTCTCGCGGACGTGACGGCGGTTAGGATTAATCTCCCCGATTGGGACAAGATAGATCTGGCTCCCGTTCTTGAGCGGTCCGCCGCCGCCTACAATCGGGAGAAGAAGGCCGTGCCCACGGGAACGACCATGCGGTCATCCCTCCGCTGCGACACCGTTGTGTTCTACGTGGACGGCAAGCGGGCCACCATTACCAACGCCGCTCCCTTCGAGTTCACCGCGGACAAAGGGGACCTCGCTCCCGGCTACCACGAAATAGTCGCGGAGAACGCGGACGACGCCTCCGTAAAAGAAATAAAATACATCTTCGTAAAGTAAGGAACATATATGTCCAAATCACTTATCATAGTAGAGTCGCCGGCAAAGACCAAGACGTTAAAGAACTTCTTGGGGCCCGGCTACATCGTTGAGGCCAGCATGGGCCACGTTCGGGACCTGCCCAAGAGCACTTTGGGCATCGACGTGGACAACGATTTCGCGCCTCACTACATCTCCATTCCGGAGCGCCGGGACGTCATAAAGCGCCTCAAGGACGCGGTGAAGAAAGCCGACACCGTGTATCTGGCGGCGGACCCGGACAGAGAGGGAGAGGCCATCGCCTGGCATCTGAACCACGCCTTGGGGCTGGATAAGAGCGACAAGCCGGTGAAGCGCATTCGCTTCAACGCCATCACCGAGTCCGCGGTTAAGGCGGGCCTTGAGAACGCCGACGAGATTAACATCAATCTGGTGAACGCCCAGCAGGCACGGCGGCTTTTGGACAGACTTGTGGGCTACAAACTGAGCCCCCTGCTTTGGAAGAAGATTAAATCCAATTTGAGCGCCGGACGGGTTCAGTCCGTGGCGGTGCGGCTCGTCTGCGACAGAGAGCGGGAGATCGAGGCCTTCGTGCCGGAGGAATACTGGTCAATTACCGCCGTTCTCACTCCCCACGAAAGCGACGAACTTTTCGAGGCTCATCTCGTTTCCCGCAAGGGCAAAAAAGTCTCCGTAAAGAACGAGGACGAGGCGAATAAGATTCTGAAGGAGCTGGAGGGCGCCTCCTACATCGTAAAGAGCGTCAAGACCGGCGAGAAAAAGCGGTCCGCTCCCACGCCCTTCATCACAAGTACTTTGCAGCAGGAAGCCAACCGCAAACTGGGTTTCACTTCCCGCAAAACAATGCTCATCGCCCAGCACCTCTATGAGGGTATCTCTCTGGGCAGCTCCGGTTCCGTGGGTCTTATCACCTACATGAGAACCGACTCCATGCGCATCGCTCCCGAGGCCCAGAAAGAGGCCCGGGACTACATAAAGAAAACCTACGGCTCCGAGTACGTGCCGGAGAAGGCCAAGCACATCGTGCGCAAGGGCGCTCAGGACGCCCACGAGGCCATTCGCCCCACATCCGTGTTCCGGGCGCCGGAGAGCATAAAGCGGTTCCTTAACAGCGACGAATACAAACTCTACTCCCTCATTTGGAAGCGGTTTGTGGCCAGTCAGATGGCGCCGGCGGTCTTTAACGTGGCGGCGGTGGACATCGAGGCGGGGGACTGCATCTTCAGAGCCAACGGCTCCTCGCTGAAGTTCCCCGGCTTCATGAAGATTTACATCGAGGGCAGGGACGACAACTCAAACGGCGACGAAACCGTGAACCTGCCGGTACTCAATGAGGGGGACATCACCGATTTGCGTGAGCTGCGGCCCAAGCAGCACTTCACCGAGCCGCCCCCCAGATACACCGAAGCCACCCTTGTGCGGGCTTTGGAGGAAAAGGGCATCGGACGGCCCAGCACATACGCCTCCATCATCTCTACCGTGCAGGACAGACGGTATCTCGAGCTGGTCGAGAAGAAGTTCCGCCCCACGGAGTTGGGCTTTATCGTCAACGACAAACTGGTTCAGCACTTCCCCAAGATTATGGACGTGAAGTTCACCGCCGGCGTGGAAAGCGCCCTGGACGAGGTGGAGGAGGGCAAACTCAATTGGATTGACCTGCTTCGGGACTTCTACATCCCCTTCGAGGCCGACCTCAAGGAAGCCGGCGAGAAGATGGAGAAGGTGAAGATTGAGCCCAAGGTCTCCGACGAGGTCTGCCCCAACTGCGGCAAGCCCATGCTCATCAGAGAGAGCCGGTTCGGGGAGTTCCTGGGCTGCAGCGGCTACCCGGAGTGCAAGACCACCATGCCCATCAAGAAAAAGGTGGACATGAAGTGCCCGGTCTGCGGCGAAGGAGACATCCTTGAGCGCATGAGCAAGAAGCGCAAAGTGTTCTACGGCTGCAGCAGATACCCGGAGTGCACCTTCGCCAGCTGGGACAAGCCCACGGACAAGAAGTGCCCCGAGTGCGGACAGGTTCTCGGGGAGTGGCGGTACCGGAACAAACTCATCGGCTACCGCTGCACCAACAAGGATTGCGGATACAAGAAGACCAGGGGAAAAGGAAAAGACGTGGCGGACAAGGCGCTGAAAGAGACTCCCAAGGGAGCGCCGGTGCCGGATACCGCCGAGGATAAGAAGGAATAGTATGGCAACGGTATTTACCTTTATAGGTTTGCTCCTGGTTATTACCTTCGCGGCATATTTGCTCTGCGAGGGGTCGGAGAAACTGGCGGAAAAGTGGGGCGCCAACATCGTGGGAAGTTTGCTTCTCGCCCTGGTCACCACTTTGCCGGAATACGCTTTTGTCTATTGGGCGGCGGTGAAGGATAATTACGAAATGGCGGTGGGGTCGGCAATAGGATCCTGCACCCTTTTGATTACTCTGGGCTACGGTCTGGTGATTCTCTTTTCCACCACCAAGGTCAGCCGCAAACCGGTTAAGGAAATCGTTTTAAGCAAAGCCACAAAGGTTGACGCTCTCTATCTGCTCATAACCGGCGTGCTGGCGTTCATATTCGTGAAGAGCGGCAACGAGCTGACCTTCGTTGAGGGTCTCATTCTCACCGCGGTGCTTTTGGGCTATGTGATTCAGGTGTTTATGCACAGCGCCAAGTCGGAGGACTCAACCGCCGAGACGGCGGAAGTGACGCCTCGGCAGATGGTTATATCTTTCGCGCAGCTCATCGCGGGCGGAGCGATAATTTTCTTCTGCTCCGAGCGGTTCGTGGACTCCATGGTGGCTCTGGCGAACCTTATGCGTGTGTCCCCGGCGGTGATCGCCATCGTTTTGGGACCGCTCGCTTCGGAAATGCCGGAGAAACTGACGGCCTATATGCTCGTTATACGGAACGGCGCCCAGGCGGAGCTGGCGATATGCAACTTCCTGGGCTCAAAGGTGAACCACAACAGTTTGCTTCTGGCGGTGATGCCCTTCGTGGCCCACTTCAAAAATCACGACGCCGTCACCGGTATCATGAGCCCCATGTTCATGATTATGACCGGTTTCACGGTGGTTGTTTCCGCTCTGCTTGTTCGCGGGCGGCTTCAAAAATGGGAAGGTTGGATGCTTACGGCGGCCTATGTTATCACGATGTATATCGCCGTGGGTATGAAATAATCGTTTATGTCCGAAAAGAGCACACGTAAAAGCGTTTTCGGAAACTTAATATGGCGGTTCGCGGAGCGCTGCGGCGCCCAGGCGGTATCCTTTGTGGTTGCCATCGTCCTGGCCCGGGTTCTGGAACCGAAACTCTACGGCACCGTGGCGATGATTACCGTCATCACAACGGTGCTTTCCGTGTTCGTGGACAGCGGCCTGGGGAACGCCCTCATTCAAAAAAAAGACGCGGACAAGACGGACTTCTCCACGGTTTTCTATACCAATTTGGTGTTCTGCACCGCCCTCACCTTGGGTCTCTGCGCGGCGGCGGCGCCCATCGCCCGGTTCTACAACGACATGTCCATGGTGTGGCTCATTCGGGCGCTGTCCCTGACACTCTTTGTCTCCGGCATCAAGAACGTTCAGCAGGCCTACGTGTCCCGAATGATGCAGTTCCGGAAGTTCTTCTTCTCCACTTTGGGCGGCACAATCGGCGCGGCGATAATCGGCATTTGGATGGCCTACGCGGGCTACGGCGTGTGGGCGCTGGTTGTTCAGCAGGTGTTCAACGTCACCGTGGACACCATCATCCTGTGGATAACCGTTGACTGGCGGCCCACATGGGAGTTCTCCTGGCAGCGGCTGAAGGGACTCTATTCCTACGGCTGGAAACTGCTGGCTTCGGAACTTTTGAATACGGTCTTTAACCAAATCCGGCAGCCCATCATCGGCAAGATGTACACCGCGGCGGAGCTGGGGCTCTACAACCGGGGTTTCCACCTGCCGGATATTCTCGTCTCCAACATCAACGCTTCCATAAGCAGCGTCCTTTTCCCCGCCATGTCCCACGTGCAGGACGACAGGGAACGGGTGCGGCTGATGACCAGGCGGTCAATGAAAATAAGCGTCTACATCATGGCGCCCCTGCTTATCGGCCTGGCGGCGGCGGCGGTGACGGTTATCCGCCTACTCCTCACCGACAAGTGGCTGGACAGCGTGTTCTACCTCCGAGTGGCGTGTCTGGCGTTCCTTTTCTACCCCATCCACACCGCCAACCTCTCCGCCATCAAAGCGCTGGGCAGGAGCGATATATTCCTGTTTCTGGAGGTGCTGAAGAAGGTCATCGACGTGGTGATTCTCCTCAGTACCATGTGGTTCGGTGTGAAGATTATGGCCCTCAGCGTCCTCTTTTCCACCGCCCTCAGCCTCATCATCAACGCCTACCCCAACAAGAAACTCCTGGACTACGGCTACCACAAGCAGCTTGGGGATATTATGCCCAGCATTATCCTCGCCTGCGTAATGGGTGCCCTTGTCTACGGCCTTGAGCGGACCGGAATGAACGTGGGGCTCACCTTCACCCTGCAAATTGTTGTCGGCGCGGCGGTGTATATCATCGGCTCGAAGGTGATGAGGATAGATTCCTATGATTATATCGTGGAGGCCTTAAAGCCCGTGATTAAGAGGTTTTTGGGGAAATAATATTAGGTTATCAGGTTAATAGGTTATTAGGTTATCAGGTGAGGTGTTTCGCTTCGCGAAACGGATTATAAAACCGACACTGCAATGTGGGTTTGTGGAATCCGCCGCCTTTGGCGGCACCTGACCTAAAACCTGAAACCTGAAACCTGATAACCTAATCTAAATTTACAATACAAATTTCCGGCGGATTCCACATCCTCACAAGCACTCCGGTTCTTTTCGACAGACCCCGTGACACAACCATGTGTTTCCGGGGTTTGTATTCGTATATGCCGCCGGCGTAGCGGGGGAAGAAGCCCTGTCCCGGGGCGACGAGTCCGTTTAAGATGTGGGGAATTCGTATGAGGCCGCCGTGGGTGTGGCCGGAGAGGACAAGGTCGGCGTCGTAGTGGGAAGCGTATTCCGGTCGGTGGGCAAGGAGTACCGTGAAGCCGCTGTCCGGCTTTTGAAGCTCCGTCAGCCGCCGCATGTAACGGCCGCCGCCGGAGAGGACCGGGTCGTCGATTCCGGTAAACGTCATATCCGTTCCCCGAAGGCTCACCTTTTCGGAGCGGTTGTCCAGGACAATGACCCCCATGCCTATGAGTTTCGACTTCAGCACCGGGTCGTCCTTTCTGAAGCCCTCGTGGTTGCCGGTGACGAAGTACACGGGAGCCACGGGAAGAAGAGAGCGGATGAGAGAGTGGGCATTGTCGTCGGCGGTTTGCTCGTCGAAGATGTCCCCGCAAAGGACGATGATGTCCGGCTTTTCCGCCTTGACGAGCCGCGCGGGTTTTTCGTAATCCTCGCCGTGGAGATCGCTTATGAGGGCGATTTTTATTTTGCTCCCGATTTTCGGCGACGATACTTCATATCGCCTTACGGCGATGCCGTAGGGAAGACCGGACAGTATGAGGATAATAAAGAGTGGGAGGAGAATTAAGAACTTTTTCATAATAGGTGCCAGGTGCCGGGTTTCGGGTGTCAGGGAAGGTGCCGCCGAAGGCGGCGGATTCTACCAACCCGCATTGCGGTGTCGGTTGTATAATCCGTTTTGCGATAGCAAAACACCATCGCTGACCCCAGGCCCCTGACCCCTGGCCCCTTATAATTTACTTTTTGTCCTCTTTCTTATCTTCTTTCTTCTCGTCCTTCTTTTCCTCTTTCTGTTTGTACTTATCCAGCGCGGAGGCCGGGAGTTTCTTCATCTGCACCCGCAAGG
>JAEEGL012533847.1_pt1 | contig 10361 bp, 6 predicted proteins | sample 9134231 | NCBI WGS metagenome assembly JAEEGL01 (sample SAMN16246548, study PRJNA631951) | gut metagenome | biome: gut microbiome; feature: rumen; material: fiber-attached | host: Bos | place: Iran: Karaj | collected 2018-10
AGTTCTTTTCCCACACGGACGTGTGCACACGGTGAATTTCCCAATATCCCTTCGTCAAGGCAAAGAGCATCCCGCCGATGGGATAGGTATAGCCTTTGTGTTTGCCGCGGTTCCTCCTGTTTATCAGGAAGCATATGATCACGATCACGAGTGAAGACAGCGCATCGTACACCTGCACAGGATATTTGCGGCACTGATATCTCTCGTTCCAGATTCCGTTGGGATCATCGACTCCCTCACAGCAGCCGCAAAACGTGCAGCCTGTCTTCACGAAGGTCATGACACTGTACACGCACGGAGCCATGAAGTCCGAGATCCTGCGGAAATCATCCCTGAACAGGATGCAGTACAGCAGGAGGAAGACCGGCAGGAACATCGGGATGCCGTAGTTGCGAAGCTTCTCTGTAACGACCCACTCGCCGCCGCTGGCATCGTACAGCATCTTCTTCTCCAATACTGCGGTCAACCATGCGGACGCAAAACCGAAGCACAGGGTAAAGATCCCGTAGAACCAGGCCTGTCTCAGGTTGTAGCCTGCCTTCTTCCTTGTCGCCAGCATGATGACGATGACGCTGACCAGGCCGAGATCAAAGAAGAAATCGTACATGTCGATCTGTAGACCGAACAGCTCTAAAGTCGGCAGCATGACCGTTTCCTCCCTTCTTTCCATCCTTTCGGGCATCTTCCAGATGATAACACAAAAACGAGGGAATGTCATTGCAGACATTCCCTCGTGTGTCTTGCGCCTCAGCCGTTGTTCCTGCGTTTCTTTGCCAGGATGAACAGGACAACCGCTACGACCAGGCTTCCTCCGGCAAAGATCCCCCAAAGGAGAGTGTTGCTCTCGTCGCCGGTGTTGGCGGGTTCATAGGTGTCCGCGGTCACGGTGGCCTCGGCTTCCACGACCTCGCCGTCCAGCTCGCTCTTGCCTTTGGCGACGACGGTGTTGGACACCGTTCCTTCCTTGACGTCGCTCTTGGCCACGGTGTAGGAAGCGGTGTAGGTGACCGATTCGCCGACCGCCAGCCGTTCGATGGTCCACTCGTCTCCGGTGAGCTCATCCTTCACGGTCACGTCCAGCAGGTCCACGTCGCCTGTGTTCATCACGGTCATGGAGTACTTGATCTCCTCGCCCTCGACGTATCCGTTGGGATCCTCGGACTCGTTGGTGATCTCCTTGGTGACGGAGATGGCGGGATCGGCGTCGATCTCCTCGGCGGTGAACACCCAGTCCACCTCGCCGCCCCTGTTGGCGTACTCGTTTCCGAGCTCGATGGGGACTTCGAGGGTCACGGTGAGGGTGGTGGACTCGCCCTTCTTGAACTCTCCGAGAAGCACGTTCTCGGTGAGGCCGTCGGTCTGGTCCGGGGAGGCTTCGAAGATGACTTCGTCGCCGTTCTTCACGGTCATGCGGAGCTGGGCCAGGAACTCGTTGGCCGTGACTTCCGTCTCGGTCTCCTTCACCTCCGTCTCCAGCGGGTTGGAATCGTCGTGGGCCACGGCCCTGAGATAGATCCTCACCAGCTTGGCGTCGGAACCGTTCTTGACCACGATGGTCTGGGTAAGCGTGTCTCCGGGCATCGCCCCCTCGAAACCGGGGAACAGGTTGGAGCCGGAGAAGACGAAGTCCTCGCCGCTGCCTTCATAGGTAACGGTGCTGTCCGCGGCGTAGGCGTGAAGCGCCAGAAGGGACATCGCGATCGCGAGTACGATCACCGCGGAGATGGTTCTCAATACCTTCTTCATTTCTCACACCTCCTCAAACCGCAGACCAGGTTCCGCCGCTGTAGCGCATTCCCCACGCTTCTTCAACGGCGGGCGTGCCGGCGTTCGGGCCGCTGGTGACGACACCGTCGGCCTGGATCGTCTGGGAAAGAATGTCGACGACGAGATGGTACTTGGTGCTTCTGGTCTTGCACTGGACGATCAGGACGTCGGTGTCGGCCTCCGCCGCAACGATGCCCTTGTAGTACCATATGCCGTCCACCAGCTGCCAGCTGTCGCCGTAGGTGACGGTGTAGTCCGTCCCTTCCACGGGGGTCTCAGCCACCGTGTTTCCGTCGTCGTCCTGGAACGTGAAGACCACCATGGCCCTCACGTAGCAGTCCACGTCGCCCTTGACGGTGACTTTCACGTTCTTTTTCACCTGTTCGTCGAACTCCTCGGGAATGTCGGGAGGATCGACGTGGCCGGGGGTGAAGGTGTTGGTGACCTGGTCGCTCTTGGCGATGAGGTAGGCCACCGTTCCGCCCACGGTGATGGCGAAGATCAGAAGGAGGGCTGCCAGAACGGGCGCGATGCGTTCGCTCTTTTTGGAGAAAAGCTTGCGGTTCGTCATTTTTCATCGCCCTCCTTTCTCAGTTCATCGAAGCGGACTTGATCGGCACCAGATCGAAGACGTTGGTCTTCCTTCCCTCGCCGGTAAGCCACTTGTTGTTCTCCTTCGTGTTGACGAAGGTGAGTGCGTTCTCGGCAGGCGGGGCCTCGATCTCCTTGGTCTTGGTCGCGCTGTCGATGGTGTATCTCCAGCTCCAGTCGCTGAGCTCGGTCACCGTGTAGGTCTCGCCCACGTACACGCCGTCGATGGTGACGGTGTCGCCGTTGGCGATCACCACGGTGAGGCCGTCTCCCAGTCCCCTGCCGGTCACGAGGAAGATGGCGTTCTCGCCGTCCTCCATGCCGGTCTTGGTGATGCTGAGGCTGGTCCTGTTCCACTCGAATACGGCGTAGTAGGTCGCTCCGACGTAGACGCCGTCATCGGTCTTGGACGGGACGTAATGCTCGTCGGTGGAGAGCAGCGTTCCGCCCGTGGGCTTGTCGTACCAGCCCACGAAGATGAACTCGTCTTCGCACCCGGCAACGGAGCCCTGGGGCTCACCGGAACTGACGGGAACGTCTTCGGTGTAGAGCGATACGTCGTAGGTGTCCGTTCCGGCCGAGGTTCCCTCGGGCCCGACGGGCACGTAGTTGATGGTGACTTCCTTCTCCACAAACTTGGCGTAATAGGTCTTGGCCTCATAGAGACCACTGCTGTTCTTGGAAGGAGTGAAGTGAGCGTCCGTGGTCAGCGCCGGCTCCGTGCAGGCTTCATCGCTGTACCAGCCGACGAACTCATATACGTTCGCGTCGGAGGACGTCGCGGTGGAACCGGAAGGCGTGCCGGTCAGCACAGGGACGGTCTCGGATGCCGGATCGACCGTGCCGCATCCGTCAGGTCCGACCACCTCGTAATTGATGGTGACCTCTTCCTCTTTCCAGACCGCGTACAGCGTGTTGCTGTCGTCGGGCAGGTTGTCCATGCCGACGACGTCATTGGAGTCGAACTCCACGTTGCCGGCGTCGGCCTCGGCCTCGACGTGGTTCCATCCGAGGAATTCATACCCTTCCCTGGTGAACAGCTCCGCCACGTCCGCGAGGTCGAAGGAGGAGTTGATCTGCAGCGGCCAGTAGGTGACCAGAGTGCCGGCGGCATTCACGGTCACGGTTCCGTCCGCGTTGGTGGTAAGGGTCGTGGTCCCGCCGTTGCCGTCCAGGTTGAGGATGGTGACGCCGACGGGCTCGTCGGAATCGGGCGCGTAGGTGTAGTGCGCAAGCAGGTGGATCACCTTGCCGCGGGAGTACGCGCCGTTGATGGTGATGGGATCGCCCGGCTGATAGTAATTGCCGCCGTTGTCATCAAGGACGGTGATCGTCCCATTGCTCTCGAGCACGATTTCCCAACCGTCGAAGACGATTTCGGGGGTGCTGATCACGGGGGCTTCCAGCACGATGGTGGAAGCACCGTCGGTATACTTGCCCTCGTCCCTGCCGCAGGTTGCGTTGACGGTAATGTCACCGTCAGACGTTGTGATCGTCCTGACAGCGGTATACTCGAGCGCGTAAGCTCCCTCGAGCCTCCACTTTGCCCTGATGGTAACGGGTCTGGAGATCTCCTCCTCGAAATCGAACGGGGTAGTGCTCTCGGTTCCGTCACTGAAGACCTCATACCATCCGATCAGGACGTAGACGGGGTCGTTCTCGGGGTCGATCTCGCGGTATCTGGTCACCTTGTCGGTGTACCCGAACTGCTCATCGTAGTGGAGAAGCACGTCCGCGTACATTCCGTCTCCGCTGTAGGCCTTCAGGTTGCCGCCGTCCAGTATGTCGTCGGCGTTGATGTAAGTGGCTTTACGGAGAGTTGCCGGCCTCAGGCCCTGCTCGTCATCGTTGTAAGTGGCGGTGTAGTTGTTACCTTCGATGCCGTTGAAGGTGACATATCTGTAGACATAATCACCCGCGGGGTCTTCGATATAGTTTCTGGATACCTGATACTGGCCCAACTTGGCGCCATACTGCAGCCACAGGTATGTGGACTGGTTGTCTATGGTCAGCTCGCCGCCGTTGGGATCGATGTTGATCTGATAGTACTCAGGCTCCCAGCCGGCGTATACCACCACATTGGCGTTCGGCATCAGCGAATCGAAGTCGAAAGGCCTGGTGCACGTCTCGTCGGCGAACCATCCCGCAAACACATAGTGCTCGCGTTCTTCAAGTCCAACCTGCGCCAGCGTGTAGTCATAGGTGGACAGTACCGTCTCGCCATCTTCGTCATAGACTGTGAGCGGCTGCTCATAGTAAACACCCTGTACGTTCTCAACCGTGTTCCAGGTCGTTTCGTTCACATTCTGAGCCTTGTAGGTAATGCTCCACTTGTTGCGGGTGTGGTAAACGTGGACCGGGTAAGAGGTGGCCGAACTGTTGCTGTTGATGATGTTGTTGCCGCCATTCGGGGAGAACCCGTTGTTGCCGGTGGAATAGGAGTATACCTTGAATCCCTCGAACTTATCCTCAAAATACAGGGTTCCGCCGGAACCTATCGCCGTATACATCGCCCCGGAAGCCTGCGAATACTTGCCGTCAAGCCCCTGCTTGTAATGGTAGATGTAACTGGCGCCGTTTTGACTGCCCTGATCCCAAAGGTTGTAGGGATTGGCCTCCTGGGAGAACGCGGTCTGAATCGTCTGGTTCGTTCCGCTGTTCTGCCCCTCTCTCCACCTGAAGCCGGCCGGCCAGACATAATCGTACTTGTCGAACGACTGTCCGTACAAACCGGTCCAGGTGACCATCTTGTAACCGTTGACCGTGGTCCTGGTATAACGGGTACCCGTGTATTCTACTTCCTGACCGTTCTTGGTATAGACCCAGTAATACTCGCTGCCCTGAGTCATCCCGCGGTGAAGCTCCTGACGACCGGTACGCTGATCGGTATAGTAGGTCGTGGTATCGCCCTCAGCCGGCAGGTTCGTTCCGTTGTAACGGGTCTCGGTATAGTCATAGCCGTTCTCGCCATTGCCGCATCCGGTATGAGTCCTTCTCGTGTAGAAGGTGCCGGTGTAGGCGACATTGTTTCCGCCCTGGACGTAGTAGTAATACGGTACCATTGCCTGGCGGGTCTTTCTGGTGAGTTCGGCGTACGTACCGTCTTCCATCAGACCGTACTGAGTGCCGTCGTCGGAGGTCGTCGACTGATAAGTGTAAGCATTCCCTGCTCCACTCGGCGCATCACTGTTCAGGTAGTAGAAGTTGACCGCCTTCAGGTCGCGGTCATAGTAAACGTTGATGACCGTGCTTCCGTTGGGGTTCAGCATCGCGCCGTTGGCCGGATCCACTCTTCCGAAATGGAATCCCGTCCAATCCATGCCGGTGACCGTCGGCTTGCTGCAGTCGGCTTCCGTGGCGGCGACCATCTCACCGGTCGTGCCGGTGCGGATGTAACTGGTCACGTAGTCATACTTCTTCTGGTCATCGGTGGCATTCTTGTCGTCGCTGACTTTCTGTGCCCAAATGACGACGGAATACTTGGCGTTGGTCTGGGCATCCCATGCTCCGTAAAGAGTAATGGGTCCGGTGAGGTGATAATCGGAGATAAGAACGTTGCCTTCCCCGTCGGAGACCCTGTCCACGTATGTGATCACGCCGTCCTGGCCCATGGAGCCGGTATACCAGCCCTGGAAATCATATCCGGTCCTGTGCGGAACGGGAAGTGAAGGAACGTTCGCCGTGGAAAGGACAAAGATCGAGTCAACATAAGTCGCTCCGCTTCCGGGTTCGCCGGATACGAAGTGGACCCAGTAAGCCTCAACGAAGTAAGGCCACATATCCGTGTTTCCGGTCACCGTCGCATTGGTCGTCACGATCTGGTTGTTGGAATCGTAGACGACGGTGGGATCGGTGGCATCGCCGATGTACCAGCCATAGAAGATATGACTGTCATCGGGCTGGGGCGAAACGACATCGCTGATAAGCACGGTGCCGGTCAGCGGGTCGCCGGAGGCGATGACCGCCTTCTTGGTGAGGATGACGTCCTCTTCGGATCCCTTCGCGTTCTGGTGGAAGGTGATGAAGAACACGTTCTCGTATTTCGCGCGGACGGTGACGGTCTCATCCTCGGTGATGCTGAGGCTGATGGGATCGTCGAAGGTCACTTCGGCGCCGTAATCGTCGTCCTCCCACAGGTACCAGCCCACGAAGCTGTAGCCGGAATGGTAGGGATCGGGAATGGATTCCAGCGCGTCGCCGTCCTTGATGATCTGGTTGTCGACGGTCTCCCCCGCCTTGTTGAGGAACATGTAGGGGACCCAGGTGTAGGTGCTGTCGCTGGCGATCTGGATGTCCTCGAACTTGTAGGTCCTCCTGGGCTCCTCGAGCTGGCCGTCGTCGATGATGGCGTAGATCGAGAAGGAGCCGGTCTGGAAGGAGATGGCGTCGTCGGAGACCCGGACGGCGTCCAGGAACTCCACGTACACTTCTCCGCCGCGGCCGGTGGCCTCCAGGGCCGCCTGCTCCTCAGCGGGGAACTTGGAGACGAATTCGGGATCGGTCACGGCGATGCCCGCGCCGCCGCGGATGGCGTCGGCGCTGTCCAGCACGTGCAGCACGCGGAGGCTGGTGCCCTTGGCTATGCTGAGATCACGGATCGTCACGGTGACGAAGCCGTTGGGCTGAACGACCACGTTCTCGTCCATCAGCTTGAGGTCGTAGAACGCGACGTATTTCAGGTTGGTGACATCCCCGGCGTCCGCCGCGGACTTCCTCCCCGTTTCCTTCCTGAAGTTCTTCGAGAAGGGGTTGGGAATCTGGGTGGCTTCCAGTTCCGCTCCGGCGGGCAGGTTTCCGTAGACGGATACGCTGCCGTCCCCGCTGGTGGCGGTGCGGTCGCCGTAAGGCTCTTCGGCGGGAGCCTCGGTCTCCTCTTCGGGCGCGGCCTGCTCGACGGCGGGCGCCGGATCCTCGGGGAGGTCCTCAGCGAGGACGGAACCGGGGATCAGGGTGAGGAGTGTGGTCAGGCAGAGCAGAAGGGCTATGATTCTTTTCTTCATCTTCATATCCCTCCTCATACTTCAGGCCAGCCGGCCGCTTCGAGGACGGTATCGCCGTTGTTGGCCGTCTGTACCGCCTGCGCAGCCACGCCGATGGTGATCTTGCTGCCCTGATAATCGTCTCCCATGGAATCGGCGAACGTCACGCCGGTGAAGAGGGGCTCGGTGGTCTCTCCGGGCTCCAGAGCCCGGTTGTAGTACCAGTAGCCGTCGTCTCCCTTCGTCCAGTGCTCGGTGTCGAAGTCCAGTTCGAACTGGTCGGCGGAGAGCGCGGTCGTGCCGTCGGAAGACAGCGCCTTGACGTCAAGGATGATCCTCACCCAGGCGGGGCTGTTTCCGGTGTTCTCCACCTCCACGATCTTGGTCACCTTGGTGCCGGGAGTCACGCCGCTGACCCCGTCCTCCGGGAACTCGACCGTTTCGTCTTCGTCGGCCCACTCGTGCAGCTCAATGTCCACGTCGCCCGTCGTGATGACGTTGTGCGTGCGCTCTTCCGCGGTGTAGAACGCCAGCGTTCCCAGCGCGGAGCCGGCGATGAACACTACGATCAGCGCCGCTACGAGCAGACTTCCTTTCGTGATTTTTCTCTTCATATCATCTCTCCTGTAAGCGAGTGATGTCAGTAACGTTTCATGCCACTGTCGCACAGCGGCAGGGAACGGCATCCCGGACACCTCCCGGGTGCCCTTCCCTGCCGCTCTCCCTTCCGGGAGAACGGCAGAAACGGATTGGGATGTCAGTCTAAAGGGACGCTGTCCCGTTCAGTTGACGTCAGGGAGTGGCGCCGGACGGGAACGCCCAGGTCGAAGCGGCGGCATCCGCGGTGTCCTGATCGACGTTCGCGGCCTGATGCGCGTAAGCCATGAGGACGATCGTCTTGCCGTCGATGGTGGCCAGCTGCTCGGCGGTGAGGGAGCTGCTGATGGTCACGGTGGTGAACAGGGGCTCGAGGGCCTGATCCACGTCGCTCAGTTCAACGACCTTGTAGTACCTGTAGAGGACGGTGCCGTAGCCGAAGTCGTCCCATTTGCCATCGACCAGAGTCCAGTGCTCGGTGTCGATGTTGGGGGTAGCGACGTTCTGCATGTTGGTGCCGGCGCCGCCGGTCATATTGTTGAGGACCCTTACGTACACGTAGCAGTCCTCGCTGTTCGCCAGAACGGTGACGAAGGGATCCTTGGGGATCTCGGCGCCGGGGAGGGCCTTGATGTCGTCCCTGGAGGTGACGACTTCGCCGTTCTCCGTACCATCGTCATGCTCTTCCAGCTTGATCTTGATGTTACCTACGGTGAAGGTGTTGGTTACCTGCTCGGACTTCGCGGTCAGGTAGGCGATGGTGCCGCCGACGGCGATGCCGAATACCAGCGCGAGGGCCAGTACCAGAATGAGGGTTCTCTTCTTCATGATGTGCTTCCTTTCATTTTTGCAAAACGAGTTTTGCTTATTTCTTCTGTATTTTTATAACGCTTGCGCGGTTATAAACCTGTCGGGCGGCGTCCGCCGCCGGGGATCATTCTCCCGATTCTTCCTTATCTACGTCCTCTTCCTTTTCGGATCCCCCGATGATGTCGGGAAGGAAGAGGAGGAACACCAGCGCCGCCGCAGCGGCGAGGCACACGACGCGCCCCTTCGGATCCTGGATGTAGGCGGCCAGATAGCCGAGATACGGGATGGTGAACACGGGGACTCCGAGGAGGTTCTTCTCATGCACCGCTCCGCCGTCCGCCGTCTCGTTGGCGTCTCCCTTGGTGCGGAACAGCAGCGCCCCGTCTTCGTCCGTCTCGATGGAGATCACCCTGTGGGTCGCCACCGTGAGGCTCTCGTTCAGCACGAAGGTGATGGGGTCGCCCACCTTCACGTCCGCGGGTTCCGTCTTCTTCACGTAGATCAGGGAACCCACGTGGAACGCCGGCTCCATGGACGGGGATAGCACGGTATATACCTGCAGCCCGAACAGCCGGACTCCGGCGAGCAGTATCGCCAGGATCACCACGGCGGCCACGACCACCGTGGAGAAGATATTCCAGACCTTCCTGAATCTTTCCACCGGATGTGCTCTTCCTGTCAGACGACGCGTTCCAAAGGCCCCGTGGCGCTTCGGAACCGTACAGTAATGCGGGGTAATCCTAATCTACCCTATCGTATATTATACACGGCGCCCGTTTTTACTCAATGCCGAACCCTAATCGACGGTTCCCCGTCCTGTTCATTTCGTCGCGGTAGCATACTAGAGCGTTAACCGTTTTCAGGGCTTTTTGTGCATTAGTGCCAATTATCCCTGCTGTCAACCCCAAGCGCCGGTTATGCCAGACCCGTTTCCGTGTGAACGACACACAAAAATGCTCTCTCAGAATCAGCATAATGCACAAACGAAACGGATTGAATGCGGATAAACGGCGGGCGGTCCCCCGTCCGGGGACCGCCCGCCGTCATTTTCGTCCGTGTTTTCAGTCCGTTTCCGCCTCCGCGTCCTCCAGGGCCTTCCGCAGATGCTCCGCGTACTGCTTCCTCACCGAGCCGGGAGAGAGGACCTGCATCCTTCCGGCGAACTGGCACACCCAGCTGAAGAAGGTGGGGCTCACCTGCACCTTCACCATGGCGGAGCAGTGGTCCTTATCGATCCTGCTGATCGGGGTCCCCTCCCCGAACTTGTCGTGGACGGCGCCGATGAGGCTGCGCTCGAAGCGCAGCTTCACGTTCAGCGGTTCCCCGCTGAACATCTTGAAGGCCTGCTCCGTGTTGCGGGCGATGTCCTCCCTGGCCAGATACTGCAGCGTCTCGGGACTCAGCCCCTCCTCCTCGGCGCGGACGCTCTCCATCCGGTCCACCCGGTAGTTGGTGGTGCCGCCGTACTTGACATTGTAGCAGACGAGGTAGTAGTTGTCTTCGTTGAAGATGAGGGCCATGGGCTCCACCACGTACCGCTCCCCTTCCCTGCGGTAGGCCTTTCTCCGGTTCTCGTTCACGTCGAAGTAGAGGAAGGACGCCTGCCTTCCTTCGGAG
>JAEEGL012643293.1_pt1 | contig 10361 bp, 8 predicted proteins | sample 9134231 | NCBI WGS metagenome assembly JAEEGL01 (sample SAMN16246548, study PRJNA631951) | gut metagenome | biome: gut microbiome; feature: rumen; material: fiber-attached | host: Bos | place: Iran: Karaj | collected 2018-10
GCCGGATGCGGCGCTGTTCGGAAAGGTGTTCGAGGGCTTCACCCTGGAAGGGGCGATGATCGTGCCTTTCATCGCCGCGGCGATTTCCCTTCTGGTGGTGAACATATTCGACACCACCGGCACCCTCATCGGGGTGAGCAAGGCGGCCGGCCTTATGGACGACGAAGGTCACACGGAAGGCATAGACAAGGCGATGAAGAGCGACGCCGCGGGATCCATCATCGGAGCCGTCTGCGGAACATCCACCACGACATCTTTCATAGAGTCCGCCACGGGGATAGAATCCGGAGCCCGCACCGGTCTGATGACCGTCGTCGTAGGGCTGCTCTTCTTTGTCTCCCTGATCCTAGGCGGGGCGATGGCGACCTTCACCAGCGCGTGCACCGTCGGCGCGCTCGTGCTTGTGGGGATCATGATGATAAGGAACGTCAGGGAGATCGACTGGCACGACCCTCTCACCTGCACCATGGCCTTCATGACCATATTCATAATGGGCCTCTCCGGATCCATCACGAACGGGATAGCTGCAGGCGTGTTCGTCTATGTCGGAGGCCTTCTGGTTCTCGGCAGGAGGAGGGAGGTCCCCGCCACCCTGTGGATGCTGACGATTCTGTTCCTGGTGTACTTCGTGATAAACTACGCCGCCATCCCGCTCGAATGGATTTGAAGTCGAGCGCAGGGCCTGCGAATGAAGGCCGTGCTCCTCGGTTCGTCCCGTTTATCCACGTTTTGAACCATCAGTGTTGGGGAGAACTATCACGATCGGAGCCGTTCCAGCGGCCTCTAGAATGCATTACGCATACGGTTATATCCTGTAATCTTGATTAAGGAAAGGATAACATGGCCAACGAAGACATTTTTGACATCAATGTGGACCTTGTGATGTGCATCGACGGCACAGGAAGCATGGGACACGTCATCGGCATGGTTAAAGACAACGTCATGACGTTCCACGAGCGTCTCAAGGAATCCCTGAAATCCTTCAACAGGGAAGTCGACGAGCTCCGTATAAAAGTCATAGTGTTCAGGGACCTCTCCTGCGACGGCGACAACGCCCTTATCGAATCTCCGTTCTTCCAGCTCCCCCAGAATGTCGACGATTTCAAGAAATTCGTCATGAAGATCGAGGCCACCGGAGGAGGGGACGCCCCCGAGACCGCTCTCGACGCCATCGCTCTCGCTATGAAATCGGACTGGGTCAAGACCGGAGCCAAGAGGCGCCACGCCATCATGGTATGGACCGACGCTCCCACCAAGGACATCTACGGAGGAGGAGCCAACTTCGACCTCCCCAAGTCCAACGCCGAGCTTTTCTCACTCTGGGACGATCCTCAGATCGGAATGAACCCCAACGCCAAGAGGCTCATCGTGTTCGCTCCCGACGACCCCTCCTGGGCCTTCGTCGACGAGCTGGAGAACACCTACTGGGCGAAGAGCAACCTGAACGGAGGGCTCGAGGAGTTCGATCTCGAAGCCGTCCTCAGGACGCTTTCTGCCAGCCTCTGAACATATCACGAAGGGGGCGTCTCCCCCTTCACCCCATTTTCCAAGGTGTTCTATTGGAGACCATGCGCGGCTATGAGCTGCTCGAAGAATGGACGACGACGGCGAACGGGAGCTACACGTTCGGGCGGAAAGGCTCCAGCGAGTTCTTCATAAAGAAGCTCCCCCAGCCGAAGTATCCCAACCCCAAGATGCTGACCGGCGAGACCTTCAAGCGCAAGAAGGCGGCCTGCGAGGAGTGGGAGGCCAAGCGCAGAAGGCTCATCGCCGCGCTCCAGAAAGCATCCTCCACGTGCGCCTTCGTCATAGCCCCGACGGAGTACTTCCTCGAGGGGAACTCCTACTACATAGTGTCCCCCAGGGTCAAGGAGAAGAAGCTCACTCCGGAACAGGTCTCCGAGCTGGACGCGAGCACCAGGCTGGACGTCATCAAGAAGTACGCCTACGCCCTGAAGGCGCTTGCCGAGAACAACGTCGTCCACGGCGACATAAAGCACAGCAACGTCTTCGTCGTCAGGGCAAGCAGAGGGTACGAGCCCAGGTTCATCGACTTCGACGACAGCTACTTCTCGGGAGAGCCTCCCGAACCGGAATCCACCATCGGCTCGCCCGAATTCTACTCCCCCGAGCTGGGGAAATACATAATGTCCGACGACCCGGACCTGAAAGGGACCGTCCAGTGCAAATCGGATGTTTTCGCCTCCGCCATAATGTTCCATGATTACTACACGGGGAAGAGGATGCTCCAGAGGCACGGGAAGTACCCGTTCCAGATCGACTCCTCCAAGGACATGATCATGGCCATCCCGTCTGGACAGCTGAAGGAGCTGATCAAATCGATGATGGAGGTCGAAGCCAGCAGAAGAGCTGACGCGAGCACCGTCCTCGAAACCATGAAGGCCATCTGCGGCGAAGCCCCGGCACCTCCCAGGCCTGCCCCCACCATCGCCAAGACCGAGCCCAGGAAGGAGGCCGAGCCCATCACCGGCGAGAGGATGATTCCCGGAAAGCCGAAATGGACCTACGTGATGGCCGACGGGACCCAGAGGATGCTCCCGCCCGCGGTCGCCAGAGGCATGGCCGAGGACAAGGGCATACCCATCGTCGGCGAGGAGGAGCCCAGGAAGGAGGCCGAGCCCAAGAAGGAGGAGGTCGTCAAGAAGGACGACAAGTACGTCTGGGTGAAGAAGACCGACGGAACCGTGAGCAAGCTCGCGAAGAAGATCTACGATGCGATAGTGGGTGATAAGCCATGAAGAGCGACCTTCTGTTCGATGTGCCTTTCCCCGGCCATGCGGAGGATGCCCCTCCGGTAGCCGACGAAAGGATGGCCATAGTGTGCGACGGCCTCGGAGGCGCCGGCGGAGTGGAGTTCGAGGTAGACGGAGAGGTCCACACCTGTGCCTACTACGCGTCCCGCGCCGTGATCGCCGTCGTGAAGAAGTTCCTGGAGGACAACTACGACTTCGCGTTTTCCGACGGGATGCGCCACCTGGACCAGATCGCAGTCGACATGAAAACAGCCATCAGGAGAGGCCTCCAGGCGTACTCCGACGAGACAGGGATCAATTTCAAGGGGAGGAAGTCGGGAGGATCGATGGTGAAGCTGCTCCCGACCACGCTGGCATCCTGCATCTACCAGGACAAGGGGGACCACGTGGAAGTCGTCTGCTTCTGGGCGGGCGATTCCAGGTGCTACGCCCTGGGGAAGGACGGCCTGCACCAGCTCATGGATGACGACGCCAGAGGCTACATAGACGCCATGGAATGCATAATCCAGGATGCCGTGATGAACAACGTGATCTGCCTGGACCACGACTTCCACATCAGCTGGAAGGCGTACAGCATACCCAAGCCCTGCATAGTGTTCGCCGCCTCCGACGGGTGCTTCGCCTATCTGGAGTCCCCGATGAGCTTCGAATCCATATTCCTGCCCAGGACTGGAGCCGAGTTCGACCTCGAGAAGTCCATCCAGGAATCCCTCGAAGCGCATGAGAACGATGACCGCACCCTCGCCGGGCACATATTCGGCATTTCGTCCCCGGAGGAGTACATCGAGACATTCAGCCCCAGAGGGGACGCCATCGAGTCCGAATTCATGTCGAAGATGGTCCTCACCCCGAAGATAGACGAGCTCAGGGCCAAGCGCAACGAGATGGGATCCAGGGACCTGACCGAGGAGGAGAAGGTCGAGTACGGAGAGGTCAAGGCCGAGCTCAAGAACCTGAGGAAGCAGAACGAGGACCTGATGAGGTCCCTCTGGAACGTCTACAGCAAAGGATATCTGCTGGAACCTCTGGCCCTCGAACAGGAGCCGGTGGTTATCGTAGAGGAGCCTGAGCCGGTGGAGCCGGAACCGGCGAAACTCGTGGAGAAGCCCGAGAAGCCCGCGGAGAAGGATGCGCCGAAGACTGGAACGCCCACTGAGTCCGAGATCCCCAAGACCGAGAAGCCTGCGGAGAAGGACACTCCTGGCAAGGAGACGCCTGTGGAGGCCGAGACCAAGCCCCTTAAGGCCAAGAAGATCCCCGTGAAGGACGCCCTCCCGGATGCGGACGACGAGCTCTCTCCGACTTACGATTACGTCAAGCCTTCGTTCAAGGACATAGGCGCAGACGTCCCCGAGAAGGATTCTGGAGTCCGCCCGCTCGTCATGGGGCCTGATTGGACCGTTCCGAACAGGACTGTCAACGAGACGGACGTCTCCCTGATCATGCCCTACGCGATGAACAAGACCTTCATGATGGAGACACGCCGTGCAAGGGTGGTCCAGGGCCTCCTGGTGGAGGACGACTGGGTCAGGTGCGGCGACTCGCTCACCACCCTCTGCAACAAGAACAGGAGCCCCCGCAACGCCAGAAGGATCTTCGTGAAGAAGCGCGACAACTACGACATAGAGCGCAACTCCACGATCCTGGACAGGATATCCTCGTTCAGCACGGGTCGCTTCATACTTCCCGCCGAGAAGTATATGCTATCGGACATCTACGTCCAGACGTTCACATGCAGCCAGTCCGGGATGGAGGATTTCAGCATCCTGCGCAAGTACGGAAAGCTGGACAAGCAATACCTCGAGCTGGAGCTGTGCAAATCCGTGAAGGACCTTCACGACATGGGCATCGTCCATGGTGCCATCTCGCCCGAATCGCTGATCATCCTCAAGACCAAAGGCGGACACCTAAGGCCTATACTGCTCAACTTCTGCGACGCCTTCCTGATGAAGGACGCGGACGACATGGAGAGGATGGACCCGGTCGAGAGAGGCCCGTGGTACGACGTCTACTGCCTCGGGATGCTGTTCTACAAGATCTCCGTCAGGAACGTCGACGACAGGATCGTCGTGGAGCAATGCAACCTCTACAAGAAGGGCGGAGACCGCGACTGGAAGATGGATCTCATAAGCTCGATGCTGTCGAAGGACCCGTCCAAGAGGCCAGACCTGTCCAGCGTCATCGACACGCTGAACCGCAACATGTTCTGAAAACGCCTCGGGCCCGACAGCGATGCCGGACCCTGGCTTTCTTCTTCAAAGACTTCAGTCCTCGTCGTCCTCTACGGGCTTCAGAAGCTGGGGCGCCATTCCCATGATGGCGGCCACGGGGATCAGGAGGAGACAGAAGTAGTTATTAGTCATGATGGTGAAAGGAATGCCGATGATGGCGCCCGCGATGGCTCCGAAGAAGAGCCCCTGCTTCGCCTTGGCGTCCATCTCACTCTACCTTCCTTCCCAGGACCTTCTCGGCCTCTGCGACCATGTTGTCGACGATCTCCCTGGCTCCGCCGACGTAGTTGGCAGCGTCCATGGTCTCGACGATCTCGTCGCGGGTGAGGACTCCCTTGAGGTCCTCCCTCTCCATCAGGACGTCCCTGAGGTGCCTTCCGGTGTCCTCGGCGACCATCGACGATTCGCGGATGATCTCGTGCGCGTCCTGCCTTCCGATTCCCTTCTGAGTGAGCTTCATCATGAGGGGCTCGGCCATGACAAGTCCCTTGGAGGACTCTATGTTGTAGAGCATCTTGTCCCTGTGGACGTCGAGGCCCTCGAAGATCCAGTTCATCTTCTTGAGGATCTCGTCCATGAGGATGAATACGTGGGGAAGGGTGAACCTCTCGGTGGAAGAGTTGGAAAGATCCCTCTCGTGCCACAGAACCTGGCTCTCGAAGGTGGGAGTGACGAAGCTCCTGACGATCCTCGCGAGCCCGCAGACGTTCTCCGAGTTCATGGGGTTCCTCTTCTGGGCCATGGTGGAGCTTCCTACCTGCTTCTTCACGTCGAAGAACTCGGAAGCCTCGCCGATCTCGGACCTCTGGAGGTTCCTGATCTCGGTCCCGTACCTCTCCAGAGAGGTGGCGATGTTCGCCATGAGGCAGATGGCCTCGGTATACCTGTCGCGTCCGACGACCTGCGTGGCTGCAGGCTCGTACGTGAGTCCGAGGTCCTCCATCACGAGTGACTGTATCTTGAAGAAGTTCTTTCCCAGCGCGGCACCGGTTCCTACGGCTCCCGCCATCTTCCCGGCGCAGACCCTGGGCATGGCCTGGATTATGCGCTCCCTGTGCCTGAGCATCTCGGCGACGTATCCGGCGATCTTGAATCCGAAAGTGATAGGGATGGCGAACTGAGCATGGGTCCTGCCTATCTCGAGGGTGTCCCTCTCCTTCTTGGCCAGGGATGCGAGCGTATAGATGAAGACATCCACATCGTCGAGGATCATCGTCATGGCCGCCTTGAGCTGGAGAGCGGTGGCGGTATCGACGATATCGTTGGATGTCGCGCCGAGGTGTACATACTTTCCGGCGTCCCCGGAGCACTTCTCGGTCATGGCCTTGACCATCGCCATGAGGTCGTGCCTCGTTTCCTTCTCGATCTCCTTTATCCTGTCGACGCTAACGACGTCGAGGCTGGCCACGCGCGAGATCTCGTCTGCATCCGCCTTGGATATGGTGCCGAGAGACGCGTGCGCCCTCGCCAAAGCCGCTTCCACATTCATCTGGTACTGAATGCGGCTCTCTTCGCTGAAAACCGCTTTCATTCCCTCGCGGCCGTATCTGTAGTCAAGGGGACAGACATTGCTCATTTGAATCGAATCGGCCATCGGCCAAGTAGTTATAATATGTTGCCCTTTGCCAGAGCCGGAAACCTGGGAGATCCGGATCGGGAAACAGTTAACACCCATTAATTGCTATTGAAACAGACGGACATCCCCGCAATTCTTCGTACACGTCGGGTTTAATCCAGGATGCATCCGTAGAAATCCTTATATTATAGGCATTAATAGGGCAGGATAGAAGTGGGTCATGCTTCTGCTCATGGCCAAGTCGAATATTGAGTGATGATTTATGGAAGATTTTGTGGAGGAAGTTCAGCAGCAGGATTCTCAGGTAGAGGAGCAGGTTTCTATGGCGACCGAGGAAAAGACGGAAAACGCCCCCTGCGAGACCGAGGAGTCAGCAGAAGAGAAGACGACCGTCGCATCCGAGGACGAACTCGTAGAGCTCGAGGAAAAGCGCGGCATCGTCAACGAAGATGCAGAGAAGCACAGGAAGCTCAGGGACGAGCTCAACAACCAGACCAAGGAGTGGAAAGCCAAGAGGGATGCGCTCAACGGTCAGGTCAGGGAGCTTGTCGACGAGGCTGGAAAGTGCAGGGAAGAGCGTGACTCCCTCAACCAGAAGGTTAGGGAGACCAAGGAGCTCAGGGACGAGTGGAACCAGAAGGTGACCGCTCTCAAGGAGCAGCTTGCTCCTTTCAGGAACACCGAGAGAAATGACGAGAAGAACGAGGTTCCCGTCAAGCAGCTGAAGAAACAGCTCCAGGATCTTGAATACACCCAGCAGACCAAGGCCCTCGGAAAGGACAAGGAGAACGAGATCATCAAGCAGATCTCCGTCCTTGCCAAGGAGATCGCCGACAGGGAGAAGACCTACGAGCAGAACGACGAAGTCAAGGGACTCGTCGGACAGCTCAGAGAGGCAAAAGCTCAGGCAGAGGTCTACCACCGCCAGGTTTCCGAGTACGCTGAGAAGGCCCAGGCATCCCATGACAAGATGATCGGCTTCTACGAGCAGGCTGACAAGCTCAGGAAGGAGGCCGACGCTGCACAGGCGAAGTTCATCGAGTGCAAGCAGGCTGCCGACGAGGAGCACAAGAAGCACATCGAGCAGATCAAGTCCGTCCACCAGATGGACCGCGACGCCTCTGGGTACAGGAACAAGGACAAGAACGGCAACCGTGCCAAGAAGAGAGAGTCCGACAACAAGAAGGAGGCAAAGGAGATCTTCGAGCGCTTCAAGGCTGGAGACAAGCTCTCCACCGAAGACCTCATGGCTCTTCAGAAATCGGGATACCTCTGATTATCCAACGGGAGCGGCCTACCGGCCCTCCCCAAACCTTTTCCCATTTTTTCATCATTTGTCTCGTCGTTTCGTTCAATATAGACGTTATTATCCGAAATTCATCTCATTTATGAGTAAAAATGGATGATGCTTTTGTCCCCATCCATCCATCTGTTCGCCCGTAAGGAGAGAACAGGTATATCCTATAACGAAGGCAGATTATAGAATAAAACTTAAAATAATATTTGTCGATATAATATGTACCAATCTATTTAATCTCAACATATGATTAAGTAATACAAGTAAAAAATAATGGACGTATTATCAGAAAAGTACATATACGAAGGAAAAATATAAGAGGCTAAGGGAACCGGACGGGTAGAGTGCATCCCATCCCTTCTTATTGCTCGCCCGGTACCCCGCCTCGGTTTCAGGCGCAGATTATTTTATACGAATCACGCATGGGGTATTGATCGCATGGCCTTGGATGGATTGGGAAAATCGCTTAGGAACATTCTCGGACGCATAGGTAGCGCGTCCTCGGTGGACGAGAGTCTGATCAAAGACATCTGCAAGGACCTCCAGCGTGCGCTGCTGGAAGCGGACGTCAACGTCAGACTGGTTCTCGATCTCACGAACAAGGTGAAGGATCGCGCGATCAACGAGCCCCCTGCGGCCGGAAGGAGCATGAAGGACCACCTCACCAACATCATCTACCAGGAGCTAGTGAACCTGGTGGACAACGGCGAAGGAATACCCCTCAAGCCCCAGAAGATCATGATGGTCGGCCTGTACGGACAGGGAAAGACCACCACCACCGGAAAGCTCGCCCTGTACTTCTCCAAGAAGGGATTCTCGGTCGGACTCATCGGAGCAGACGTCTACAGGCCTGCGGCTCTGGACCAGCTGAAGCAGCTCGGAGAGAAGGTCGGGGTCGAAGTCTACGGCGAGCCCGGCGAATCTGACGCCCCCGGCATCGTCAAGAGGGGCCTCGAGAAGTTCAAGGACAAGAAGATCGTCATCATCGATACCTCTGGACGCCATGCTCTGGAGGACGACCTCATCGAGGAGGTCAAGAACATCGCGGAGGTGGCCAAGCCCGAGGAGAGGATACTGGTCCTCGACTCCCAGGTCGGACAGCAGGCAGGACCTCAAGCAGAAGCCTTCCACAACGCCGTCGGAGTCACGGGCGTCATCCTCACCAAGATGGACGGTACCGCTAAGGGAGGAGGAGCGATCTCCGCCATAGCGAAGACCAACGCCAGGATCGTATTCCTCGGAACCGGAGAGCACATACGCGACCTGGAGGCGTTCGACGCCAACAAGTTCATCTCCAGGCTTTTAGGAATGGGGGACTTGTCCTCCCTGATACAGCTCGCCAACGAGGAGATCGACGACACGGAGGCCATGCAGAAGGTCACAGAATCCATGATGACCGGGAAGTTCACCCTGAACGACATGTACTACCAGATGGCGGCTGTCGGAAAGATGGGGCCTCTCCAGAAGGTCATGAGCATGCTCCCTGGATTCAGCGGCATGGAGGACAAGATAGACTACGAGGCCTCCCAGAAGAAGCTCCAGGTCTTCCGCGTGATCATGGACTCCATGACCAACGACGAGAAGGAGGACCCGTCGATCATCAAATCCAAGCGCATAGAGAGGATAGCATCCGGAGCCGGGGTCACCCCCCACGACGTGAGGGAGCTCCTCAAGCAGTACAACCAGACCAAGAAGACCATGGCCGCTGTCGGAAAGAACCGCAAGATGCGCAAGCAGATGATGAAGCAGCTCGGCGGAGTGGATCTGGAAGCCCTCAAGAACATGCAGTCGTGATCCGATGAGGTACTTCGTGATCATCGGCCACAAGGCGGCCACCACCGGCAGCTTCAAGCTGGACGACATTGCAGGAGGAGCGGGAAGGCTGGACATACTTGTGAGATGCGTGAACTCAGCGTTCTTCCTCAGCCACAACCTCCGCAAGGATGTCGAAGCCTACCTCGTGTGCCAGGGCGGAGAGGAAGCCCCCAAGACCGTGGTCTTCAAAGGAGAGGAGCTCAGATATCTCAATCCCGACGAGAGGAGCACCTCCTCCCTCATCCGCAACGCGCTCCTGAAGCCCGTGGAGAAAGGACAGGAGGTGAAGTCCTCCCCTGGGGTCTACGTGACCCGCATGTCCTTCCAAGACGTCCTGGAGAAGCTCTCGGAGAAAGGGAAGCTGGTGTACCTCAAGGAGGACGGGACTGACTGCAGGGACTACGAGTTCCCGGAGAACCCCGTGTTCGTGCTCGGCGACAACCACGACCCCACTCCCGAAGAGGAGGAGGCCCTTCTGTCGTACGAGCCTGACAAGATCTGCTTAGGGCCGCTCAGCCTCCACGCAGACCACTGCATGATCGTGGTCCATAACGAGATGGACCGCAGGCAGGCCTGACCATGACCACCGCGGCCGTCGCAGGCACCTTCAACATCCTGCACGAAGGCCATAAAGCTCTGATAAGACGCGCCTTCGAGATCGCGGACCA
>JAEEGL012853889.1_pt1 | contig 10361 bp, 9 predicted proteins | sample 9134231 | NCBI WGS metagenome assembly JAEEGL01 (sample SAMN16246548, study PRJNA631951) | gut metagenome | biome: gut microbiome; feature: rumen; material: fiber-attached | host: Bos | place: Iran: Karaj | collected 2018-10
CAAGGCCGTAGCAGCGGACGGCGGTGGTGAACGCGGGCTGCTCGGTTTCGGTGAACCTGACGCACCATGCAGCACATGGCACTGTGCTCTCGTAGTGCGCGGCGGCTTGCTGGCTTTGGGGCAGCAAAGCTGAGGTCCAGTAGTATCCCATGGTGTTGCGGGCGCTCTCGGTCTCGCTGGTGGCTCGAATGCCTGTCATGGGCAGGAGGATGTGACTGCCGTTGGGGCCCGTGACGCGATAGACCGCTACGCCGCCACTTGTCTCGAGCGACCAGTTGCATCGTGTCAATAGCTCATTCCACTCGTCGAACGTTGGCATGCGCCACTTAGCATTCCACTGATAGGCTGCGATGTCGTAAGCCGTGCCGCTGATGTCGGCACGTGGCGACTTGCCGCCAAAAAAGGTGGAGTTCCAATCAACCACCGTGGTCTCGATGTTGCCCTCTTGGCGATAACTGATGGTGATGTCGTCAAACTTCTTGTGCGAGCCGGTCGAGTCGGCCCAACCGAACAGTTGGCCGTGGTCCTCGGGCTTGAGGGCTCCCACATTCATCGTCGCCCAGCGGACGCTCAGTCCCAGGTCAACGCTCTCGTAGGTCATGCGTATGGGCTCGTCATCGCCGCAACTGGCTAGCGCCAGACAACACACGAGAGCCATCCATGTAATACAAGTCTTTTTCATTTCGTGTTATGGTTAAGTTGTTGTTTAATCAGGGGTGCTAATTGTCGGGTGAACGCTACTGCGCCCTGGTGATTGAGGTGACCGTCGTCGTCCCATTGCGTGATGTCGTGCGTGAGAACCGGGTCACTGACCATGCAGATGAACGGCACGCCATGTTCTTGGCACATTTGCTCGACCAGGCCAAAGATGTCGTTTTCTGGCGAGAGATAGCGCGGCGACACCACCACCATCAGCCGTGATGCATTCTCGGCGATGAGTTTCTTCAGGTAGCTCACTTTCAGTGAGTCGACTGCTTCGCTGTGCTTCATCGGGTGGTAGGTCCAACCGGGCTCCAGCTCCATCAGATTGTATTGGGGGATATAGCCGTGATCGACTTGCGGACTGTCGTAGATGGTGGGCTTGCGGCTTGCCCAGGTGGTGAACACCTGTGAGTTGAAGGGATAGATGTTTGAGAGCAAGCTCACCCGTTCCCAAGGTTTGACGCTGCACAGAATCGAGTCGCGGCACGACAAGGCAGCCATGGTGTGCAGGTGCTTGAGGTTGGCGGGACGCCAACTGAGGTATTGCACGTCGTAGTCGTAGGTCAGCTCGTAAATAATCAGCTTGGGCTGGTAGCGTTGCTGCAGCTGCCGCAGCAAGGCGTAGTGAAACACGATGCCCTCGTTCTCAAAGCCGCAGTTGTAGCACGACAAGCCGGTCGAGTCGGTGATGATGCTCGGCACATAGTGGTGCAGGGCGCGTGATGACCCCAGTACAATGATATCGGCGTTGACTGAGTCGCAGATGTAGTTCTGTCGTCCAATCTCGTCATAATGCGTCTGCTCGAAGCGGTGTCGTAGCCAGCTACCGACAGCCCAGTCGCCCACTACAACGAGGGCAACCAGTGCGATGAGGCTATAGGCAAATCTTTTCATGATGACGATGGGTTAGAAATGCATATAGATAAATTGCCCGCCGCGGTCAAACACGCCGAACGAGAGAATCAACAACACTACCGCGGCATAGAACACAACCTCGACCCAGCGGCGGTCGGCCAACAGGGTGGGGCGGAACTCGTCGCGCATCTCCTTTGCCATCATCAAGGCGAACATTGTCACCATCGACCACTCGCGGGACACCGTGCTAACCGATTGTGTCACCGACAGGCCATCGGTCCATGACTCGGTCGCCATGCGCCCCATCAGATGGAATGCTGTGGGCATGTCATGGTTGAATAAGCTGAACAACAACGCCACGATAACAAACGTCACCAGACACATAGGAATACGTACCAGCCAGTGCCGTGACCACCTGTCGAACTTCACCATGCGCTCGATGACCAGCCAGATGCCATGGGCGGCGCCCCATAGGAGATAGGCCCAGCCCGCACCATGCCATAGTCCGCTCACCACGAAAGTGATGAACACGTTTAGATGCGACCGCAACCTTGCGCAACGGCTACCGCCCAACGGGATGTAGATATAGTCGCGCAGCCAGGTACTCAACGACAGGTGCCATCGCCGCCAAAAGTCCTTAATACCCACCGAGAACAATGGGCGGCGGAAATTGTCGCGCAATCGGATGCCCAACAAAGCCGTGGTGCCCAATGCCATCAGCGAGTAGCCGGCAAAGTCGGCATAGAGCTGGATGGTGTAGCTCATGACCGAAAGGAAGATGGTCAGGCCATTCTGCGTGTCAATGCGCATTTCCACCGCATTGACAAAGAGGGCAAATGAGTCGGCGACGGCAAACTTCATGAACAAGCCCCATATCAGCCACTTCACGCCACGCCATGCCAAGTCGGGGTCAAAACGGCGGTTGTTCTCTTCAAGCTGTGCCAGCAGTTCATCGCCACGCACGATGGGGCCTGAGACGTTGATGGGAAAGAAGCTCATGAATGCCGCATGGTTCACTAGCGACTGGGCAGGCCGCATGCGGCCTTTCCACACGTCCACCTCCAGGGCGATGGCTTGCAGGGTGTAGAACGACAGACCCACGGGAATCGCCCAATGATGCCGGTTGAGGTACCACTCGACATGCAGCGCACCGGTGATGGTGGCATTCAATGGTATCAGGTATTTGAAGAACGACAATGGCAACAGGGTGGCTATAATCACCGACCACAAAGCGACAAGGGGGCGTTCCTTTGAGTGCGTGAAGTGCCGAATGCCGAGGTAACTCGCCATTGTCACCCATGTCATCACCAGGATGCCCGCCGGCCACCACAGCATGTACATCGCTAGACTCACCAACAGCAACAAAGCATTGCGCCACTGCCGTGGAACGCAGTAGTACACCGCCACGATGACGGGCAACAACAGGATGTATGTCAGCGAGTTGTAGTTCACTTATTTAATGCACAATATGGGTTATATGGCCGTCAGGTTGCCTTCGTGGCGGAGGCCGCGGAGGAATTCCTCGGCGGTCATGCGCTTCTTGCCGGCGGTCTGCAGCGACTTTACCTCGATGAGTGCGTCACTGGCGGCGATGGCGAGCATCTTGTTGTTGACAAAAGTCTCGCCGGGCTGCATCTGCCAGGGCAGCGGCGTCGGCTCGGCAGTCTCAAACACCTTGATGTCCCACTGATGTCCTACACTGTCGGTGAGCACTGTCCAGGCGGCAGGGTAGGGGCTGAGGCCACGCACATGGTTGTAGACGCGTTCGGCTGGCCACGACCAGTCGATGCGGCATGTGTCCTTGAAAATTTTTGGGGCTGGGGTGGGTTCCTCGCCTGCGGTGAGCAGCTGTTCCTGTGGAATGGGATGAACCTCCCCGGCGATGATGGCGTCTACGGTCTCGATGACCATATTGGCTCCTAACACCATTAGGCGGTCGTGCACCGTCTCGACGTTGTCGGTGCGGCCAATGTCGATGGCGCGCTGCTGGATGATGTCGCCCGTGTCAATCTCGTGCTTGAGGAAGAAAGTGGTGACACCCGTGGTGGTGTCGCCGTTCATCACCGCCCAGTTGATGGGCGCAGCGCCGCGGTACTTGGGAAGCAGCGATGCATGCAGGTTGAACGTGCCCAACGGCGGCATCTGCCATACCACCTGGGGCAGCATCCTGAAGGCGATGACGATGAATAGGTCGGCATTCAGTGCGCGCAGTGCGGCGACAAAATTCTCGTCCTTGAGGTTGACGGGCTGCAGCAGGGGCAGTGACTGCGCCACGGCATAGCGCTTGACATCGCTCTGTATCATGTGATGTCCGCGCCCGCCAATCTTGTCGGGCATCGTCACGACACCCACGACATTATATCTGCCCTCCACCAGCCGACGCAAACTCTCGACGGCAAAGTCAGGCGTTCCGAAAAACACAATCTTTAAGTCTTGCTTTGTCATTGTTCTTTAGCTTTTAACTATACTGCTGCAGCATCTGGCGGTAGGCATTGAAGATTTTAGACTTGGATACAAAACCCACATAATGCCCCTCGCCATCGACAACGGGCAGGTTCCATGCCTTGCTCTCCTCGAATGCGTTCATCACTTGTTCCATCGGCGTGTCCTTGAGCACTTTGTGGGTAGGCTCGGACATGAACTCGTGTACAAAGATGCGGCGATACAGGTCGGGGCGAAACATGATGTTGCGGATGTCGTCGAGCTGCACCACACCCACCAGTATGCCCTCCTTGTTCGTGACAGGGAACAGGTTGCGGTTGCTCTGCGCAATGATGTCGACCATCTGTTTTAGACTCATTGCTGGGTGAACGGTGGCAAAGTCGGTCTCGATGACGCTGTCCATGCTCAACAGGGTGAGCACGCTCTGGTCCTTCTCGTGGGTGAGTACCTCGCCGCGTTGCGCCAGACGGCGCGCGTAGATGCCGTAAGGAGTAAACATGCGCGATGTGCCGTAGCTGATGGCCGATACGATCAGCAGCGGCAAGAACAGTTCGTATCCTCCCGTCATCTCGGCGGTGAGGAAGATTGCCATCAATGGTGCGTGCATCACACCTGCCATCACACCTGCCATGCCCATCAAGGCGAAGTTCTTGATGGACAACGGCATGTCGGCACTGACGATGCCCGTCTGGTTGAACAGGTAGGCAAAGAAGAATCCTGCCATACACCCCACGTAAAGTGATGGCGCAAACGTACCGCCCACGCCACCAGCACCATTGGTGGCAGCAGTGGCTATGCCTTTCATCGCGCCGAGCATGAGCACGAACAACAACACGCACCACACCGTGTCGCGATAGTTGTAAAACAGGCTGTTGTCAAATATTTCGCTCACCTCACCATTGAGCAAGTGGGTAATGGCTCCGTAACCCTCGCCATAAAGCGGCGGCAGCAAGAAGATGAGAACACTCAATGTCAATGCGCCGATGACGTAGCGCATGCGGGGATTCGTCACACGCTTGAACATTGACTCCATCGCGCCCACCGTACTTGAGAAATAGAGTGAGACAAAGCCGCAGAACACACCCAGCAGTACCACAAAGGGGATGCGGCTGGCATAGAACGGCTCGCTCTGGGAGAAGAAGAACTCCACATTGTAGCCCGTAAAGACGTATGCCACGGTTGCGCCGCACACCGACGACAAAATCAGTGGCATGGCACGCTTGGCAGTCAAGTCGAGCATGAGCACCTCGATGGTAAACAACACGCCGGCGATGGGAGCCTTGAAGATGCCCGCGATGCCCGCAGCAGCACCACAGCCCACCAGTAACATCAATGTTTGGGGAGACAAACGGAACAGACGGCCCAGATTGGAACCGATAGCGGCACCGGTGAACACGATGGGTCCCTCGGCACCCACCGAACCACCGAAACCGATGGTCATCGACGATGCCACCAGCGAGGTATACATGTTCTTGACCTTTAATCGGCTTTTTTTCAAGGCGATGGCATATAGCACGCGCGTCACGCCATGCGAGATGTTATCGCGCACCAAATAACGCACATACAATGCACTCAATAAGATGCCCACGGCTGGGAAGACAAGGTACTGCCAGTTGGCTTGCGTGACCTGGACGGTGCTCTCGACCAGATGGCCGATGAGTCCGATGAGAAACTTCAGCAACACAGCGGCAAGGCCGGCAGCAACACCCACCAGCAACGCCAACAGCGCAACAAAGTTGCGTTCGCTCAGGTGACGCTCACGCCAAGCATGTACACGCTGTATCCACATGATTACATACCTTTTCCGGTGACAATGGTCTTGATGGTGTAGACCATAATTTTGAAGTCGTTGAGCAAAGTCATGTTTTCCAGGTACAGCAGGTCGTAGCGCAGTCGCTCGACCATCTGGTCAACATTTTGTGCATAACCGTACTTGACCATGCCGAGCGAAGTGATGCCAGGACGCACCTGGTGGAGAAGGGCATAAGATGGCACGCGTTTGGTAATTTGCTCAATATAGTACTGTCGCTCGGGACGTGGCCCGACGATGGCCATGTCGCCCTTGATGACGTTCCAGAACTGTGGCAACTCATCAATGCGATACTTGCGCAGAAAGCGTCCGACACGAGTCACACGCGGGTCGTCGTCACTGGTTAATTGTGGACCGTTTCCGTTCTCTGCGTCTTGGCGCATCGACCGGAACTTGTGGATCAAGAACGGGATGTTGTGCAGGCCTATGCGCTCCTGGTTGTAGAACACCGGTCCGGGAGAGTCGAGTTTGATGGCGATGGCGACGGCAAGCAGCAGTGGCGACAACAAAACCAGCACCATGCACGAAATGATGATGCCCAGTAAGCGCTTGATGTTCTTTGAACCCTCGCTCATGCTGCTGCTCGAGATGTCAACGAGCGGGTCGCCCACCATGTCGCTGATGCGTACCTTGGACAACGTCATGTTCAGACGGTCGGGAGTGATCTTGATGGGAAGGTTCAGTTCAAATAGCTGGTTTACTGTGTCAAGCACAGCCTCGGGCATCTGCCGGGTGGGCACGACGATGAGTTCCTTGACGTTGTGCTCGCGGCATGCTTCTTTGATTTGGTCGAGTGTGTAGCAGGGTAGCGACATGTCCTTGACATCGTTCTCGCCCGGAATGCTCACGTAGCCCACAATCTTGTAGCCCAGTGAGAGCGGCATCGTGTCAAGCTTGTTGCCGAACGCCACACCGGCGGCTCCGCGGCCTATGATGAGCGTGTTGAAACTCCAGCGACGAGACTTAATCATGCGTGAGGTGTAGCTGGTAAAGAGGCAACGCACCAGATAGACAAAAACAAAGAGGGTACCCCACAACAACGCAATCATCTCATAGTTGAACTGGCGACGGGGGCTGGCATCATTGATCAGTGCCAGGAAGAAAATGAGCAACGTGATGATGCCAGTGCTCCACAAAGTAGTGAAAAACTCTTGTACTCGAGATTTATGGAACACATCATTGTAGTAGCCCGACAGGTAGTAGACCGCCATCATCAGGAGCGGGAATAATAGCTGACCAGTGAGTACGATGGGCGATGACAAAAAAGCACCTAACGACGAGAAACCACTGTGGATGGGGTCGAGCGAATAGCGCATGCAGTTGTAGCTAAACCATGCCACGCTCGACGACAACAGGTCGCCCAGCACATATTTGGCGCGTTGTGTATTTTCGCTGATCACAGGCTTATCTGATTATTTTAAATGTGCCGTCGCCACGAAGCAGAATGATGTTGCTGGCCGAGTGCGGCGTGCATTCTGTTTGGCGATAGTTGACCACATAGTCGATACCACGCTTGATGTCATCGCTTACTGCGTCGAAAGTGGCCGGTGATGGCTTGCCACTGACATTGGCACTGGTCGACACGATGGGACGACCAAAGCGAGTGCACAACTGGTGGCAGAACTCCTCGCGGGGTACCCGGATGCCTACACTGTCGTTCTCGCCTAACAAGTTGGTTGCTAAATTATAAGCGCCCTCATAGATGAGTGTCAATGGCTTGACGGCAACTCGCATGAGCTCGTATGCCATTTCGGGCACATCGACTACATAGTGGTCCAGATGCTCCTCGCTATCAAGTAGCACGATGAGTGCCTTGTTGTCATCGCGGCGCTTGAGATGGTAGATGCGCTGAACGGCTTCGGCATTGGTGGCGTCACAGCCGATGCCCCAGATGGTGTCAGTAGGGTAGAGGATGAGCCCGCCTCGCCGTAAAACCTCGATGCAAGCCTCGATATCTTGTTCAAATTCCTTCATTATTCTCACTGCTGATGCCCTGTTTGGCATACAAACAACAAAGGTACGGCTATTTGCCCGATTAGAAAAGGATTTTCACAAAATTTTGTTATTTATCTTTAAACTTTGCCCGATTTGCCGTATCAAATGAGTATCTTTGCACAAAATTTTTGACGATATGGATAAGATTAAACTGACGACATTGATGGCCGCCGTTGCCATCATGTTGTCCGCCGCTATGCCGGCTCAGGCTCGACGCCAAGCGGCCACTAATGGCAAGGAGGTGATTTACACGGGCGATATTGCTAAGAAGGTGATTGGCTACAACGGTACAACGCCGTTAAACATCACTATCAAGAATGGCAAAATCGAAAAGATTGAGGCATTGCCTAACCAGGAGGATCCGAAGTATTTGAGTCGTGCCACGCGAAAGGTGTTTGAGCAGTATGAGGGTCTGACTATCGATGAGGCAATCAAGCTCAAGCCTGACGTGGCTACAGGCGCTACCTACACCAGCGAGGCGCTGATCAAGAACATTCAGATGGGTCTCAAGCAGGCCAAGCCCGCCGCGTCCAAAAAGTCTGGCACAAAGAAGTCTGGCAAGAAGGCTGCTGCGAAGAAACGCCACTGATTCATGCTGGATTCACACATGATTGCCATCTAGGCTAATGCTTGGATGGCTTTTTTGCCAAGATTCGTTGTCAAATCGTTTTTTTGTATTATTTTTGAAGCCTAGTCATGCCAATATATATAATAAGGTGTGAGACGAGATTATGGAATTTATTCAGACTGAAATTGAGGGCGTGTGGATAATCCAGCCCAAACGCTATGGCGATGCCCGCGGATATTTCTGTGAGACGTTCCGCCAGGACCTGTTCGACGAACATGTCGGACGGGTTGAGTTCATTCAGGACAATGAGTCGTTCTCGACGCATGGTGTGTTGCGCGGGTTGCATTTCCAGAAAGGAGAGTGGAGTCAGGCCAAGTTGGTGCGCGTGTCGCAGGGTACGGTCGTTGACGTGTGCGTTGACCTGCGCGCCGGCAGTCCCACGTTTGGGCGTCATGTGATGTGCGAGCTCAGTGCCGAAACTGGCAGGATGATGTTTGTCCCGCGTGGTTTTGCCCATGGTTTCCTGGTGTTGAGCGATGTGGCGCAGTTCCAGTACAAGGTCGACAACATCTATGCCCCGCAGGCCGAGGCTACGCTTGCTTGGGATGACCCCGATCTGGCTATCGCCTGGCCGTTTCCCGAGGGTGGCCCGCTGTTGAGTGAGAAGGACAAGAAAGGTGTTCCGTTAAAAGATGTTTATAGGTTTTAAATAAAACTAAATACTATCAAATTCGGAACTTGCTGAATTTGTAGCAGTTAGCATCGGTGCAAGGTGGTCAAACGGCCATTTTGCACCTTTTTTATATAGAAGACAATAACAAAACATTTGTCAGTTAGACAATTAGTGTGTACCTTTGCATCGCTTTTTGTGGCTCAAACCCCTGTTGTCGTTCGCTAATCGACTGATTCAGCGAGTGATAACTTTCTGTGGCGGCCTCAAATCGCAACGATTTATTCACAATTAAAAACTAAAGTAAAAGAACTAAGATGCCTACAATTCAGCAATTAGTAAGAAAAGGCCGTACTTCGCTGGACAGTGCCAGCAAATCGCCCGCTCTGGACGCATGTCCCCAGCGCCGCGGTGTGTGCGTTCGTGTTTACACGACCACGCCCAAGAAGCCTAATTCGGCTATGCGTAAGGTCGCGCGTGTGCGTCTGACCAACGGTAAGGAAGTCAACTCCTACATCCCCGGTGAGGGACACAACCTGCAGGAGCACAGCATCGTGATGGTGCGTGGCGGACGTGTCAAGGACCTCCCTGGTGTGCGTTATCACATCGTGCGCGGAACTCTCGATACCGCAGGTGTCGCAGGCCGCACCCAGCGCCGCAGCAAGTATGGCGCTAAGCGTCCCAAGGCTTCGAAGAAGTAATCACAAAAGCCAGCAGTGACGGACTTTTCACTTACTAAAAAGAAAAAACAAACAACAACACTTAGTTTTTGATTTATTGGTGACATTTTAATGGTTGAGTAAATGGCTGCAGAGGCGGCCGTTGAAGAACAAAGACGAAGACAACCAAGCGGACAAAAACTACAATTACTGTAAAAAAATGAGAAAGGCTAAGCCCAAAAAAAGGATCATTCTGCCCGATCCTAAGTTCGGTGATGTGCGCGTATCCAAGTTCGTGAATCACCTGATGTACGACGGAAAGAAGAACACGTCGTATCGTATCTTCTACAGTGCCCTCGAGATTGTGGGCAAGAAGATGGCCAGCGAGGAGAAGACCCCGCTCGAGATCTGGAAGCAGGCTTTGGAGAAAGTCACTCCACAAGTCGAGGTAAAGAGCCGCCGTATTGGTGGTGCAACATTCCAGGTTCCTACCGAAATCCGTCCCGACCGTAAGGAGTCGGTCTCAATGAAGAATCTGATTATCTTCGCCCGCAAGCGCGGCGGCAAGACCATGGCTGACAAGCTGGCTGCCGAAATCATCGACGCATACAACGAGCAGGGTGGAGCCTTCAAGCGCAAAGAGGACATGCACCGCATGGC
>JAEEGL013467532.1_pt1 | contig 10361 bp, 6 predicted proteins | sample 9134231 | NCBI WGS metagenome assembly JAEEGL01 (sample SAMN16246548, study PRJNA631951) | gut metagenome | biome: gut microbiome; feature: rumen; material: fiber-attached | host: Bos | place: Iran: Karaj | collected 2018-10
AAACAGCCGGAAACATCTGCCTCGCTTCCTGCCCATGTGCCTAGCCTAGCGCCTGGCCTCGTGCCTGCCCCTTTTCTGGCTGGCGATTCACCTCATCCTCACTCCTCCCCCTTGAAAAGGGGCAGGCCTCTGCCTTGGCCCAAAGCGAGCTCCTGCACTGCGCGAGCTGGCAGGCACGGCGCCTTGGGCGCGCCAGCTGGGGCGCAGGCCAGGCGCCGCACCTGCCACGCTTCTGCCGGAACTTCTGCCAGAACTTCTGCCGGAACTTCGACCAGAACTTCGGCCGGACGATGCCGAGGGCGCCTGATGTTTCTGAACAGGGGGAAACTGTTTCGGAAATGTTTCAGTTCTGTTTCTGCTCTGCTTCTCTCCCCCAGCTGGGACGCTGCGCCGGGGCGTGCTGCCTGCGGCTGCCGGCTTGCGCGGCAGGCAGACGAAGGTCGGGCGCGGGCCGCAGAACAGGGCAAAAGTCGCGTGAGTGCCCAGTCAAAGCCCGCGCGGCAAAGGACGCACAAAGGTCAGCCGCGAAGACGAGCTGCGGCGATCTGCCGCAGGAAGGCTTGCCTGGGGCTCTCCGCAGGGCAGGGCGCAGGAGTTCCTGCATGTCTGGTATGGTTTTTGCTTTCCGACATTTTGCATTTCATCACTTTGCTTTTCATATTCGTGTCATCTCCGCAAGCGCCAGGGCAGGGCCTGCCCAGGAGCGTTCCTGCTTTCCCGCTTGTCCTTACATAGCAGTGCCGGCCCCCCTTGCCGGCCCCCAAAATTCAAGGAATCCACGTGCCCCAGCCGCGCATCGCCATGATCTGCTCAAGCCCCGAGCTTGGCAGGCGCTTCGAAGCCCTGGCCTCGACGAGAGGTCTGGCGCTGGAAGCGCATGTCGCAGCCTTGGAGAAAGCCCTTCCCCTGGCACGGGATCTGGCAGCCCGCGGCCTTGCCGACGTGATCGTCGCCTGCCGGGGCACGGCCGCGCTTTTGGCCAATGAGCTCGAGCTTCCGGTGGTGCCCGTGCAGCCGGCCTCGCTCAGCCTGATTTCGGCCCTGTTCGAGCTCGCCCCCAGCCAAAGATCCCTCTTCGTGCCGCGCTGCGCCGGCGAGAGCTGCGACTTCGCCTTCTTCGAGGCCCAGACAGGCGTGCAGGTGCACACGGCCTTCTACTGCGACCTGGCCAGCCTCGACCACATTATCGCCCAGTGCGCTCAGCTTCGCCTTGGCCCCGTCGTCGGCGGAGGCTGGGCCTGCTCCCTGGCTGCCAGGCACCATGCAGGCTTCAAGCTGGTCATGCCGGGCCTGGATGAGCTTTCCCTGGCCCTCGATGCGGCCCAGGCCCTGGCCGAATCCATGGCACGGCGCCGGAGCGCCATGGCGGGCGTCTCTGCCCTGCTCGACGGCGGCAAAAGCCCGAAGGCGCCTGTCTGGCACATTCCCTATGCCTGGGATGCGCCTGCCGGCACGCCGGCCGGAAGGGTCGGCGCCGGCGCATCAGGCGCACCAGGCGCATCGAGCGAAGCCGGCGGCACGGTCCGTCCCTCGTCTGCCGGGCCTGCTGAAGCCGGCGCGCAGGAAATCCTCTTCCAGGCCTTCGACGAATCCCCCGATGCAGCAAGCGAGGCCTGCTGCAGCCTGGACGACTACCTCTTCGCCAGCGACGAGGTCGCGGCCCTGCTCGAGCGCCTGCGGCGCTTTGCCCAGAGCGGCTCCCACGTCCTCATCACCGGCGAGCGCGGCACGGGCAAGGCCATGCTGGCCAGCGGCCTCCACCGCGCCTCGGACAGGGCAGACCGGCCCTTTGCAGCCGTCGACTGCCAGGCCCTGCCTGCCGATCTGCTGGCAAGCCGGCTCTTCGGCACGGCAGACGGCAAGCCCGGCCTCTTTGACGAGCTGCGCGGGGGCACCCTCTTTCTCAGCCAGGCCGACGCCATGCCAGGCGAGGTGCAGACCCTGCTGCTTCGCGCCATCCAGCGCCAGGAGGGCGAGCTCCCCAGTTCCTGCGTGCGCATCGTGGCAGCGGTCCGCCGGCCCATGGCGGAAGCCGTGCACGAAGGGCGCATGCGCGCCGACCTCTACTACCGCCTCAACGCCCTCAGCGTCTGCGTGCCGCCCCTGCGCGAGCGCACCGAAGACATTTCCCTCTACGTCGAGGCCTTCGTGGAGTCGGCCTCGCGCGAGGCGGGCCTGGCGCCCCTGGCCCTTCCCAGCCAGTGCATGGAGCGCCTTTTGCGCCATCCCTGGCCCGGCAACGCCCGCCAGCTCAGGCGCTTCTGCGAGCTGCTCGTCGAGCGCTGCCGGGGACGCTTTTTCCTGGAAGCCTTCGACGGACTCTTCAGCGAGCTCTGTGCCGGGCTTGAGCCGGCATCCCGGCACCCCGTGCCCGCCGCTGCAGACGTTTCCCGCCATGTCCAGATCCGGCACCAGGCCCAGTCGCCCATGCTCAGGCCCCGGGACGCCCTTGTGCCCGTCGCCCAGCCCGAGCGCAGGCCAGGCTCCCTGACGCTGTCGGCCATCACGCCCACCCAGGTGGACGAGGCCCTTCGGCGCGCAGGAGGCAGGAAGAAGGAGGCAGCGGCCCTGCTTGGCATTTCCCGCACCTCCCTGTGGCGCCTCATCCGAGGCCGGGCGCAGGCCCAGGAGGCCTAGCCGCGGGCCGTGGCGCCCGCTGAAACAGTTCCCCTGTTGCCGGAACGTTTCTGCCGGCGCCCCTGAAACATCGGGCGCCAAGGCGGGGAACCTGGGCCAGGAGCCCGTCCGCCCTGCGTCTGCGGGCCACGTTCCTGTCCGCTTCCTGTCTGGGGCCTGTCTGGGACTGGTCCCGGCTCCAGCCATCTGTCGGTCCGGCCCCTGCCGGCAGGGCAGCGTCTCGCCGTGGCACGCTTGTTGCTATGTTCATGTCGGCAAGTCGCCTTTCGCGGGCCCAAGGGCCCGGCTGGAGATGCCGCCAGCACCGGGAAGGCGATGCTAGGACATCCGCCCAGGCGCGACACCCAGATGCCCGCGCGCTGGCCCTGCTTCCGGGGGGGAGGAGGGCCGGTGCGGCGCAGGCGAAAAAAGCCGGGAGCAGCACTCAGAGTGAGCTGCTCCCGGCTTTTTTCATGCCGGCTGGCTTGTCGGCAAGCGTTGAGCGACTTCTTCAAGGGACTCCTTCCGACTGATCTTGGCTGCCGCGCATCAGCCCATGCCGCCTCTTGCCGTGGCACGCAGCAGGAGCTTCCGGTTCGACCGCAGAAGGGACATTCAGCTTCGGCCTCTTTTCCTGCCGAAGTCTTGCCAAGGAACTTTTCTCTGCCGACGAACTGCCGCATCATGCATCCGCCGGAAGGACTCCCCATGCGCATGGGGCCCGCCGTTCGGCAGCTCGTCAGCCGCCTGCCTCTCCCCCTTTGCTGCAGCCCGTCATTGGCAGAATCCGGCCGTTTCGGCGTTCAGGGTTGAACACCCCCGTCTTGATAGTATTAGGAAATGCGGGCCTGGGACTTTCAGCCCCGCTGCCAGGCAGGGAATGCGTGCATGCTGGAACGCTGGCGCGCGTTGTTCAGCGAGACCGGTCTTGAGGCCGGCCGGAGAAGGAGCGGCGATGGAAAAGCCGTTCAGCGCCTCCCAGGGAAACGATACCTGCAGGGCGAAAATTCAAGCAGTGCTTGAAGTTGCTGGCGAAGACCAAAATGCGCTTTGATTCCGGACAGCAATGCCAGGCATGCATCGCCGCATGCCAGCCTGGGGCGGCCTGAAGCGCGCAAGGGCCATGGCCTGCGGCTCTGCGGAAGGCCCTTTGGACGGCACGCGCCTGGCTGGCCGGAGGGCAGGCGCGTGCTTTGCCGCAGGACAAAACGGAAGCGCCGCTTCCCGTGCCAGGGCCCTGGCGGGGAGGCGGCGCTTCGCAGGATGCGTGCCGTCGGGAGCGGGCGCTCCAGGACGGCTAGTGAAGATTCAGGACGAAGTGGCAGATGTAGATGGTGATGAGGCCCAGAATCGAGGGGATGCAGGTGCGCTTCACGATGTTCATGGGATCCGCGCCGGAAATGCCGGCACAGACGAAGCAGGCGCCGGCCACGGGGGACATGCAGCGGCCAAGAGCGCCGGCGAAGGTGGCGAAGGAGCCCATGCTGATGATGTCGACGCCGAAGGAGGCTGCGTTGACCGTGACGGCTTCGTTGAAGGCCTGGGTGGCGGCGTTGCCGGAACCGCAGACAACGGCGAGGGCCCAGGGGCCGATGCCGGCGGCCAGGGTGGCGACGTTGGAGGCGCCCTTCATCATGTCGATGGCGCTGTCGATGACGCCGGTGGCCTTGAGGCCGCCCACGAACATGGCGGCCGCGATGATGATGCCCATGATTTCGCCGTAGCCGTGGCCAAGGCCCTTGAAGAATTCCTTGGAGCCCTGGCCGGGGTTCTTGCGGGTGGCGATGATGCCGATGATGGCGCCGAGCAGCATGGTGTGCTCAACCTTGAGCTTGGCGAGGAAGGGAAGTTCCTTGGGGAAGCAGGCGCCGAGCACGAGGGCCGCGATGGGCATGATCGGGATGAGGGCGTAGAAGTAGTTGACCTTGAAGTCCTGGACGCCGCTCTCCTTGTCGCTCTCGGGCACGTAGCCCTTGCCTTCGCCGGTCACGAGGGTGATGACGAACATGGCGGTGGCCACGACGGCGAGGGAGATGAAGGCCGCGCTGGTGTGGTAGCCGATGACCTGGATGGCGCCGATGTTCTGGTTGAGCGCCTTGGAGGCGATGTCGGCCACGTACACGTTGTGGGCCAGGCCGGGGGAGAGCAGGTCGCCGAAGGTGCCGGCGAGGACGGCGGCGCCGGCCATGGCCGGATGCACGCCCATGCTCATGAGCAGGGGAATGACGACGGCGCCGATGGCCGCGGAGGTGCCGGCCGCGCTCGGCAGGGCTATCTGCACGAGGAAGGTGACGATGGTGGCGCCGGGGACCAGGAAGAGGCGCACGTAGCGCAGGGGCTTGGCCACGGCATGGCTGAGGTGCTTGTCGCAGCCCGTGTAGCGCATGACGAAGGCGAAGGCCATGACCGAGCAGATGCAGAGGATCATGTTGCCTCTGAGCATGCCTTTCGACATGCCGGTGAGGACGGCCATGGGATCCATGGCCGCGAGGCCCATGCACAGGCCCGAGACGATAAGGACCAGGCGCGACTCGTAGCGCATGACCATGCCGACGATGGTCAGGATAAGCATGAAGAGGCCGAAATAGACTAGCATTGAACGCTCCTCGCGGTGGGCGCGCACGCGGAGGCGCCAAGTCGGGGCCGTGCGCTGGTTGCTGAAAAGTTCATTGTTCCTCCGAGCTGGTGTTCGCAGGCCCGCTCCTCCACCCGGAGATGCTGGGCGCATCCTGAAACAGCCTGCCAGAAGCGCCGCGCGGGGGCGCGGCAAACCCTCTTTTCTGGCTTAGGCCGGATATGCAAATGGCGTTCCAAGACGCCTCGGCCTAGGGCCTGGAAGCGCGGCGAAAATGGCAAAAAATCCGCAGATCTTGCTGGCGGAGACTGAAAGAAGATTTCAATTTTTGCTTGAATGCTTGCGCAACGCAATGTGAAAATTTTCATTTGCTTGCAAATGCCGTTCCAATGTCTGCGGGAAGACGCCTTGCTCCGCGGGCGTGGCGACGGGAGGGCTGGTCCGGGTGCGGGCCTTCGCCGTTCCCCGATGTTGCGACAAAACGTTTCTGAAACATTTTGCGATGTTTCAGGAACAGCTTAAGGCGCCTGCAGACAAGGGGCCGGCGTTTCCGCAACATGAGGGCTTGCCTTGGCGCATCCGGCCCGTCCAGGCGGCAACCCTTTGCAGGAAGTCCGTCAGGTGGTATATGCAGAAGCACGATGCCGCCTGCCCCTGCTTCCGGCACCCTCCGCGTTCCCGCTGGAACGCGTGAAACACGTCCTGCCGGACAGGGCTGCAAGGAGCCTGGCGCATGCACGTTCCCCACATAGTCATGATAGGCACGAGCCCCGAACTGTGCAGCCTCTTTACCGAGGTGGCAGACGCCAGGGGCGTCGAGGTCCAGACCCACGTCTCCGGCCTGGACGAAGCCGTGCCCTTTGCCATGGATCTCATCGACCGCGGCCTTGCCGACGTGCTCGTCGCCAGCCGCGGCACGGCGGAGATGCTGCGCAAGAAGACCAGCGTGCCTGTGCTGCCCATACCCCTCGGCTCCCTCAACCTCGCCAAGGCTCTCTTCGAGATAGCGCCCATGGCCAAGTCGGTCTTCTTCGCGCAGTACGTGAACGAGGACGTGGATCTCTCCTTCTTTGAGCGCCAGACCGGGGTGAAGGTGCACTGCGCCCGCTACGAGGACATGGCCAGCCTCGAGGAGGCCGTCCGCCGCTACGTCAGCGAGGAGCCGGGCATCGTGGTCGGCGGGGGCAAGTCCTGCGCCATCGCGGCCAGGCTCGGCGCCAGCTGCCGCCTGGTCATCCCCACCCGCGACGAGATGGCCGTCACCTTGAGCAACGCCCTCAACATCGCCCAGTCCGTTGCCGGCGAAAAGACGGTCCTGCTGCGCTACACGGCCCTGCTCGACACGGTGAACGAGTCCATCGTCGGCACCCGCGCCGACGGCACGGTGACCATGGCCAACCGCCGCGCCCAGGAGGTGCTCGGCCGCCAGGGCAGCATCGTGGGCACGAACATCGCCTCCCTCCTTCCCGGCCTCAAGGACGCCCTGCGCGCCGGCCGCGCGCCCGAGGGCGACTTCGACGCGACCATCCGCGGCACGCGCTACGTGGTCAAGTCCTCGCGCCTCCAGCGGCCTGCCGACGGCATGGACCGCTTCTTCTCCTTCACGCCCTGCCACGTCATGGTCAGGGCCGGCCGCAAGGCCAGGCAGGCGCTGGTGAGCGGCTATGCGGCCAAGTACACCTTCAACGACTACGTCCACGCGAGCCAGGTCTCCGAGGACATGCTCGCCAAGCTCCGCATCTTCGCGCGCAGCGACTCCACCGTGCTCATCACCGGCGAGAGCGGCACGGGCAAGGAAATCCTCGCCCAGGGCCTCCACCGCGAGTCGGCCCGCGCTTCCGAGCCCTTCGTCTCCGTCAACTGCGCGGCCATTCCCGTGCAGCTGCTCGAGAGCGAGATCTTCGGCTACGAGGGCGGCTCCTTCACGGGCTCCCGCGCCGAGGGCAAGGCCGGCCTCTTCGAGCTGGCCGACGGCGGCACCATCTTTCTTGACGAAATCAACTCCATGCCCCTGAACGTGCAGGCCCTGCTCCTGCGCACCATTCAGGAGCAGGAGGTGCGCCGCGTCGGCGGCAGCGCCGTCATCCCCCTCAATGTGCGCATCGTGGCTGCCACCAACAAGTCCATCGTCGACGAGGTGCGCTCGGGCCGCATGCGCTCAGACCTCTACTACCGCCTCAACGTGCTCAACGTCCGCGTCCCGCCCCTGCGCGAGCGGCCGGACGACATTCCCGTCCTCGTGGACGCCTTCGTGGCCGAGGCCTCGCGCAGCGCCGGCATCCCGCCCATACGCCTTCCCCAGGCAAGCCTTGCGCGCCTGTGCCGCCATCCCTGGTACGGCAACGTGCGCGAGCTCAAGCACTTCATCGAGCAGCTGGTCTTCCTCTGCGCAGGCGCCTTCTCCCAGAAGGTCTTCGACGAGCTCTTCGGGGAGACGGCGGCCAACGCGGCACGCCTCATGCCGCCCTTCTCGGGCTCGGGCGCGCCTGGAATGCCGGCCGGCGATTCCCTGGCGCCCTCCTGGCCCCAGTCCGGACAGCCCCGCGCCCAGGCCCCCTCGGCGCCCGTGGACGTGGCCGCCATCACGCCGGAGCAGGTGGAGGAGGCGCTGGCCAAGGCCGGCGGCAGGAAGAAGGCGGCCGCCGCCCTGCTTGGCATCTCGCGCACCTCTCTGTGGCGCGTCCTCAAGAGCCTCGGCAAGTAGCGCTTTCCTCCGTACTTCTCCCACGCGCGCACAGCCGCACCGCTTGTGCATCCTAGCCCCCTCTTGGCCCCTCTCTCTCGGCCCCCCCCGGAGCCTGGAACCGCCCTTCAACCCTGCCGGCGCGCCCGCATCCCACGCGGAACCGGCGCCGCTCAACGCTTCACCCTGCGCACAGGGCATCATTACATGGACAAGGGAAAGATCTTTCTCCTCTCGGCTGCGCACATGAGTGCGGACATCAACGCGGCTGCCCTGCCTGCCGCGCTGCCCTTCCTGGCAGTGGCCTTCGGCTACTCCTATACCGAAGTGGCGGGCATCATGTTCTGCTACTCCGTTGCCGCCTCACTCGTGCAGCCCCTCTTCGGCTGGCTCTCCGACAGGCTCCACTGCTTCGCGCTCCTGCCCGTCTCCATCCTGCTCATGGGCTTCAGCATGGGCGCCGAGGGCTGGATGCCCTGGTACTGGGGCCTGTGGGTCTGCACGGCCCTGCTCGGCTTCGGCTCCGCGCTCTTCCATCCCGAAGGGGCGACCCTGGTCAACGTCCTGGCCGGCAGGGAGAAGGGCACGGCCATGAGCATCTTCTCGGTGGGCGGCAACATGGGCTTCGTGCTCGGTCCCGTGATCATCGCCCTCATCGTGCCGGCCTGGGGACTGAAGTCCACGGCCCTCTTCGCCGCAGCTGGCATCGTCACCGCCCTTGCCGTGTGGGTCGCCTTCGCCCGCATGCCGGCGCCCCAGCGAAAGCTCATCGACGAGAAGCGCCGGCCCACGGGCGTCAACGACTGGAAGGCCTTTGCCTGGCTCTCCGGGGTGCTCGTCAACCGGTCCGTCTTCCTGCAGGGCTTCCTTTCCTTCACGGCCCTCTACTGGATGCGGGTCTTCGGCTGGACGCCCTCGCAGGGCTCCTTCGTGCTCACCTTCTTCTCCGTGGCCGGCGTGCTCAGCAACCTGGCCGGCGGCACCCTCTCGGACCGCAAGGGCTACGTCTTCGTGCTGCGCATGACACAGATGCTTTCCCTGCCGGCCGTGCTCTGCTTCGCCTGGTCGCCCAGCCCCTGGCTCTCCATCCTGCTGCTTGCGCCCATCGCCTTCTGCGTCTATGCCTCGTATTCGCCCATGATCATTCTCGGGCAGATCTACCTCTCCCGCAATCTGGGCTTCGCGGCCGGCGTCACGCTCGGCGTTGCCAGAAGCGCCGGCGGCATAGCCATGCCCCTCATGGGCCTCATCGCCGATGCCTATGGCCTGCCGACGGCCTTCTGCTGCCTCGGCGTGCCGGCGGCCCTCGGCCTTGCGTGCGCCTTCAGGCTGCCCAAGGTGAAGTCGCTGGGCTAGCGCCGGCAGGCCGGGCCCATGCCCGGAAGGGGCTCTGGAAGCGGACTGGCCTGTCCCAGCCGCCTGCATGAACGAAAAGGACTCCCTGGCTCCGTCGGGGCTTGGGCGAGGAGGAACGCCATGGATCTCGAACACTTCGCGCAAGCGCCGGACCTTGAGCAGGAGCGCCGGCTGGTCAACGAGGAGTCGCTGGCCCTGTGCGAGGCCGCCCAGGCCGTGCTCGATGAAGACGCGGAGCTGGCCCGCGTGCTGCACGGCCTCTTCTACGGAGAGGACGAGCAGGACTTCATGGCTCTGTCCGGAGAGCATCCCTTCGAGGTGGCCAGCGGGCTGGTCGGCTACTGGCTGTGGGTGCTGGCCTCGGCTGGCCTGAACACGAAAGCGTCCAAGAGGGAAACGCCCCTTGAGATACTGCGGCGCAGGAATGAGCCGGTACTCCAGGGGCCCTTGCGGGATGTGGTGGAGGAGGCCTGCGTCTCGAGGCTGTCGCTCTACGAAGTGCAGGCCGTGGAAGGCCCCCGCATCCAGATTCTCGACCTGCTTGCCAAGGGAGCGGAGCCCGTGTGGGTGGACACCTATCCCAGCCAGGTCTTCTTTGTCCCCTGGGACATCATGGGCCTGCGCATCCTTGGCATTGGCAGGAGCTTCCGTGCATCCCACTCCGTGCACTTCTTCTCCAGGGAGCAGGGCCTGGCGCTCGCCAGGATCCTGCGCATTGCCATGCGGAAAAACGCCCGGCTCGCCCATCCCCTGCCCTGGGTGCTTCTCGTCGACCAGCCCATCGTCCGGGCCTGGTTCGACAACATCCTGAACCGCGACATGCCAGAGGATCCCCAGCCGGAGTATGATATGGCGCTGCTCGCCAGCGAAGGCGGGGAAGAGCTGCTGAAGCAGCGCATGCTGGCCTGGACCGGGGAGGCGAACGAACTGCTCGACGGCAGGACGCCGGCGAAAGCTGCCCGGATGGCGCGGGAGCGTGTCAAGGTCGTGAACATGCTCAAGTCCTTCGAGCATCAGGAAGCCCTCCGGGTGGACGAGATGGGCGGCGAGCCCTTCAGCTTCCGCTTCCTCTGGGAGAAGCTTGGCCTTAATCCCGGCATGCCTTCCCTGTAGGGCGACGAGGCGAGGCCC
>JAEEGL013565744.1_pt1 | contig 10361 bp, 6 predicted proteins | sample 9134231 | NCBI WGS metagenome assembly JAEEGL01 (sample SAMN16246548, study PRJNA631951) | gut metagenome | biome: gut microbiome; feature: rumen; material: fiber-attached | host: Bos | place: Iran: Karaj | collected 2018-10
CCGTACCCCCTACGACACCAAGTACGGCAACCGCAACGGCACGCAGGGCGTGTTCGTCGAGGTGTTCGTCAACGGCGGCTACAATGGCCTGTACTGCATGACCGACAAGATAGACCGCAAGCTGCTCGGGCTGAAGAAGGCCAGGGCCGACAGCACGGGTGTCACCGTCAGGGGGCTGCTCTACAAGGGCATCAGCTGGAAGAGCGGCTCCAACCTCCTCTCCTACGAGGAGGCGGACATGGGCGGGGAGAGCTGGAACGCCTGGGAGCTGCAGTACCCCGACGACTATCCGTCGGAGGACACCTGGAAGCCGCTGGCCACGCTGATAGACTTCTGCTCGGCGGCCACTAGGGACAGCGAGTTCCATGAGGAGTATCAGGACTGGTTCTATCCGGAAAACCTGGCAGACTATCTACTGCTCACGGTGGCGATGAACGTCGGCGACAATGCCTATAAGAACACGTTCCTCTCGGTAGTGGACATCGGCAAGGGCCACCGCTACCTGCTCACCCCCTGGGACATGGACTATTCGCTGGGCGGCTACTACAACGGCGACTACGACGAGACGACGTCGTGGATATACCGCTATCAGCAGACAGCCCCGTACAACAGGCTCTTCAGTCAGCGGCAGAGCATGGACGGGTTCAAGGGCGATGTGGCCGCACGGTGGGAGGAGCTGGCCGCGACGCTGCTCTCCCCCGACAGCATCAACCGGCGGCTGGACGACTACGCCCGGCAGTTCACCGTCTCCGGCGCATGGGCGAGGGAACGGGAGCGGTGGGACGGCAACCCCGTCCCGCTGAAGGCGGACATCATGGAGGAGCTGGACTATGTGAAGGGCTGGTATGCCAGGAACTTCGAGAGCCTCTGCAACCAGTTCGGACGGGTCAGGCTGTCAATGCCGGCAGTCACCCATGCCCGTCATCCCTCCGGCCTCCACGACCTGCAGGGCCGCCGCCTCAGCGGAGCGCCGCAGAGGGGCGTGTATGTCCGTGACGGGCGGAAGGTCGTGGTGAAGTGAAGTGCCGAGCCACCACTTGTAGGGACATACACAAGGTCTGTCCCAACAAGCGCGGAATCCTTTCACGACGGGAGAGAGCCACGAGTAGATGCTCCGGCAACTGGAAGAGTAGGATGCGCAGATACGGCAATAAAAAATATTAGAGGAGTATTTGGTGGTGTGCCTAAAAATAGTTACCTTTGCACCTATGAACAATAGACAATAGCCCTTAGATGACAGGGGATGAATCGTAACGGTGTTTTTTCCTTCCTGCTGCTCCTGCTCCTCGCCGCCAGACGCTTCTCTGACTATGAGACAATCGGCGGATTGTTTAAGGATGCTGCCATGAGCAGCGTGGAACTCACTCTCACAGAGAGAATCTGGGACATGATACTGGAGATGGTCCGAGAGATTGCAGAGTGCTTTAATATCGAGGATGAACAAATCCTCGACATGCTTGTGAATCGGTCGGACAAACTCAGTCATTTCGTTGAAATCTATCAATTAAAACAAGCAAGTTAGGAACTTGCGAACTTGAATTAATTATTTAGAGTCATGAAAAAGTATTTAGTTTTTTGCTCAGTTTTGCTGCTTTGTATAATGTTTGATGCATGTCCAGAACCTGCGTATTGTTCTCTTCAATTTGTGTTTGTAAATAATTCTCAGGATACAGTTGGCTATTCTGTCTATACTCATAAAAAAAACACAAATTACGGTGACGTGTATTATATCATTAGCGGCAATTCTATTGCCCCTATGTGTTCTTCCGTCGGATTCGCCCAGCATGTGGGATTTGACGACTCATGGAGCAGTTTCTTTAAAGAGGAGGGAATTGACACTTTGTACATCTATATCGCGAAAGAAGTGCCAGAGGCAAAGGGCCAAAAATGTAAATTACCCGATAATGACAATATACTTAAAATATACAAATTTCATGAGAAGAATACGGATTTGGCACATATGTTTTCACCCACTATCACATATCCATAAACGCTATCGCATTGTATAATAAGAGTATTATAAAGAACGACATAAAAGGAAAAGAAATCGGTAAGCCGTTCCCTCATCCTTGAATCGGAAAGAAATTAACATAAACGAAGCTTGTATTGTAATTTGAACTTAAAGTATTACTCATGACATTTCGGCTATTAGAAGGTGTTATCCGCTTCTTCCTACCAGTTTCTCTGTTATTCATATCGGCATGCGGCGATGACGGCCCAGCCAATCCCGATGAGGAGCCGGGGGGTACAGTAGATACGGTTAAGACCGTCACCAGGCGCTATGGCGTACGCTGGCAGATCGCCAACCCCCATGACCTGGGCGAGCGTTGCCTCGATGCCGCAGGGCTGGACGCCCGCTTCGGCATCGGCGAGCGGGATGGACGTTCCGACTTCGACAGCATCTATCCCTGGAGCGAAATCCGCCGCTGCAACGTCAGGCAGGAGGGCGGAGAGACCACCGTCGTCTACGACGACGATCCTGCCTTCCGCACCGACGGCACGCAGGGCGACGTCTTCGTGCGCATCCCCAGGTTCTGCGTGGAGAAATACCAGGAGGAGGGCTATGAATACCGCGTCATCTCGTCAGAGGGCGAGCACCTGCATCCCGCCTTCATCGAGAACGGACAGGAGCTGGATGCCGTCTACGTCGGTGCCTTCGAGGGCTATGTCGATACATCCGGCCGGCTGCGCTCCGTGGCCGGCGTCATCCCCACGTCGAACATCACCGCCCAGGAGTTCCTCGACGCCGCCCGACGGCACGGCACGGGCTACACCCTCTACGACATGCGCACCGTAGACATGCTGTTCTCGCTCATCGCCGTGGAATACGGCTGCCGCAACACGGGCGTCGTCTTCGGCCACGGCATCGCCAACTACCGCCAGCCCATCGAGCAGGAGTGGGACACCGACCGCAGGTACTACTCCCGGAAGGAGGAACGGGCCGCCAACACCATCACCTGCGGGCTACAGCCGGAGCCGCTCATATCCGTGGGCAGCTGCGTCTGCGTGTGCGAGGGCGACCAGCGCAACATCCTCACCTTTGCCCGCTGCACGGACATCAGGGTGGAGGACGGGACGACCACCTACACCTTCGACGGCCCGCCCGTCGACGTCACCACCGACTGCTTCATCGGCAGCTGCGGCCAAAGCACGAACTGGACGGAGACATGCAGTGCCCCGTTCCACGGGGCCTCGGGACGCGCCGACATGATTGAGCGCACGTTCCTGCCCGAAGAGCGCAACCCCATGCGCTACCGCTGGATGGAGAACATCGTCGGCAACCTGTGGCACTTCCTGCCCGACGTCACCTTCAAGGACTGCCGCATGTACGTGTGCAGCGACATGTCGCAGTACCGCTTCGGCTGCTGCGAGGGCGCTTACGTGCCCTACGGACCTCCATTGGTCCCTAACCCCAGCAACGACGTGTGGCTCGACGAACCCTACGTGAACTGCTGGGTTTCCTCGCTGATGGGCGACGAGGACTACAAGGGCGTCTCCATCGGTGCCGCCTTCGACTCTTCGCTGACCAGCTCCGACGGCTTCGGTGCCTACTATTATGCGAAGGACGGCCATTTCATAGCGGTCAACGGCGGCGGCTTCGACCACCGCTTCCGCTGCAACCTGCTCACCACGCGGGCAAGGGTGGCGCTCTCCTACCGCTGGCACCTCTATGGGGCACGCCTGCTGTACAAAAACGTTTCAAGCGAAAACTCTGCACCCCTGCATGAGTAGTATCAAACAGCGTGGCTTGCAGGAAGTTACCAGATGTACACTTTGTTGCAAACCCTGCATTAACTCTGCATGAGCCTGCATCTTTACCTCTGGCAACTCCAAAAAAGTCCCACGTGTTGGGACAAAAAAATACTGGCAGTATTTTTCCAAACGGCGTTCGTGTTTTTCCAAACAGCGTCAGTATTTTCCTGCACGGTGATGCATATATAGACAAAAGCATAGTTAATGCAGGGTTTTGCGCCAAGTCTGCACCTGAGATTGTACTGTAAGCCAGCTAGATATGGCAACCAGGTGCAGAGTTGCAGGGTTTACGAAAAATATGGCCAAACTACTGTATTAAATTGCAACGCGGTCTTACCCCTGTACCCTCCTACAGTTCTATTTCCTTCCGTAGGCGCAGTATTTCTTCGCGATATTGTGCTGCCTGCAGGATTCAGGAGCTGTCTTCCTCCACTTTTCTAGTGGAAAATTTGGCTGGTCGTTTTTTTTTGCTTATATTTGCAGCGTATAATCGTAAATACATAGAAAATGGGAACATACATCAACATCGGGAACGCCGGGTTCCAGTCTGCCCGTAATAGTGAGTACGTCGACAAGTCGGGACTGATAGCAGTCGTTAACAGCACGCTCTTCACGGAACGCAGCCTCAGCTGCGTGTCGCGCTGCCGCCGCTTTGGCAAGTCGATGGCGGCGAAGATGCTCTGTGCCTACTACGACCAGTCGTGCGACTCCCGCTCGCTGTTCGCCGACCTGCAGATAGCCAGCGACCCGTCGTTCGAGCAGCACCTGAACAAGTATCCCGTCATCTACCTTGACATGAGCGGGTTCATGAAGAATATTCACGATGCCGATATTGTCAGCCTCATTGAAGACAAGCTGAAGAAAGACGTCATGGAGGCCTATCCCGACGTAGAGGCCCGTGCGGAAGACAGCCTGATGGACAGCCTGCTGCGCATAGCCACCTCCACGCAACAGGCGTTCATCTTCATCATCGACGAGTGGGATGCCATTTGCCGGGAGCACCAGTCTGGGACGGCTGCCATGGACCAGTACGTGAACTGGCTGCGCAGCATGTTTAAGGATGTGAACGCCAGCCGCGTCTTTGCCGCCGTCTATATGACCGGCATCCTGCCCATCAAGAAGTACGATACCCAGTCAGCACTGAATAATTTCCGGGAATACTCCATGATTATGCCCCGTCAGCTGTCTGGCTACTATGGCTTCACCAAGAAGGAGGTGCAGGCCTTGGCCAAGAAGCATGGCATGGACTACGATGAGTTGGCAAAATGGTACGACGGCTACCAGATAGGTGACGAGCCGTCGATGTTCAACCCAAACTCGGTGATGGAGGCCTTGGATGCCGGTTTGTGCGAGAGCTACTGGGCATCCACCGGAGCCTACGATGCGGTGACCACCTATATCAAGATGGATTTCGAGGGCTTGCGCCGCGACATCATCGACATGCTCGCCGGCGGTCGCTGCAAGGTCAGGGTAACAGGCTTCAACAACGACATGCACGAGGTGACCAGCCGCGACGATGTCCTCACAGTCCTTATCCATTTAGGCTATCTAAGCTACGACCGCACGACACAGGAATGCTACATTCCCAACCGCGAGGTGGCCATAGAGATGGAGAGTGCTGTCAGGAAGACAAACTGGAGTTATGTCATAGAGGCCATCGAGGCCTCCGAGCGGCTGCTTGGTTCCCTGCTGCGCGGCGATGCCGAGGCCGTGGCCGCCGGCGTGGAGCGGGTGCACCGCCAGGAGGTCAGCCTGTTCAAGTATAACGACGAGAACAGCATGGCCTGTGTCATCAGCCTGGCCTTCTATGCCGCCCGCAACGACTTCCATGTGCACCGGGAGTATCAGACGGGCGACGGCTATGCAGACCTGGTGCTGATTCCCCGCAAGAACGTCAATAAGCCCGCCGTGGTCATCGAGCTGAAGTACGACAAGACTGTTGGAACTGCCATCGACCAAATCCATCAGAAGCACTACCCCGAGAAGGTGGCCGACTACACGGGCGACATCCTGCTCTGCGGCATCAGCTACGACCGCGAGGCGAAGACCCACAGCTGCCGGATAGAGCGCTGGACGGTGTGATTGACATAAGAACAAAAGGACAATTGGACATAAGGACATAAGGACATAAGGGCAATTGGACATAAGGACATAAGGACATAAGGACATAAAGAGATAAAGACATAAGAACATAAGGACATAAGGATATAAGGACAAATAGACGGCAGACAATGTTACGTTACGGTGTTTTTTCCTTCGTGTTGCTCCTGCTGCTTGCCGCCTGCGGCGAGAGCCACGAGGAGATGCTCCGGCAGCTTGAAGAGCTGGAGCGGATGAACCGTGCCGACAGCGTGATGCAGAACGACACGCTGGCCGAGCAGCTCACCAAGTATTTCGACCGCCACGGCGACGCTAACGAGCGCATGCGCGCCCATTATGTCCTCGGCCGCACCTACGCCGACATGGGCGAGGCTCCCGCCGCCCTCAATGCCTACCTCAATGCCGCCGATTGTGCCGACACCACATCTTTGGAATGTGACTACCACACGTTAAGTAGAGTATATGGGCAGATGGCAGATGTGTTCTATTGGCAAAACCTGATGACAGACTATCTTATAGCATGCGATAAGTCTGAACATTTTGCGTGGAAAGATTGCGATACACTACAGGTACTGAATGAGGTAGCGCATAAAATAGCTGCTTATAATCGACTAAAGCATTACAACAAAGTGATTTCAACTTTTGATATTCTCTTCAATCTGTTACATAATTCTTTTGGCATAGAGGCCGCTGCTAAATACTGTATTCTTCCGATTAAAGCTCTTGTAATTAAGGGAGATTTAAAAAAGGCAAAAACATACATTGATATTCTTAAAAATCTATCCGGTTATTTTGATAGTGAAGGAATCATTGAGAAAGGACGTGAGGTGTGCTATTATTATATAGGAATGTATTATTTACAGAAGAACCAAACAGATTCTGCCGAATACTACTTTCGGAAGGAATTAGAAAATGGATTAGATTTAGATAACCAACAGATGGCTTCCTATGGCCTTTCGCATGTCTATCATCAAACACACCGACTTGATTCAGCCATCAAGTATTCTTTCTACAGCTATGATATGCTAGACAGTATCATTACCCGTATGAGCACTATAGAGGTGGAACGCATGGCTGCCTTACATAATTATGCCCGACATCAGGAGATTGCCAACCAAGAACACCTACGAGCAAATTATGAAAAGTTACAGAAAGATCGTTTGTATATTGTAATGTTTCTCTTATTGATATTGGTGGGTATAGCATGGGTTCTATTAGCAAAGAAACGACGCAAATCAGCAGAAATATATAGCAGAAAAGTATGGGAGTTGGCGCAAACATCCCACATGCTTCAAGAATTGAAAAAACAAAAGTCTATCTTTGAGGCTTTGGCCAAAGAAGAGATTACACAAAGATCATTTGAACTTTCTGCTGTACAACAACAGAATGAAGTATTAACTCAGCAAATCGATGAAGCAAATACTATTCTCACGCAGTTGAGGAAAGAACTGATGAAACGCCATGAGGACTCGATATTAAGCAATCAAGAAGTAGACGCACGATTGGAAGATTCCCCCGTCTATCAGATGCTTCAATCAAAAGTAAAAAGTTGCGAGTCCTTATCCTCTTCTGAATGGCAATCAATAGAGAAACTCGTGAAAACCGCGCTACCCGGCTTTTACAATCTCATCACATCCCGTCAGTCTTCCCTTCGCATAGAAGGTCGCCGACTGTGTTATCTGCTTCGTCTGCATGTTGGTTTGAAGGAAACTGCCGCCTTGATGGATATTAGCCAATCAAGAATATCAAAACTCAGCAGGAATGTCCTTTTACGTGTTTTCCAGGAGAATGGTAGTGGAAAAGAACTGGTTAAACGCTTGCAAGACATCCTTTAGCAATCAGATTGGGTCTGATGAATCCTCTTGGAAACTATTGGTAAGTCGCTATTAGCCAATAAGTTTATTCCTTTTTTGGAAATTATTGGAAATTCTTTTCATGCAATAGTTTTGGTTTACATTTTGTTTATTTGTACTTTTGTCAAGTCATTTTCTTTATTCACTAAAAGTACATTATTATGAACAAACCAATTCTTTTGTCAAAAGCTAGGCTCTTATTGCTAGCAGTCTTTTTTCTCTTAGTAGGGGGTACAAACTCTTATTCATGGGGAATTCCCCATCAGTTATCTCTTACCGTTGGATATGATGAAATTATTCCTGGTATTCCTGGCCAAGATAAAGGCCCTGTACTTGTACCACAGGTGTGGCTTGATGACCATGAGATTACCTTCACAGGGATACATCCTACCTTTACATTACTTCTTATTGAGGACGATGTGGTTTTTTCACTTGAGGTGCCCTCTACGGCTTCTTCTGTCATCCTGCCCTTGTGGCTCTCTGGCGAGTATCAGATAGTGTTGCGTCCTGATGGCTGCAATTACTATTTCTACGGATATATAGAACTATAACTGTAAGACAATCATTCTTTGGAGGTTAGGAGGCCATAGTGCCTCCCCCCTCCTTTCTTATATTTTCTCACCATTTAAAACCAAACAGCTATGAAAAAAGTTCATTTCATCGTAGTAGCGATGTGTTTCTTCGCAATCTTGACTCACGCTCAGAGTTGGGTCATCACGCCCCAAACAGGGGATGCGAACAACCCTCCCTATGACCTTACGGCGTACATTGGCACTTATATTGGCAATACCTTTCATGAGACAAAGTACCTGACACCACAGAATTCTTACCGTTATTATGTAAAAAGCAATAGTGAGATATGCTATGCTTATGTCTTTTTTGAAAGAAACCCTGGATTATATTCACAGTCATTCAAGACAGCTGTAGTGCCCCATAATGGTACTGCGGGAGAATTGATGCTCAACATTCCTTCAGCGGGCAACTATGTTTTTCTTGTTGTCACATCAGGTGTGAACACTGATAGTTGTACGGTTATTCTGGGAATGGATACATATAACACACCAGTATGCAACAACTATTATTCTTATTCGCAAGGCACGGACCAGCCATACAACACTTTTACCTGTAATTCTTTCATGGACACACAGCTTTACGTTGTAGCAGGGTCGGATCCAGGTACAATTGTCGCATACAATGATGATTATTCAGGCACCAGTGACTATTCATGGGGCGGAAGTTCAAGGGTTCACAAAACATACACTAATGCTACCAGTGGAGTCATTGTCACGATGAACACTCCAAGCATTCCCCCCACAAGTCCGCTCTATGGTTTGTCAAGTCTTTATTTAGGCTGTAAGGATGTGCCCAGCTATACCCAACAATTTTTTCATAATCTTAAACAGTATGACGGGATTATTTCTGCCCCTATGTCAACTGTCTATAATTGTATCTCCTGGGCTGGCGGTGAATGGGATCATTGGGAGTGGCCACCCCATCCTTCATCTGATTATTACAATGCCATTCCACTGGTGGCATTCGACAATTACTTTGCAAGTCGCAACCGCTATCGCTATGGTGGAACTATTATGCAAGACCCTGTCATTGACCTGTGGGCGGAATACGATGTGCAAGACACCACATTTACCCATGCTTCCGTCTCAACTCTGAGTAATCCCTATGCTTTAGGGTTTGCCTGGGAGAGCAAGGCTGGTTCTTTGGAGCGCTTTTTCCATCCCCGTAACTCCCTTCATACAAATCCTTCCTATGTCAATGACGGATATGGGGAGATATGCTTGTCATATTTTAAAATTGGGATATCGAGTCCGTCTGAGATGTCAGAAGATGAAATGCTGGCACAATCATTACTTCCTGACACAACGGAGTTTATCCCTTCTGTTTTTGAGAACATACAGTTTACGGCCTATGAACTTGCAACTATCAGCAAAATGGCTGATGCAATTGCCATATCTGATGAGTCTGAGTTTATCAACTTGTATGACATTGCCAACGATATATTCATACATTCTCCCATCAGCAGCCTTGATAAGCTTTCGTCAGAAAAGAGCTATCAGGCACTTCAGTCTTTCTGCAAGAGCCATCCGTCAGTAATGCCATTGATTTACTTAAGGCTGGACAAGGGCGACATCATGGCTACAAAACTTATTGGCGACATCCTTATTCCTGCCTATCCCAGTCATTTTGAGCAGATGAGGAATTACATTAAGAACCACAGGATAACAAAGGATGGACTGCCCCTGCGCCGCACGCTCCAGTCGAATACGACGCTGTTCGTAAAAAGCCTACTTGCAGACAGCGATTTGCCTGCACAGAAAAACGCGAAAGAGGGAGTCACTTTCAGTACTGATTCCGATTGCTTCAATGTAGATGTTAGAGGATTTGATGTTGATATCAAATTGGCGCTTGAGAGCACATCCAAGGTGCATCTAAATGTTACCACGCTCAACGGTCGTCTTGTAGAGGAGATTTTCGCTGGCAGTCAGCTGGAAAACGGACAATACCAGATGACAGCCCGTCTGCCCGGCAAGGGTAGCTACATTGTAACCTGTATCATCAACAGCCGCATTTATAGTAGGAAAGTGTCTGTAAGGTAGCCTCCTTGCATCTATTTTTCCTGATTTCCTGCATATTATCTGC
>JAEEGL013714245.1_pt1 | contig 10361 bp, 9 predicted proteins | sample 9134231 | NCBI WGS metagenome assembly JAEEGL01 (sample SAMN16246548, study PRJNA631951) | gut metagenome | biome: gut microbiome; feature: rumen; material: fiber-attached | host: Bos | place: Iran: Karaj | collected 2018-10
GAGTAATCTTCTGACATTATCCTTATCTTCGGAAGTCACCTTATCGTTGTAGCAGACGATAGTCTGAGACCTTCCTATCTCCGCCGTAAGGCTGGGTATGACCTTGGCTGTCTTATGTGATACGACCTTATCCAGCATCTCGAAAGTGATACTTCCGTTCAGGGATACAAGGAGCGTCTCCTCACGAAGGTTATCTCTTATCTCCTCCAGGATGCCCTTCATATGCACGGGACGGACACAGACGAATACGATATCGGAAGCTGAAGCTACGCCCCTGTTATCGCACACTGTAGCGTAGCCTGCGCACTCACTGAGCTTCTCCTTAGTCCTGTTTGCCACCAGGAGTTCATCCTTAGAAAGACCACCCTCCGAGAACTTATCGAGGAGCATCTTTCCCATGCTCCCGTATCCTATGACTCCTACCTTCATATGTATATCCTCCCCATTCAATAGCATTTACGTCAGATGATAACCTTTAGCAAAACGAAAATAAAGTCAGAGTTCACGGATAAATTTGATTGATTTTCGCCATTAAATGCACTATTATTGCAGTTAGAGGTGAAAATATGATAAAAACTACTTCTATCCTGTTGGATGAATATGCTGCATATTCGAACCCTTCTGCCAAGATCGCGCGCGAGGTAAGGAGCGGCAATATAATCCCTATCATCAGAGGGTTATACGAATCTGACCGTAATATCCCCGGATATTATCTTGCTAACATTATATACGGTCCTTCCTACCTCTCATTTGAATATGCCCTATCCCGTCACGGACTGATCCCCGAAGCAGTATACACATTCACTTCAGCAACTTGCGACAAGGGTAAGAAGAAGAGATACGATACATCCTTCGGATATTTCACATATCGTGATGTACCTGCAAGAGTATTCCCCTACGGTAACGATGTGATCGAAGAAAACGGATACATATACATATTAGCTACCCCTGAGAAGGCATTATGCGATCTCCTGTACACCTGTTCGCCATGTTCCAACAGACGTGAGCTTCGCACGCTTCTCTTCGAAGACCTGAGGATAGATGAAGACGCATTCTTAAGAATCGATCAGAAAAACCTGGAAGAGATAGCTGAACTGTATCACAACAAGAATCACAAGTTACTGATATCGTTAACAAAGGAGATCAGAAGGAATGAACAACATTATCGAGCAGATGCTGTCGATCAATGAAGCTGACTCATTAACAGACAAGAAGAATAAGATCAAAGAGATCGTCCAGGAGATCGTATTATGCGGACTATCACGTGCCGGATTTTTCCAGCATGCCGCATTCTACGGAGGAACGGCTCTCAGGATCTTCTATGGACTTGACAGATTTTCGGAAGACCTTGACTTTTCTCTCGTCGTACCAGATTTGGGATTCAAGCTCGATGACTTTCTCCCGATAGTTGAAAAAGAACTTAGATCATACGGATTTCAATTCAAAGCAGAAACTAAGCTCAAAACAAAAGATTCAGACGTATTATCTGCATTCGTGAAAGGCAACACCCGTGAGCACATTCTGATGTGTTATGCGGATGAGACTCTGGCAAGATCGGTCATAGGCTCCGAATTAATCAAAGTAAAATTCGAAGTCGATACAACTCCTCCTCCCTATGCTACTCTCGAAAGGAAGTTCAGGCTCTTACCCATGCCCTATGAGGTCACGCTCTACGACAGGCCGTCACTTTTTGCAGGTAAGATACATGCCGTCATCTGTCGTGCCTGGAAGAACAGGATCAAAGGAAGAGACCTGTACGATTACATCTTCTATCTTTCAATGAACACACCTGTTAACCTTAAGCATCTCAATGCCAGACTGCTGGATTCCGGATTCGAAGATGCTCGAGAGAATATGAGCTTAGAAGATGTAAAGTCTATCCTTCTGAAGAGATTTGAACAGATAGACTATACTCAGGCTAAGAGCGATGTTATGCCTTTCATCAGGAACCCGGCATCTCTGGATATCTGGAGTTGTGAATTCTTCCGAGCTATAACCGAAAAACTGACCGCAATATGATCATCAGGTCTAGGGAACGATCGGCTGTCCGTCACTTGCGTAGCACTCGATATACGAAGATGCACCGCCTTCTGAGAACACTTCAGAGACGAATATAAGATTGGAATCAGAGTCGAGGCCAATGCACATATCCGCATTTAATCTTTCCTCAGAGAAAGTAGCCTGCATCTCATCGTACAAGGGATATTCCGGCTCCGAGAGAAGATCGAAAGCAGGAAGATCAGGATTGAGCTCGCCATCGATGAATCGGGGCGTATTGTCGGGACCGTTATCGTAATCATATCTGTGATTACAGAATTCACTTGCCGCGGTAAGAGCAGCTGCTCTTATATCCGTTACTCCGGCTGCCGCCGCGATCTCACTGTTGCTCAGACGTGCGCCGGTATTAACATCGATGGTCCACATATGATAAGCGTCATCATCACAGGCGCCGCAAACACGAAAGACAATGGTCATAAGTCCGTTATCCGTAATGAACATCGAATATCGTGAGCTAACCGCAGGAGAATAGACGCCGGCCTCCTCGTTATCAGCTATTCGTCGCTGCATAAATTCAATTATCTCGTTGTTGATCGCATTTGTATCTTCGCTGTCGATAGTTATGTGCGGAACATGGTATGTATACCCGGAACCCGCCAGATCCTCATAATCCGCACACAGGTCAGTCACATACTCATTCTCGTAAGGATTCGGTTCAGGCGTAGGGATGGGAGTTGGTGTGGGAGTCTCCGTAGGAGCCGGAGTCGGTGTAGGAGTAGGCTCGGGTGTAGGAGTTGCTTCCGTCGTCTCCTCTGTAGTCGTTGTAGTTGTAGTCTCCCTCTCCTTACGGGTCTTCTCTGTCTCCTCGGGTGCCTTGCTGCAGGATGCGAGCATAGTTGCCGCCATGAGGAAAGCTAATACCTTTGTCTTCTTCATCAGTTTATCTCCACTCGATATTAATCCTTACCACTTCGCCGTTCCTGAGCTCGATGGGATAGAGCAGTCCATAGCATTCATACCAGCCATTTGTATAAGTCACAGATCCGTTCATGTCATTGCTATAGCTTACATACCACCAGTAGGAATCGAAGAGCGGATTACCTGTCGGAACCTGATCTTCGTATTCGGGAAGATCTACAAGGATATGAAATGTATCCGTGACCACACAGGAAGATGATACGGGCAATTCAACAATGTAGTTATACTCACGGCAGGGATTACCGCTTGAAGACATGAGCATCATGATATCAGGGTTACCGTCATAGTCATCGGAGATACAAAGATCTGAGTCATCCAGCCAATATGTACGATAAACCGCACCATTATCATCGGTATATTCGGATATACGATCTATCGTATTTACCCATTCTACTCCGTTACGAATGTATGTTATCTGATCACCCTCTGAAAACGTTTCCATATAGGATCTGTCGAATGTTACCGCATTACCTGCACATACATAGATCCTTGTTCCGTCTTCCGATATCGCGAGCATTTCTCCGTAGTATATTCCGTCTTCAAGAGAATCAACATATTCGGAGTGGTAGTACCATGGATCGCTGACACCCAGGTATGGCATCGATCTGATACCTTCGTAAGAACTGAGGGTAACATCCTCAAGATCGATTTCGGACTCGGTCTCCATGATCTCGCCGTTACGGATAACATAGAAATGCACACCGCTGTCAGAAGCAGCTATCAGCATATAGTAATCTCCGGAACGGCCGACGATGGCATAGGAAGATCCCGGGAACTCCGCTTCGATCTCATCTATCTTGCCCATAAAGATCGCATACTGATCCTCATCGGCATCCATAGGATCTCCTTCGATCTCCTGAACAGGAACAGGCGTAGGCGTGATCTCTCCCAGCATAACGCGATCAGCACCGCAGTATACCTTCATAACGGGACGTACTCCGCAGGTCTCATCGACTGCCCTTCCGTCAGGAAGAAGGGTTCCGCCCTCTGAAGATACATCGGAAGTACCATCGACTCCGTCAGTATCTGACATGAGCCAGAATTCTCCCGAAGCAGGGTTATTCGCGAGCATGTATGAATTGGAAGCAAGGTCTTCTTCTGACAGAAGATATACATTAGCTTCCTCCTCGGTAGCATAGTAATGTGCTGCCTCTATCCTTGCCTTCTCATCCTCATCGAATGCATCTTCATAGAAGTCGGAATTGAGCCAGCTGTTAAGAGTCGCATTATCCCACGAACCGTATTCACCGTCTTCGTCCAGGGGAAGTTCAGCGATCACATCCATTGTGACGATCTCAATATAGATTCCGTTCTTTGACAATACGATTCAGTCGACGGGTTCACCATTATAGGTACCGAATCTGAGGAGCGCACCTGCCGGTATATTTGCGATATCATCTGAAGGCCATAACCGGTAATTCTCAAAATATCTCTCGCCGTTGTGTTCCAGATGTCCCTGATCGTTACCTGCATAGAAATGCATTGCAGGTCTCACTCCGTGAGCTTCAGTAACGTCAGTCTCATTCTCCAGTGCTTCACCTTCCGCGGTGCAGATATCTCCGAGATCACGAAGATATGCTACGCCCGATCTGAGCCACCAGTCCTCAGAGGCAGGATACTCCTCTAAAAGATCGGAATACCTGCTAAGGTCGTCGACACTTGGAAGGTATATTACATCATCTTCATGAAGTTCAGGCATTGTCTCTATATCAGGAATGTCTATCCTCATCCTCTCTTCGGAAGAGAATGCATTGACATAGAGATCATTTACGAGCCAGTCCCTCAGATCCGACTCTCTCCAGGATCTGCATTCCTCTTCGGCAAAAGGAAGGACATCTATGCAGTCAAGCGCCAGTAACTCGCAGGAATTGAATTCCTTGGATACGACGATCCAGTTGATAGCCTGACCGTTATATGTTCCGAAGGAGAACACCGAACCTACTTCAAGATCCGTATATGTTCCTTCTCCTACATCCATTATCGATACTGAAGGATCACTTACCATTGTCGTATCGGAAGCGGATGAGGAACTCTCCTCTACAGGCGTCTTGCCGCAGGAAGCAAGCATAGTTGCCGCCATAAGGAAAGCTAATACCTTTGTCTTCTTCATGAACTTATCTCCACTCTACGTTAAGCCTTACTACTTCGCCGTTTCTTATCTCGATAGGATAGAGCAGATAACTGCACTCGCGATACCATCCATCCTCAAGGTCATCACGGGATTCGTTAGAAGTAATTACATACCAATATCGCGAATCAAATATCGGATTACCCGTAGGTACCATATCGCTCATATCGATGTCGCCATAGAGTCTGTCAAAAGTATCCGTCACTTCACACGAAGATGCTATGGGCAATACCACCGTATAGTTATATTCTCTGCACGGATTATGACTGGCTGACATGAGCATCATAGTATCGGGATCACCTTCATAGTCATCGCTGATCCAGTTTTCCGTATTATCCAGTTCGTAATACCTATGCACTTCTCCGTCATCGTTAGTGTATTCAGATATCCGGTCTATCGTGCTGACACATTCAACTCCGTTGCAGATATATGTGACCTGATCTCCCTCGGAGAGAGACTCGATATAAGACCTGTCGAATGTTACCGCATTACCTGCGTACACATAGATGCTCGCGCCGTCTTCCGAGATCGCGATCAACTCTCCGTAGTATATTCCGTCTTCAAGAGAAGTGACGAATTCACCTCGAGCATAACCCGGTACGAGATAAGGCATAGACACGATACCTTCGTAAGAGCTCATCGCTACACCTTCAAGCTCGATATCAGATTCGGTCTCTACCATCTCATCGTCATCTATAACATAGAAATGAGTATCTTCACCGGTAGAAGCTATGAGCATCAGATAACCGCCGGGGCGGCTCACGATGGCATAAGATGATCCGGGGAACTCTCCTTCGATAGAATCCACCTTATCCTTGATGATCGAATACTGATCCTCGTCATCAGTATAACGATCGCCTGCGATCTCCCCGGATGTCGGTTCAGTCGTAGCCTCTGACGTCGGTTCCGGTGTAGGCGTAGGAGTTACCTCAGTAGTCTCCGCCGTGGTCTCCTCCGTAGTCGTTGTAGTGGTAGTCTCCCTCTCCTTGCTGCTCTCTTCTGTCTCTTCAGGAGCCTTGCCGCAGGATGCGAGCATAGTTGCTGCCATAAGGATAGCTAATATCTTTGTCTTTTTCATAACACCCCTCCGTCTTATTCCGTGTATTCGGGAAGCTCAGTAGCCGTATATTCCGTATCGTTAGTCACGAATGCGTCACCGGTTGACAGGAAATATATAAGTCCCTCTTCCGTGATGATAATATCATAACCTGCCGTATCAGTGGGAACATAGCATTCGATATGGCGCGCGGAAGTGCCGTCGCTCAATGTAACATCCTCTTCCGTGACGATACCTACATATGTCGGGATAAGGAATACCTCCTCGGAAATCTCTCCGAGCATCTCGTTTATCTCCTCATTCTCGCCGTTAGGGAAAGTATCTGCGATGACATTGCGGTTGGTATATGCAGGCTCGCCGATGACATAGGTACCGTCTGCCGTTACCCTGTTGCCCATCCATCCGGGAGTGCCTTCGGATACGACGGTGAGCTCGCCGTCCTCGAGAGAGAAGGAGATGGTTCCGTTACCGTCATCGTATACGGCTTCGTTCTCGGAGATGAAGTAAGCCTCACCTTCAGCTGTGCCCGAATGGTAGAAGAACCAGAACTCTCCCTCGAAATGCAGGTTGTCCTCGTTCACCTCATCGATGGTGATATTACCGCCCATGGAGGAGTGCGTATTAGTCCTGTTCCACTCACCATAGAATCCGTCCACATGAGTTCCCGTCCATTCCGGGATCGTAGTAGTTGTTGCCGTTGTAACAGCAGTTGTCGTAGTCTCTTCGGAAGTCTCCTCAGAAGTTGCAGTCGTTGTCGTCTCTCTTGCAGAGGTAGTCTTCTCAGTCTCGGCAGGCGCCTTGCTGCATGAGGCGAGCACCGTTGCCGCCATAAGAATAGTCAATACTTTAATGTTCTTCATGATGAATATCCCTCCTGTATGAATACAGTCAGATAATACTTTGATTATCAAAGCATATGCTAGCACATCAAAACGAATTGATATCCCCCACAAATTTCCGATAAGAACATGGTAAATTACATATGCTCATCGGAAGGAAACCATGGCTCGCGTGAGGGTTTCATTTGTATAAAAAGATCGGCGATCCCTTAAGACCGCCGACCCTTATAAGTCTTAATATATCAGACGAAGATCCTTCGTATGGTAACGATGGGATGTCTGTCGATGTCGCCCCATACAACGCCGTATGCTCGGCCTCTGGCATCGATACACTGTCCGCCGCCGATGTAGATACCGACGTGACCGCAATATCCTCCGCCCGTATCCCAGCATACGATATCACCGGGCTGGACGTCCTCACGAGCTACGGGAACACCGACGCTGCAGAGTGACTGCGACTGGTGAGGCAGTGATACGCCGAGCTGGTTGTAGCAGTAGCAGACAAGACCGGAGCAGTCTACCGCAGACGAGGAGCTGGCACCCCATACATAGGAGACACCGAGCATCGACTGAGCGATATTGGCGATGGTCTGACCGTTATTACCTACGTTCTCGTATGTACCGCCGACTACCTGGTTGTAGTTGGTACCGCCGCCACCGGAGGAGCCTCCGCCGCCACCGCCTCCGCCGCCGTTATTGCTCGGGGGCGGTGGAATGGGTGTAGGTGTGGGAGTAGGTGTCGGGGGAGGTGTTACCGATGTATATGAGATAACTACATAGCCCTCGAGACCTTCGTCCGTTATTACCTTGTACCATCTGTCTGCTATACCTACGCAGCGAAGCCTGTCCTCTGCGTGAAGAGTCGTGATCATCTCGGAACCCGTATCGGGCTCTGACCTGAGGATAAGGCTGTCCGTATCGACCCATACGGTCCTGTCGATATCCTGCCATACCATGGTGTATGAGAGGTTATCCGTAAGGACATATCCTTCTACTCCGTCTCTCGTTCTTATGAGCGACCAGGAATCACCGTATGCGATCCTCTGAACACCTTCACCTACGGGAATAGGCTCGATGGTCATGGAATCCATATAGGGCTCTTCCTTGATTATCGTATCGTAATCCTCGATATAGTAAGTGGTATCGTCGGGAGCGAAGTACATGGGATCCAGGAGCTCCACCTTGAGGCCTGACTGGTCGTACTGCTGATAGACCATGTATCTGGGAACGTCGCTGTAGTCAACATCATTCTCGTCAGGAGCATATCCGTCCGTATACGTAGCGGAGATGGTACCGCCGTTGGCGATATCCTGATCTACTTCTATCTCCTGCGGAGGAATATTCTCCTCGTTCTCCAGCTCTTCTTCAGGGAATGTGGCTGCATAAGCTCTCCTGACCTTGAGGGAGGGACTTATACCGTCTCTCGTACCCAGAGGGAGAGTCAGCACAGGGACTGCTACCGAAGCACTTACGATTATCGCGAGCAATGCTCTTAATGCTTTGTTATCGAATCTCTTCATAATTTCACCTATACGGATGATACACCACAGATGCAACAGCCCTGCTTCAGGCGTATAACCGTCTTGTTACAATTATAGAGTCTTCAAGGATCCATTAATCGTCAAAAAAGTGGCAAAATCACTTCCCTGTCAGCCACTGCCTCACCGAAAGCCTGATCGTGCTCGACGAAGAGGAGCGTTATATCGCTCTCGGTAACGAGCCTTCTTATCTCCTCGCGAAGATAGACATCTATGAAGTTCAAAGGCTCGTCCCAGATATAGATATCCGCCGTCTCGCAAAGGCTCAGGGCCGTTGCCACGATCTTCTTCTGCCCCAGTGAGAAGGAAGATATATCCGAGTATAGAAGATCCTTATCAAGACCCATCTTGACGAGGATAGTGCTGAACCGGGTCTTATCGCATCCTCTCTCCGCCGCTATATCTCCGATGGTGCCCTTGAGGTTCTCCGTGTCCTGGCTTACGAAGGATATCCTGAGCCCGGGCGCCATATAGATATCGCCTTCCCCGGTGATGCTGTCCTTCTCCTGTCCTGCCAGAAACTTCAGAAGAGTACTCTTGCCGCAGCCGTTAGGGCCCTTGATCCTTATCTTCTCGCCCTGCTCCACGGTAAGGTCGAGGGGACCTGCCACGGTAAAGCCGTCACGCTTGAGGATCAGGTCCTTGATTATTATCGGCGTCTTGTTGTGGTGAACGCTTCCCGTTATCTTGAGACGCTGCTCCCTTTCGAGGTCCTTGAGAAGGCTCTGCTTCTCGGCGAGCTTCTTCTCGTTCCTGCTCCGGATATTCTTGGAGAGGGACATGAGCTTAGATGCCTTCTTGGCTTCGTATGCACGCCTGAAGTGATCCTCCTGCACTTTGGAGGGAGCATTGCCCCTGTTCTTGAAGCTTTCGGCCTTGGATGACCAGGCGGCATTCTTCTTCATGGCTGTCTCGAGCCTTCCCATCTCCTTGCGCAGCTGTTCATTGCGCTCAGATTCGCTCTGCATTCTCTTCTCGTTATTGTCCCACCATGTGGAGAAGGACGATGCCGTCAGTTCCACTCCCGTCTTCGTGATCATGAGAGTGTGATCCGTACACATATCCAGGAAATGCCTGTCATGGGATATGACGATGAAGCCCTCCTTGGAAGAGAGGTAGGATGCGAGTGCTTCTCTTCCCTCCTGATCCAGGTGGTTCGTAGGCTCGTCTATGAGCGGATAGTTCGCCTCATCCGAGAAGAGGTACGCCAGCATGAGCTTCGTCCTCTCTCCTCCCGACAGCGTCTCTGCGGGTCTGTATACTATATCCGGATCGGTATTCATGAGATTGAGCTCTTTTCTTATCTTCCACTCTTCGCCGGCGGATATATCCTCGCAGGGAAAGGTGACCACATGGGGCACGCCCGTGATGGTGCCCTCGTATTGAAGTTGTCCCTGAAGAATCTTGAAGAACGTCGTCTTGCCCCTTCCGTTACGGCCGCAGAGCGCGAGCTTCCACTCGGTGTCTATCCCTACGGAGACACCGTCAAAGAGGAGCGTATCGCTTCCGTCGTAGCCGAACCTGAGATCTCTGATATTTATAAGTGCCATATATTCCTCCTCAGATCATGCCGGCGGAGGAGCAAAAAACCACGGCAGATACCGTGGCAGAAAGCTTCGTTAAGATATAAAAATGAACACGCAAAAAGACTCTCCGCAGGCAGTATATAAACCATTAGCAGATCGTCTTCCTCATCGGTGTTCTCCCTTCTTCTCGTTTTATCTGATGATACTATCAGCAGCCGTCTTAATCAAGTCCTGTATCCCACCATGGTGGATGTGGCGATGGTCCTTCCCCTCTCGTCGTATACCCTTACAAGGAAA
>JAEEGL014366088.1_pt1 | contig 10361 bp, 8 predicted proteins | sample 9134231 | NCBI WGS metagenome assembly JAEEGL01 (sample SAMN16246548, study PRJNA631951) | gut metagenome | biome: gut microbiome; feature: rumen; material: fiber-attached | host: Bos | place: Iran: Karaj | collected 2018-10
ACCATCCAAAGCGGTGAGAACGTGCATTATCCCGCCATCATGGTCACCACCGCCGACCACGACGACCGTGTGGTACCAGCCCACTCATTCAAGTATGCAGCCACATTGCAAGCTGCCCAAACCGGACCCGAACCCAAGATCATCCGCATCGACACCAAGGCCGGTCACGGCGGCGGCAAGCCCATTTCAAAAGTCTTGGAACAGCAGGCCGACATTTATTCGTTCATCCTTTATAACATGGGATTGAGCTATCCGAAAGACGCGAAATAATCGCTGAACTTCTTGCATAAAATCGCCCGTCAAGAGCAATCCTGACGGGCGATTTTTCCGTTCATAGCGTGCTTAGAACTAAAAAAAATCATGTTCTAAGCACGCTATAAACGGATTTTTTATAAATTTGCAGCAGAAAATATATACTTTTTACTCATGTTAATAGGCAGAAAATCAGAGATAAACGAATTAATGAAAGCGTACAATTCCGAATATTCTGAATTTGTCGCTATAATGGGTCGTAGGCGCGTGGGAAAAACTTTCTTGGTCAGGGAAACTTTTAGGTATAAATTCGCCTTTCAACATTCGGGTTTGGCCAACCAAAAAACGAAGGAACAACTGAAGGAATTCAGGTTGTCGCTCATCAAAAGCGGTATGAAGAAATGTCGCATTCCCACCGACTGGTTCGATGCTTTTTTTCTCCTCTCGGAGTTTCTTGACCAAAAAAAGAAGGGCAAAAAGGTGATTTTCATCGATGAACTACCGTGGATGGACGCGCCCCGCTCCAATTTCGTTTCAGCACTCGAACATTTCTGGAACGCCTATGCCACAGCCCGCAAAGACATCCTGCTTATTATCTGCGGTTCGGCCACCTCGTGGATTATCAACAATGTTTTCCGCAACCACGGCGGTCTGCACAATCGTGTGACTTACCGTATTCACCTCCAACCTTTTACACTCAATGAATGTGAACAATACGCCCAAAGTCGCCACCTGAAAATGAACCGATTTGAAATTTTGGAAACCTATATGGTAATGGGTGGTGTCCCTTATTATTGGTCGCTGTTAGAACAAGGGAAAAGTGCGGCACAAAGCATTGACAATCTGTTTTTTTCGCCTCGTGGAAAACTGCATTACGAATACAAGGAACTATACGATTCGCTGTTCAAAAACCCTGAACCATACCTGAAAGTGGTTTCCACTTTGGGCACAAAACGCATGGGACTGACTCGTGAAGAACTCATCAGCGAAGGGAATATCGACAACAATGGTCAACTGACTCGGGTGTTGCAGGATTTGGAAGCCTGTGGTTTCGTCAGAAAATACAGTTACAAAGGCATCAAGCGGAACAATGCCATTTTCCAACTCATTGACAACTACACCCTGTTTTATTACCAATTCCTGCGCGACACGGCGGGAACGGATGAAGCCTTTTGGAGCATCAACACCAACACCCCTGTCCGCAACACTTGGGAAGGCTTGGCCTTCGAGCGGGTCTGCTTCGAGCATCTCGGGCAAATCAAACAAGCGTTGGGCATTGCAGGCGTTTCCACTCAGGTGTTTTCGTGGCGCGTGCTGAAAGACCCTGTCTATGGTGCTGGAGCACAGGTAGATATGGTCATTGACCGCTCCGACCAAGTGACCAACCTCTGCGAAATGAAGTTTTCGACAAAAGAATACGCCATTAACAATGAAGATGATGCCGACTTCCGACACAAGACCGGCCGATTTATCGAATCGCAAAAGACCCACAAATCCATCCATCTAACATTGATAACACCTTTCGGAGTAAAATCGAATATGTATCAATATAGCGTTCAAAGCGCAATTACTATAGAAGACCTTTTTAAGGAATAAAATTATTGATTTTCAATTTATTAAAACAATTATTTTAGATGTTTATCACAATAATTTTCCGTTTATAGCGTGCTTAGAACCATAAAAATTCATGTTTTAAGCACGCTATGGACGGATTTTCACATTCAATTGCCGACATATCGCATATTGCAAAAAATACTTACCTTTGCGCCAAATTCCTCACTAATGAAAAGACTCATAGTCATCACAGCCCTGTTTTTTTGCTTCGCTTCCCTGCAAGCCCAAGAAACCACCTTTTGGGGAAAGGTCAACCGTTTTCTGACTAAGCCCGCTGTGGTTGACTCGTCGCACATTTACCAACCGAAACCCGGTTTTTCTTTGGGCTTGTTCACCACTGGACAAAAAGCGGGCTTCGATGTGGGCGTGAACTTCGATCTCGAATTAGACGAAACACACTCGCTCAAAGGCATTTCTACTTACGGACTTAGGGAAAGCCTTTGCAAGAAAATTGGCCTTGAAGTCGGCTATGGCAATGTCGTTTTAGGCTATGGTCTCGAAGTGGGGCCTCGAAGTGCGGAGAAAAAGAGTGCCTTCGCTTTCAATATCCTCGGCAAATCTTGGGGCGTGCGTCTGAATTACTTCAAAATCAGCAACCCATTCGTTTCAGGAATCGTTTTTTTTGACGAAGATGGCAAGGTTTCCTCTGAAGACGAGTTCACCACAGAAGAAAAAGCATCACTGCGAAGCCTTTCCATCGATGGCTATTACGTCTTCAATAACAAGCGTTTCGCCTATCCGGCAGCCTACAAGAAGAGTTTGGTGCAACGCCGCACGTCCGGTTCGTGGATGCTGACGGCACGTTTCATGCAAGGCAATCTCTACAACTCGCCCGAAGCCTCATGGAACACTTACAACCTCTTGGACTGTTTCGCCACGATGCAAGCCTCGGTGGGTGGCGGCTATTCGGTCAACTTTGTGCCTTGGCATAAAGACCCCGTCGATGCTCGCGACAAAGGGCTTCGCAACCTTACCATCAACTTGACCGCCATGCCCGTGCTGACGGTATTCAACTACCTGAAAACCACCGCCTACGAAATGAACAATGACGGGCAAAAAACCGGCGAAAAAGTCACCAAGATTTTGTGTTATCCCATGCCCAATTACATCGGCAGCGCGGCCATCAGCCTCACTTTGAACCATTTTTATTTCTCGACGCAATTCACCTACAACTGGTTCTATTTCCGCAGCCGCGATGCCTTCAATGACCAACAATACACCCAATATGAGGCAGACAACATCGCTTTTCGCGGTGCCTTCCACGATTGGGCTGTGAAGGGAATGCTCGTCTATCGGTTTTGATGCAATTGGCCGTTACTGCTTCAACTCCTCCCAAAATTCTATCGGCAGGTAAATGTTTTGTACCTTGACGGCTTTCTTGAATAGCGGCGCGATTTCTTTGGGTGTGAAACCTGCGATGCCACAACCGATTTTTGTGACGAGGAAAGTCATTTCAGGGTGTTGCTTGGCGAAATCGATGAACTCTTCAACGTAGGGCTTGATGGTGCTTGCGTCGCCCTGCATGGTGGGAATGGCATAACTTTTCCCTTGTAAACCAACACCTTGGCCCATGATGGCTCCATAGCGTTGGAAAGCGATTCGCGCCGCGCCTCCGCCGTGCATCCCTTGCAGATTGCTGCCGAATACAAAGATTTCGTTGTTGTGTAGTTTGTTGACTTTTTCGGGAGTGATTCGCTCCTGATTCGTGTTGACCGATGCGTCAACTTGGTTCTGCTCGTTCTTTTCTGCTTGATTTTCCATAGTTTATAGTTTTTTAGTCTGCTACGTCCATGTTTCCCGATTCAGCTTTGTTGATTACGGCTCCGGGTTTGTCCTGATGTTCGATGATTTCCGTAATCACCTCAGAATGAAACATTTCTCCGACAAGATTATGTGCCTTCGAATGTTTGTGGTGCCATTCTTCGCCTTCATGCTTGGTCTTGTTCACCATGTTTTTCATTTTTTGGTTGAAGCTCAACATTTTCAGATAGAGGCGATATAGTCCTTTCTCCTTGTCAATCAAGGGAATAAGGATGGAATTGATGACAATGGTGGAGAGGATGACGGAAAAGACGATGTTCCTCACAAACAAAGCGATTTCTCCGTCGGGAATGTAAATGAGGGCTTGCGTGGCAAGTACGGCGGCGGTCAGTCCCTTGGGGTTGAGGGCCGACATGAACACGATTTCCTTCTCGGGGATGCCTTCTTTCTTCGAGATGGCAAAACGGACGGCTGGAATGCGGATGATGAAAAGCAATACACTGATTCCCAGTCCAATAACGAATGGATGCCATTGGTTGAGTTGGATGGAAATGCCCACATAAATAAAGAAAAAGGTCTTGAGCAGCAGCACCAGTTCCGAGAACAAAGAACGCTCGGTTTCGTTCAGGTTGACCGGCACTTTCTTGATGAATTTCTTGAGCCACGTGTTGTAGATGCTGTCGATGTTGGCCATGCCGATGCCGAAAGCCAAGGCGGCGATGGCTCCGCTGAAGCCCATCCATTCGTTGAGTCCGTAGATGATGAAGACGAAGGCGGGTGTCGTGAGGATGGAGTATTTGATGTTGCGAACTTGGTCGAGAATCAAGGCCCAAAAGATGGCGCCAATCAGACCCATCACTGTGGCGAGGATAAACGAGGAGAAAATGTCGCCGAGGATGGCCCCAAACACCACGTGTCGCGACTGGATGGCTTGCATCAGGGCCAAGGCGAGGACGATGCTGAACACATTGCCGATGGCGGCTTCAAGGATGAGCATGGTGGCGGGTTTTTCCGACATGCGCATCTGCCTCACAATGGGAATCACCACGGCAGAGGCCGTGCCGCCCAGCACGCATCCAAGCATCATGCTAATGACGGGGTCGATGTCCAAAAGCAGCCATCCCACCAGCCAAACGGCGATGGCGGAGAACACGAAATTCAAGGCGGTGAGTTTTAATGCTCCTCTAAACGAGCCTTTTAAGGCACTGAATCTCAGTTGTGTACCGCTTTCAAAAAGAATGGTGACCAATGTGATGCCCGAAAATAGACTGCCCGCGTTTCCAAGACTTTCGGGCGAAACCCAATGGAAAACGGGGCCGATGAGCAAGCCGATGATGATGAGAAACAGCACATCGGGGATGCGCTTGCGGCTGAAGATTTCGCTGAAAAGGTGAGCCGTGAAAATGAGCAAACCGATGATGGCAATGGTCAGGCCGATGTCTTTTGACGAACTGCCGCTGGCCGCCTGCTCCGACACTGTGTTGATGAGGTCAGGTCGGGGGAAAGCCTCCCTGAGTTGCGGTAAGGTATCGTTAAGTCTTGACAATGTGTTGGTTGTGGGTATCAGGTCGGGTTGAATCATTGCTGCATGGTTTTAGTTGAACAATCTCCAATTGACGCCGATGAAAAAGCGGCTGTCGCGCATGGGATAATGGGGCGCGATGAACGAATTGTAGTTGCCCGTAAGTAGGAACATATTGCTGTAAACCAAATAGATATGCGCTTTTTTTACTTTGATGGCCAACGACATGTCGATAAAAGGGAAATTCCCGATTTTGACCTCGTTCTGAAGGTGGAAAACCCGCGTGGCGGGCATATAGGCATCGGCGTAATACTTGGTGAAATAGCGTACCGTAATGCTCGGATACAGTGTGGCAGCCTTGCGGAAAATGGGCTGCGAATACCCGATTTTCAGTCGGCCCTGAAGCAGAGGCAGGTGCATAACTTCTTCATTGCTCGACTTTTGCAAACTCGCAAAACCCTCAAACTCAAATCGCCAAAGGCTTTGGTAGAAACTGAGGTAAGCCTCGCAGATGCTGAACATGCCTTCGTTTTGGGCGGGACGCGCATCGGTGCCGAAATAAATCAGGTTGGCGATGCTGGTCTGCCTCACGCCGATGCAATAGGTCTTGTAGTTGTATTTCAGGTTGAAAGTCAGGTAGGTAGCGGCCTTGAAATCGTTCTCCCAGCGGAAATGGTTTGACGAATAACTCTCCTCGAACCAGTTGGCCGACTGCCGCTTGATTTCCGCGTCGAAGGTGGCGAAACCCCAGTTTTTGCTGCTCGTTCCGAGGAATTGTTTCCATTGCCCTCTGAGGTCGAAATCGCCGATTTGGTAGCCCAAGGTGACAAGTTCGCCTTGCCCCGTGATGCGCGTCGACTTGAACAGATTGACGATGATGCCGCCGTTCACGCTGAGTTGCTGATAGTTGCGCGAAAGTAAGGTTTCGCCTTCAAGGTAGTCGAATAGTTTCACCTTATAGAAACCGTGCGAGAGGCCCGCATAAAGGTAAAATGGAATGTCGTCATTGTATTTTTGGTAGCCTAAACTGCTCCATTTCAGCGAGTTCCTTATAGCCCTCACCAAGGTTGTGTCCGTCGATTTCGTTGTGTTGAGCAAAGTGTCGTAAGGTTGGTAGAAGGCTGCTGTGGGGGAGGACTCGTTGTAGTAGAGTTTGTTGTTCAGGTAACTGAAACTGTGGCAAATCCTTCCCAAAGTGAATTTCCTGACCTTGGTTTCTTGAATTGCAATATCTTGATTTTCAATGGTTTTTATGCTGTCTATCAATAAAGTGTCTATCCTCAAAGTGTCCATCGACAATGTGTCCATCAAAAGACTGTCGTTGGAAAAGGGAATCGTGGTGATGGAATCGTTTTCGATGGTGGTGCTTTCTTGCTTCTTGACCACTGTTTTTTGTGGCAAGAGGTTGAAGTAATGCTCGAAACCGATACCGCTCGAAACAACGAAATTGGTCGCGGAAGAAAGGTTGATATTGATGACGGAATTGTCTGATTCTGTGTGAGATATGTAACTTTCATCATTGACGATGCCTCCGTTTTCGCCCATTTCGAGTTTGTTGCGGTAATAGTAGGCCATCACGCCGTAGCGGTTGTCTTTCGTGAAATAATGCGCGTTGAGCCAGAAATAGTTGTTGAGGCTTTTGCTGTTCTTGAATGTCCCGGGCGAAAAGTCGGTGTTGAAGGCGAAGGAAACGAATAGGCGAGGGGAGAACTGCCTCCCGAACTTGACGTTGAGGTGCTGCTCCTTGTCGGCGGTGGTCATCACATAGCGGATTTCGGAGTAGGGTAGGACCGACTGGTACGAAACCATCTTGCTTTCGTTTTGCATGTAAACGATGAATGAGGGAAGGCTCATGTCGAATCCCGCTTGATGCAGATGGTTGAATCTCATCGACTTATGGGCAAGTCCCGTGTTGGAGAGCGTGCTGTAGATGGTCTTTTCGCGTTCCAAAACCTCAAAGTCCGAAGTGTGGAAAGTCAGTGTGTCGATGACTTTTGAACTGTTCAGGAAGATGCTGTCGAACTGGAAGGCGTTGTAAGTGACGAAGGTGGAATCTATGGGCAGGGAAGGGGAGAGGGATGGCCTTTTTGGAGCAATACTATCTTGATTGGGACTTTGTGGGAATCCTAATAAACTGGAAATCAGTAAAATGAAAACAATCACCAATTTCTTGGCCATACCTTTGAATTTGGCCGTAAAATTAGTAAAAATGTTGCAGATTCGGTGCAATGCTTTTTATGGTTTTTTGGTTGGAGTCCATGATGCCGCCAAAGTCCTGAAAGGACGACCCGAGCACAAGCAGGCGACGCCAGTCCCTGCTTGCAACGGAGGGTTCCCCCATGCCGCCAAAGTCCTGAAAGGACGGTCCGAACACAAGCAGGCGACGATAGTCCCTGCTCGCAACGGAATGAAAACACGCTTCCCTGACGAAAACGATAAACAAGGCGACCCTCAAAAAATGAAGGTCGCCTTTTCTGGATTTGATTAGGTTGTTTTTATATCGTTCCCGCATTGCAAATGCTCATATTCACGGCTTTCGAATTGCAAAATTCGGAAGAACGGGGGATGATGTTGTGATGGTTGTTATCGGGGAACTATCGTCATTGAATAGTAGGAATGTACTGATACCTTGAGATTGGAATTGTCTATATCTCCTGTTTTGGTGGGCTCCTTATTACCAAAATAATTGCTGCCGATTGTCAATCCGCCAAAGGTTCCATTGTTTATGTCTGTGGATGCCCCGAAGCGCTTACCACGATTAGGAACTACGGTGGCTACTATTTGGGTTATGCCGTTGCCGATGACGATACCCGAGCAATTGCCTTGGTATCCGCAGCCAATGGCTGCTGCGCCCCCTACACTACCTGAGTTTCTGCCGCCGCCTTTGGCGGTAACTGTGCCGCCGTTGATGGTGATGGTGCCGCAGGACCCCCCAACGCCAGAGCCGATGCCAGCACCTGCTTGAACATTATTAGTGGTCTGATTGGTGGCAGTGACAGTACCGCCGTTGATGATGATGTTTCCGCAGGAAGCAGATTGGCCACTGCCACTGCCAATGGCTGCACATTCTCTCATGACTCCGGGAACATTGACGGTGCCGCCATTGATGGTGATGTCTCCGCAGGAACTGCTGTAGCTTCCAATGCCGCCAGTAGCGGTGATGGTGCCGCCGTTGATGGTGATGTTACCGACTGGCTCTGTGGCACCACCGATGGCGCGATAATATTCGCTGTAGGCAGTGAGGGTGCCAGGATTGTCGGGATCGGATTCGATGACGAGGGTAGAGCCTGTGGGAGGGGCTTGGATGGCTGCCCGCTGATTGACTGTAATTGAGTTGTTCCCTGAGAGGATTAGCTTGGCATTGCCAAGGCAATTGATGCCATAAACGAAACCTGCATTATTGATAGTCACATTGTTCAGCGTTACTGTGGCGTCGGATGCGATGGAGATGTATTTACCTGATGGGAGGGCACCTGTCAGCGTCCTGTGGTTCCCTACTGTAATATTCTCTGAAATCCCCGAAAGGTCAATAATGGGATCTTCGCTAACTGTAAAGGCTATGCCATCGTCAAAATACTCGTCCATGTCAATGGCAGGAAGCACTGGACGACAACCCACGAAACTGATGTCTTCTGTATAAACAGTGCCACCAATACCAGCTTCGGTATAAGCGTCGTGTTTAAGCACAATGGCCCATTTCTCGACATTGGTGCCACTGCCGCCTTTCAGTTTGATAACACCTTCCGCGTCGGCTTTTCCATAACTGAAGCCATCGTTTTCGGAACGGTCGTCAAACGTCACAGTCACCTGGTTGTTCATGCCAGTGATGCAGATGGGAGCCGTGGAAGTCGTGGTCACTTTGAACTTCATCAGCGAGCACTTGTTTTGCAGCACGGCTGAGTAGGAACCAGTACCATCGAAAACGCGGTTCGATTCAGAGAATGAAATCACAGGCAGAGCTGGATAACCAGTCTGGTCGCTGATGTTCACGGTGCAACCTTTGATTTCATCATCTACTGGCTCATCAAGCACAGCATTGTTGCCAAGGAAGTAGAAGTAAAGCGGTTGGCCTATAGTAGGATCAGTGATATCACCGCTGAAATTGGTTCCATTATGAATTAAAGTACCGACATAATGGCCGTTGCTTGCTACAAGAATCTGGTCGCCTTGGGTGAAAGTCACGTCTGAACCTTCCACATTCACCCTTGAACCGTTGTTGCTCTTGTTCACGTCCAAGGTAATCGTCACTTGTTCGCCTTGAGGCTCGGTCTTTTCTTTCTTGCACTGCGTGAAGCCTAAAACCAAGGCCAAGGCCATCACGAAATAGGTCATTCTTTTCATTGTTTAGTCCTCCTTCTTTTTAAGTGCAACATAACCGAGGCCGGCACCCAGCAGGATGGCAATGCCGCTGCCGAGGGGGACGCCGAAGCCGTCGTTGGTGATGTCGCCTTCAATAGAAATAGAATTAGGATCTCCAGCCCGCATCATCGATTCGTTGCGGCGGCTGTTGTCGTGGTCCTTGTAGGGGTTTTGCAGCAGCCCGCGGTTGATTTGGGCGTCCAATGTGGCCGGCACCATCAGGGCCGCCAGCCCGAGCGAAAGCGCGATGGCTTTCAGTTTTTTGCTGTTGTTCATTGTCTTATCGAGTTAAAGATTTATGAATTAAAGATTTAATTAGTAACTCCCAAGTTGTTTTCTTGACTCCCCCGCCCTGCGGACACCCCCTCTCAGAGGGGGAAACCTACCGGCTGCGGGTTCTCTGCCAAGTCTTTCGCCAAGTTCTCTCCCGCTTCGCGCTTCCCCCTCTGAGAGGGGGCCAGGGGGAGGAAAAAGGAAGCCGACAGGGAATCCCAATACCCCGGCAGGCACAAAAAAACCAAGACAAAGCCCTTCGGTCCTGCCTTGGATGGTGCATGCACGAAAGCCATGGGGAAATTTACCCCCACAACCATTGCATTTGTTGAATATCGGTGATTTACAGTCGTTTGGCATAGGTTTCGCGCCTTTTTGAGGCTGCAAAAGTATGCAAAATCCGGACACGTTCACGGCCATCCGGCGGAAAACTTGCGCGAGTGGAAAAGGAATCCAAAGCCCGTGGACCGGGAGGGTAATCCCGTGAGGATTGGCCGCTCCCGGAAAACAAGAAACCCTCCCAGCTCTCTCTGGGAGGGTTTCCGCTGTGGGTGGGCGGCGGGCTGCTTTCCCACGGTCT